>Ga0210017_1002477_pt1 | contig 15742 bp, 12 predicted proteins | sample CryGeyCG2014_020_FD_183966 | JGI IMG/M metagenome (GOLD analysis project Ga0210017, IMG submission 183966) | Groundwater microbial communities from aquifer - Crystal Geyser CG08_land_8/20/14_0.20 (SPAdes) (version 2) | ecosystem: Environmental > Aquatic > Deep subsurface > Groundwater | place... | reverse complement strand
GAAGATAAATTTAATACTTTAGATATTATTTTATATTTTTCAGTATTCAGAGAAACATCAAATGTATAAAATTTCTTAAAAGACTCTTGTGGTATTTTATTTATCTGTTTGGGTAATTCATCAGGACTAAAATATTTTTCGTGAAATATAGTGTGCTTCTTCTTAACCAACTTTCTAACAACCATAATTAGCGGTTCTACTACTGCATCTTGGAAAACCTTAATATTTGAATCAAATGTGACAATTTTTTCAATTACACAATTATCCAAAATGAATTTGCGAGTTGACAAAAAACTAGGAAGTTGTAACCAAGTATTTGGTAAAATAAAACCTAAATATCCATTATTTTTTAAAAGAATAATTGCTTTTTGAATAAAAAATGAAAAGATATCGGAATGATTAGTGTCTGTTAAATATTTTTTCCAATAAAAATCTCTTTCTTTATCATCTGTAATATTTCTAGATTGTACATACGGAGGGTTGCCGATGATGATGTCAAAACCGTTTTGGGATTCTTCACTACGAGGTTCTTCACTGCGTTCAGAATGACAGGCGGGATTCTTCGGCTTCGCCTCAGAATGACGGATAAATGGAAACTCTTCTTCCCACTTAAATGCTTTGTTGCCGGCGATTTTTGGGTCGTCAATAAGCGAGTTGCCACACCTGATATTTTTTAACATCGGCAGGCGTTCACGGGTGTAAAGCGTTTTTAATAACAGGTTCATCTGGGTAATTTCTACCGCCTGCTTGTCAAGGTCAACTCCGTAAATATTGTTTTGTAATATTTCCGGTTTTCTAACGCCGCCCAACTCGCCAGCCCAGTATTTTACCAATTCGTCAAACGCTCTTATTAAAAACGAACCGCTTCCGCAGGCGGGGTCAAGGATTTTGATTTTTTGAACCGTTTTCGGTTTTGCGGTTTTCAGTATTTCACCGACGGTGTTTTTTACTATATAATCAACGATATAAATCGGCGTGTAATAAATTCCCTGCTCTTTTCTGTGCTGGTGGGTTTCTTTCAGTTTTGCCGTTGCGGATGTTTTTTTCAGAATATGTCCGAGATACTGCTCGTAAATACTGCCTAAAACATCAGCATTGATTGCGCCGAAATCGTAATGAATGTTTCCGTCTTGCGTCTGATACAATGATAGAATAATTTCTTCCAAAACATCATTATCAATCGTTAATTTTTCGCAGAGATGCGGTTCAAAAAGTTTTGAATTGTAGCCGTCGTCAAAATCACGGAATATTTTTTTAAGTTCGTCGCCTAAACTTTGTTTTTTGTTTCTTACTGCGGAAAGCAGATGGTTTTGTTCTATGCCTCTGTCCTCGCAGGTTCTTATAAAAATAAGACGGTCAAGCATTCGTTGAATCGCTTCGTCAAGTTCCGTTTCCGAAATTTTGTTTAATCGCGGATACTTCTGAATATTTTTAGTAAGTTTTTCTCTTGCTTTTAACAAGTCGTCAAGTATCTGTTTTGAGACGGGTTGCTTTTTTGTTTTCTTCCCGAATTTTTCGGACCATTTATCAAGTTGGCCCGACAAAATACTCTCTTTGCTTAACAGCCATAAAGAATCAAAATCGGCAATGTAATCAGTGCAGGTTAAATTGAGTGCTTTTGCCTTGTCAAAATCTTCTTTCCATTCGGCATTGTAAAGTTTAAGACCTTCAAAATCGGTGAGGACTGCCCATTGAACGCCTTTATGCCAGGAATAATTTATTGCTTGTTTAATATATTCGGAATTGTTGAGGTCGGCTTTCAGCGGTTTTGCTTCAACAAAAAATTTTACGATACCACCTAATTTGAAAGAGTAATCAACCCGTCCGCCGGAAATTGAATCCTCGGCGCTGACCTCATTGGAATTTTCCACATCCCAGCCCAAAGCACGAAACAACGGAAGAATGAAATCCTTTTTGGTCATTTCTTCCTTGTAGTCATTTATTCTACCGTCGGTTTTTACCGTTTCATATTTTTGAATTAATTTTTTGATTTCTGATTTTGCGGTTTCTTTATTCATAATTTAATGTATAGGAATTTCAATGTCGAGATTCTTCGGGCTTCGCCCTCAGAATGACATCTTCTGTTACCTTTTACTTTCCGCAGCATTTCTTGTATTTTTTTCCGCTTCCGCACGGGCAGGGGTCGTTTCGGCCGATTTTTTTTGGAATGGTTGCAACTGTCTGTTGGGGCTTCTGGAACGGTTGTGATTGTTTCAGAGTCGGAAATTGTCCGCTTGATATTGAAATCGGTTGCGGTCTGAATCTCGGCTGTGGCATAACCTGGACCCTGAAAATATATTCAACCGTTTCCCCTCGGATGCGGTCCATCATCATTATAAAAAGCGAAAGCGATTCTTTTTTATATTCAACCAGAGGGTCTTTTTGCCCGTAAGCCCGGAGCCCGACACCCTTACGCAACTGGTCCAAATCGTAAAGATGATTTTTCCAAGCGTTATCAATAACCTGAAGCATTACCTGTCTTTCTATGTTTTCAAGAATTTCTTTTGTAAATTCAGATTCCCGCTGGTTGTAGATATTTTTTATTTTTTCCGTTAATAATTCCTTGAATGATTCCTGATTAAGTGCGACCGAATCCTCTTTTGATAATTTCAGGTTAAGCCCGAAAGTTCTGTTGAGCCAAACCAAAATTGTATCCATTTCCCAGTTTTCAGGATATATTTTTTTCGGGCAGTAAATTTCAAGTTTTTCGTCAACCGTCTCATCTATCATTTCCCATATTTTTTCAGAGACATTCGTCCCTTCCAAAATAGAATTTCTTAAAGTGTAAATTACTTCGCGCTGCTTACTCATTACATTGTCGTATTCAAGAAGATTTTTTCTTATTTCAAAATTCATCTCCTCAACTTTTCGCTGTGCGTTTTCAATAGCGCGGGAAACAAGCGGATGTTCTATGACCTCGCCTTCTTTCATTCCCAATTTTTCCATAATAGGAGAAATTCTGTCCGAGCCGAACAGCCGCATAAGTTCATCTTCCAATGATAGAAAAAATCTTGATGAACCCATATCGCCTTGCCTTCCGCCGCGGCCTCTTAACTGATTATCAATTCTTCGCGCTTCGTGTCGTTCTGTGCCGAGGATGTGTAGTCCGCCTAATTTTTTCACTTCTTCCTGTTCTGCTGCATCCGGCGGGTTTCCGCCTAAAACAATATCGGTTCCCCGTCCTGCCATGTTTGTCGCAACGGTGACTCCTTTTTTTCTTCCTGCCTGTGCGATGATTTGTGCTTCTTGCTCATGATATTTTGCATTCAGTAACTGATGAGGCACACCGCGTTTTTTCAGCATAGCGGAAAGTTTTTCATTTTTTTCTATTGAGCGCGTTCCGACTAATACCGGCCTGCCTAATTTATAAAGTTCTTCAATTTCATTTAAGATTGCCTCATATTTTTCCCTTTCGGTTCTGTAAATTAAATCCGGAAAATCTTCGCGCCTCATCGGTTTATTGGTCGGTATTTCAACGACGTCTAATTTGTAGATATGCCAGAACTCGCCCGCTTCCGTCATTGCGGTGCCTGTCATTCCTGCAAGTTTTTTATAAAGTTTGAAAAAGTTCTGGTAGGTAATTGTTGCAAGTGTCTGGTTTTCTTCCGCGATTCTTAAATTTTCTTTTGCTTCAACTGCCTGGTGAAGTCCTTCGGACCAGCGACGACCCGGCATCAAGCGGCCCGTAAATTCATCAACAATTATTACTTCGCCCTCTTTAACGACATAATCAACATCCCTTTTGAAAAGATTGTGCGCTTTCAACGCCTGATTTATATGATGGACCCATTCCGACTGAACATCGTCGTAAAGATTTTTTATTCCGAGCATTTTTTCACACTTTGACACGCCCTGTTGAGTAAGTGTTGCGGTATGATTTTTTTCGTCAATGATGTAGTCAAATCCGACGGACAAATCAACCCCCTGGTATTTTGCGTCAATCTCTTCCGCCTCAGTTATAAATTTTCCTTTGAGATGAGGCATCACCCGGTTTATGATGTAATACTTGTCGGTTGATTCTTCGGCAGGACCCGAAATAATCAAAGGTGTTCTCGCTTCGTCAATCAAAATTGAGTCAACCTCGTCCACAATCGCATAATTAAGTTCGCGCAAGACCCGTTCTTCTTTTGAGCGTTTCATATTATCGCGAAGATAATCAAATCCGATTTCCGAGTTAGTTACGAATGTGACATCGCATTGATACATTTTTTTTCTTTCTTCGTCGGATATATCATGCTGAAGATACCCGACGCTTAAACCCAAAAATTCATAAACGGGTCCCATCCAGAAACGGTCTCTTTTTGCGAGATAATCGTTGACGGTAATTATATGAACGCCTTTTCCGGAGAGTGAATTAAGGTATGTCGGAAGTGTTGCAACGAGTGTCTTTCCTTCGCCGGTTTTCATTTCGGAAATTTTTCCCTGGTGGAGAATTATTCCCCCTATGAGTTGGACATCAAAATGTCGCAGTCCGATTGTCCGTTTTGACGCCTCGCGCACGACGGCAAATGCTTCGGGCAATATTTGTTCGGCGGTTTCGCCCCGTAAAAGACGGTTTTTAAATTCATCCGTTTTCAGTTTGAGCGAATCATCGGATAACTTTTTAATTTCTTCTTCAAAAGAATTTATCTGAGAAATAATCGGCAATATTTTTTTTATATCCCTTTCCGATTTTGTGCCGAAAATTTTTCTGAAAATGTAGTTTAACATAATTCTTTTAACCACAAGATTTTCACAGATGATACAAAGTGTCACCCAGAGTGAAATGAAGGGTCTCTACTTTAACACCGAGATTCTTCACTTCGCTACGCTTCGTTCAGAATGACTGTTCATATGGTGTCATGCTGAGTGAAACGAAGCATCTCGTTTTTGAGATTCTTCGGCTTCGACTAAGAATGACATTTCTTGTATTAATCTTGTGGTTACTTAATTCTTATTTTACAAAATTTTAGAAAAATTGCAAATAAAAAAAACCAACCCAGATATTATCGGGGCTGGTTTTTATTTTTTATATGTTCATTAGACCTTTTTTACATTTGCTGCTTTAGGACCTTTATCAGAATCCACAACATCAAATTCTACTGCATCGCCTTCAGCTAACGATTTGAATCCATCGCCACCAATAGCAGAAAAGTGAACGAACACATCGCCTGAACCATCGTCTTTCGCTATGAAGCCGTAACCTTTGGAGTCATTGAACCACTTCACTTTACCAAGCATCTACTTTACTCCTCCTTACTAACATTCTGTGCTGACCCTGAACTGAATTCAGGGCAAGTTTAACCGCACAATTACAATTATACAAAAATAAAAAAACTTGTCAAGTAAAAAATGCGATTTAAAAATTTATTTTTCCTAAGGTAAGGCATTAAAGTTTAATGATGTTTTTTTTGCCGTTTGGTAATCATTAATTTTTCTTCTTTAAGAAGTTTTAATTTTTTATTAAGTCCGCCCGAATATCCGCCGAGGATTCCGTTTTTTCTGATGACTCTGTGGCAGGGGACTTGCGGTGCGAACGGATTTTTTGCAAGTGCGTTTCCAACGGCTCTGGCTGCTTTTGGTTTCCCTATTAGTCGGGCGATTTCAGAATAAGTGGACAAATGTCCCAATTTGATTTTCAGACATTCAAGCCAAACCTTTTTGTAAAATTCCGGATAGTTAGAATTTTTAATTTTTAATTTTAGAGATTGCGGAGACTGTTCCGAGTGATACGAGGAATCTCTCGCTATGACATTTCTGCGTTTATCGGAGCCAGCCCCCGAGTGATTCCATCGGGGGTACGTCTGCGGTTTCGTTTTAATTTTAGACATTAGACATTGGACTATTTGACTATTCTTTTGTATCTTTTGTCTTTCGGATTATCTGAAATATGAATGCAACCCGTATCATCAACGAAATACCAGACCTGCTTGTCCGATTTGTGTTTCTGGTAATTTTTTAAGACATTTTCTACATAATTCTGCGTTTCCTTGTATGGCGGAATTTTTTTCCCGTATTTTTGGACAGCATTCGGCCCGGCGTTATATCCGGCGAGGGCAAGTTTAGAGTCGCCGAATTTCCGATGCATATAATTAAGATATTTTGTCCCACCTTCTATGTTTTCTTCAACATTATTTAGATTAACTTTCAGTCCATCTGCCGTCCGTGGCATAAGTTGCATGAGTCCAACAGCACCTTTTGATGAGACATCGTTCGGATTGAAATTTGATTCCGCCTCAATCACCGCCTTGACAAATGCAGGGTCAAGATTATATTTGTCGGCATAAAAGTGTATAAGCGGGTCGTATTCGTAATTTATTTTTTTCTCTTTTTTTTCGGCTTTCTTCGTATTTTTCATTTTTTGAACAAAGTGCTTGTCTGTATTGTCGGATTTCTGTTTTCCTGTATATTTTACCGATTTAATTTCTTTTTTGGAAAACATAATAGACCATTTTTTCGTCTCAACGGTATAATTTCCGGTTTCGTTTATGGTAATATTTCCTTTAACCTGTTTTTCGTTTTTTAATATAATTATTCCTTCTCTTGCAAAAATTAAAGAACACAGATTAACACAGATTAAAAACCAGATTAACGCAGATTTTTTTCTTAACAATTTGTGATATGAAATAGCAAATCTGTGGGCTTCGTCTCTGACATATTTTATTAAATTGAGTGCCAACGAGTTTTTCGGTAAAATTACGGGCTGCGGATTTTTCGGTAAAAACAATTTTTCTTCTTTTTTTGCAATTGAGATTATTTTCGGAATTTTTTTGTTACTCTGACAAAAGTCGGGACATTTTCCAAGTTCATTTAGAGCGGAACTTAATTGTCCTTTCCCGCCGTCTATTACTATTAAATCCGGCGCTGCCGTCTTTGAAGCAAGCGAGCCGCAAAATCTTCTTTTTATAACTTCGCTGAGCATTGCGAAATCGTCTATTAGACCTTTGACAGTTTTTATCCGAAATCTCCTGTATTCTTTTTTATCGGATTTGCCGTCGGTAAAAACTACCATAGAACCGACCGCAAATTTGCCCGAAATGTTTGATATGTCAAAGCCCTCAATCCTTTTTATTTTTTTTCCCAGCAAGTCAGACAAATCTTTTATGTGGGCATCTCTGTCCGCATTGATTAAAATATCTTTAAGAGTTATTTCTTTTATGTTGATTTTTTCAAGCGTGTTTTTTATCGCAAAAATCATATCTCTAATTTTTGCCGCTTCTTCAAATTGCAATTTTTTTTTAGCGGCGGTCATTTCTTTTTCAAGCGATTTCAGAAGTTCTTGATTTTTGCCGCGTAAAAACATTATCACATTAGCAACAATGTGATGATATGATTTTTCGTCAATCTTTCTGATACACGGCGCCTGGCATTTTTTTATAAAATAATAAAGGCATTCTTTTTTCCGTTTTTCAAGATTGTATTTGCATGGTCTCAGCCCGAAAATTTTCCGGGTAATTCTCATTGTTTTTCTCATATCGGAACTGTCGGGATAAGGTCCGAAATATGTTCCGCCGTTATGCCTTTTTGTTCGCACTATATTCAAAAACGGAAATTTATCGTCGGTAATTTTAATATACGGATACCGTTTGTCATCTTTCAGCAATACATTATATTTCGGCTGAAATCTTTTGATTAAGGATTCTTCCAAAATCAGCGCTTCTTTAACATTGGCCGTCAAAATATAATCAATGTTTTTAATTGTTTTAACAAGCAGTGAATTTTTCAGTGATTTTTCCGTATCAATAAAGTATGACTTCACCCGCGATTTTAAGGAAGTGGCTTTACCTACATAAATTATTCTGCCGGATAAGTCTCTCATTATGTAGACGCCGGGAAGTTGAGGAAGGTTGACCAATTTGTTTGACAGGATTTCATTCATCTAACGAGGGTTTTTCTTTTTTGATAATAGCCCATACCGATTTCATTTCGTTGATTTTCAGCAATTTTGCCGTTAAAAGATAAAGAAAAAGTCCGACAATAATCGTTCCGAACACATTTAAGAAAAGATTTTTGATTAGATATGTGGAAAGAATATAACAGATGACGGTCATTACCGAAGTCGCCGAAATTATTTTAATAAGCGACAGAAATATTTTTCTTCCGCCGAGCCCGCCGATTCTTTTTCTAAGCGACAAGAAAAGCAAAACTGCACTTGTCCATGAGGATACGGCTGTTGCAAGGGCAAGCCCGCCAACCCCCATCGGCCCCATCAAAATAATGTTTAACACTACATTTAACAGCATACACATTGTTGCGATTTTTACCGGTGTTTTAGTTTCCTTCATAGAATAAAATCCTCCGGCAAAAATTTTTGCATAACTGAAAGCGGGCAGCCCCATAGAATAAAAAACCAGTGCGGAATTGGTCATTACTGTTGCGGTTTCGTCAAATTTACCGTGCTGAAAAAGAAGGGTTATCATCGGTTTGCCAAGAATAATAAGTCCAGCCATTGCCGGTAAAATCGCCATTGAAGATATTTTTATTGAGAATGCGAGCATATCCTTCATTTCCCGATGATCCTTTTTTGAAACACTTGCCGACATTAAAGGTAGTGAAACAGACGCAACGGCGATTCCGAAAAGTGCCAGAGGCAGTTGCATCAGACGGTTTGAATAATAAAGCGCAGTTACGCTTCCTTCGGTTAAAAATGATGCGCAAATGGTGTCAACAAAAGCATTGAACTGGTCAATTGATATCCCCCACATAGCGGGGAGCATTAAAAAAAATATCTGTTTTAATCCGGGATGATTGAAATTAATTACGGGCTTGAAATTAAAGCCGCTTTTTTTTACAGCAGGTAACTGAATCAAAAATTGCAACAGTCCGCCGACGACGACCGCAATCGCGAGTCCTTTAATCTGATTTTCTTTTATTAAAAGCGGAGCGATTCCTATAATAAATACAATTTCAGAGACCGATAAAAAAGACGGTGCTACTGCGGGTACGAAAAAAAGTTTTAGCGAGTTCAGGACGGCAAGTAAAAATGCCGCAAGACATATAAAAAGTAAAAACGGAAACATCAGTCGGGTAAGGGTAATGGTTAAAGAAAGTTTTTCCGGATTTTTTTCAAAGCCGTAGGCAATTGCTCTTGTTATCTGCGGTGCGAAAATCATTCCAAAAACGCACACGATTAAAAGAGTGAATATAAGAGTAGTAAATACCGCATTAAAAAGTTTTTCGGTTTCTTTTTTTTCTTTTGTCGCCAGATATTCGCTAAATACAGGAACGAATGAAGATAATAATGCTCCTTCGCCCAAAAGCCGTCTGAAAAGATTGGGAATTCTTAAAGCAGCATAAAAAGCATCTGCGGCCAATCCGGCGCCGAAAAGCCACCCGACCAGCATATCGCGGATGTAACCGGCAAGGCGGGAAAACATAGTCCCTGCGGATACATAACCGATATATTTTGCTATTTTTGTTTCTTTCATTTCGCTTCGCTCACCCACCCTGAAGGGTGGGCTACATCTATGATGTGATGCTTCGGGTTTAAACAACCCGACTGAAATCGGGTTAAACCCTCGCATCTTTTTTTGCTTGACATTTTTTTATATTCTTGTATACTAAACGCAGATTACACAGAAAAACGACGCAGATGACCGCAGATTAAATCAGCGGCAATCCGCGTAGTAATCAGCGTAAATCAGCGAGGTGTTTATGAAACTAAAAACCGGAAGACACACATCGGCACTGAAAGAGGCACGGAAAAATCTGAAGAGACACACTATCAATAAAGCCGTTAAGTCGCAAATCAAAACGGCGATTAAAAAGTTTGAAACGGCTTTAACGGAAAAGAATGCCGAAAAAGCAAAGGAATTTTTAGGAATTGTTTCAAGCATACTTGATAAAGCGGCTAAGAAAAAAATCATTCACAGAAAAAATGCTTCCCGTAAAATTTCCCGCCTTTCAATGCGTTTGGCAAAGATCAAAAAATAGCCGTTCAAGGTGATTTTTGTTGTTTCCGCCGGATTTCATTTTCATATCCGTCTCAAGTATTTTAGTGAGCGAAAGTTTTAGTTCCGAGATGTTTAATTTCCGTGCATCAGATATAAATTTATCCTGGTAAAACTTAACTCCCGACCGGAGTGCCGCCTCTCTGTCATCAACCCCGCTTTCAATCAATTCATTGAATCTTAAATATTTCCTGTATCTGTCAGCAACCTGCGCCAAAATCATATATTCATCCTCGCCGCTATTAAAAAGATTTGCAAGTATTTTTATAGCGGTTTCGGTTTTTTTTTCCGACAGTGCCGGCATTAGTTCAAAAACGGTATTTTCTCTGAAATGTCCGCAGCATACTTCAATACTATGCATTTCAATTTCGGTCTTATCGCCGGCATACAGAATCAATTTATCAACTTCATTTTTTATATCATAAAGATTATTGCCAGTAATTTTTAATATCTCCTCCGCTCCATACATTGAAATGATTTTGTCAAATGCCTTTGCGTATTCAATTATCCACGAGTATATCTGGTCGTCTTTCAAGTTATAAAAATTCACCGTCGGATACAGTTTTTCTATTTTTCGGAATACTTCCCGTTTCGGCAGTTTGTCGCCCCCGACCAAAACAAGACAGCAAGATCGATGCGGTTTTTCAATATATTTTTTTAGAAGTTCATCCTGTGATTCAAGGAGTTTATGAATATTTTTTATAACGACCATTTTTTTGGCGGATATAAAAGGCAAAGAATCACAGGATGAAAGAGCGTTTTCAAGTATAACGTTTTTTTCTGTTATCCCCGGGGGAGATTCAAATTGTTTTTCATTTTTGCTTGGAATGTGAAATACGCTGTAATTTAAGTCATGCATATCAGGTTCAATTAAAATATTTTCCAGACGGTTTACCGATTCATCTTTAAGATAATCCTCAATACCGTAGAAAAGATAAACCGGCGAGACATCAGATTTTTTTAGCGTTTTAAGTTTTGATTTTAATTCGTAATATTTTAAGGCGGGCATAAAAACTCGCTTCGCTCACCCGAACTGAAGTTCGGGTTACATTATTGTCTAAATTTGCTTCATAATCAACCCGAATAAATTCGGGTTATTTCGCAAATTCATTTTATTCTGTTTTCGGCGGAACTTTTTTGTCGCTGATGCCTGTTACTGCTCCGAAACCCTCAATTGTTCTTTTAAGTATGGCTCTTGCAAGTTTTTCCCAGATTATTTCTCTTGCCTCTTCTTCCGTTATGCCGCCCGGGATATTGGAAACGAAAAACCTGTAATTGCCTTCAAGGTTTTTTTCTTGCCAGACCACTTCGTTTTTCAGTCGGTCAACAAGCATTATATCAACCAGTATCCAGAGTTTATATTCTTTGACGACATGATTCTCGTCGTAAGTTAGCGGCTCCAAAACATATCTTGTAATTTCTCCGCGCAAAATACCATCTGCTTCCTGCGAATTAACAACCGCTAATCTACCGTCTCTGATAAATTCATTTGTAACGGTGAGTGTTAATTTTTCCTCCATTCCGTAATATATGGTTGAATTTTTGAATGTTTCAATTGCAACCTTTCTTATGTTTTGAGGCAGTTGCTGCGGTGCCGGTGTATAGTGAGAAGAACAACCGGAAAAGGCGGTAAGTAGTAAGTAGTAAGTAGTAAGTAGATAAACCGATAAAAACCACTTCCCACTTCCCACTTCCCACTTCCTGTTTTTAAGCATTTCATCCTCCTACGACGATATTCAATAACTTTTTCGGAACAAATATCGTCTTTATAATTTTTTTATTCTCAAGATATTTTTTGATTTTATCGTCGGATTTGGCAATTTCCAGAATTTCAATTTCTGCGGCATCAGTTTTAATTTCAATCTGCCCTCTCAATTTACCGTTTATCTGAACCGCTATTATGATTTTTTCCTGAACAAGTTTCTTCTCGTCCCAAACGGGCCATTTTTCTTTCAAAATTGATTCGCTATTTCCGAGTATCCGCCACATTTCTTCGCTGATATGAGGAGCAAACGGAGAAAGTAAAATCACAAGCGTTTTAATGGAATTTTTTAATTGTTGAGATGGAGTTAAATGATGAGCGTTAATTTCATTATAAAATTCCATAATTGCCGCAATAGCTGTGTTGAAATGAAATTCTTTGATGTCCTCGGTAACCTTTTTTATCGTCAGATGTTTTATTCGTTCCAGATTTTCATCAATTGTATGACTTCGGACTTCGGACTTCGGACCTCGGACTATTAAGTTCCACACTTTATTCAAAAATCTAAAACTTCCCCGCACTCCCTCATCGGACCAATCCAAGTCCCTTTCAGGCGGTGAGGCAAAAAGCACGAACAATCTCGCCGTGTCGGCGCCGTATTTTCCGACCATATCGTCAACGGAAACCACATTGCCTTTTGATTTTGACATCTTGAAGCCGTCCTTTATAACCATTCCCTGACAGAGAAGATTTTTGAACGGCTCGCCGCAATCCAAAAGCCCCATGTCACGCAGTGCCTTAGTATAAAATCTTGAATACAAAAGATGCAGAACCGCATGCTCGATTCCGCCTATGTATTGGTCAACGGGCATCCAGTAAGAAATATTTTTTTTGTCAAACGGAAGTTTATTTTGTTTCGGGTCGCAGTATCTCTCAAAATACCATGACGAATCAACAAATGTGTCCATTGTGTCGGTTTCCCGCCGTGCATCTCCTCCACATTTCGGGCATTTACAGTTTACAAAACTTTCTGATTTAGCAAGCGGGTTGCCTTCTCCGGTAAATTGGACATCCGTCGGCAAAACAACCGGCGAATCATTTTCAGGCACAGGAACCGTCCCGCATTTTTTGCAATAAATAATAGGAATAGGAGTTCCCCAGTATCGTTGGCGGGAAATAAGCCAGTCGCGGAGTTTGTAGTGAACAACCCTTTTTCCCAGTTTTTTTTCTTCCACATAGTCGGATATTTTAGAAATTGCATCTTTGGAATCCAGCCCGTTAAACTGTTGCGAATTTACCATTATTCCTTCGTCTACAAATGCCTGCTTTAACTCTCTGCTCTCTGCTTTCTTCTCTCTGCTATGTATTACTTCTTTTATCGGGATATTATATTTTTTTGCAAACTCAAAATCCCGCTGGTCGTGAGCGGGCACACACATTATTGCACCGGTCCCGTATTCCATCAGAACAAAATTGCTTACATATATCGGAATTTCCTCGTCCGTTAAAGGATTTATCGCGTATTTACCGAGGAAAATCCCTTCCTTTTCCTTGTCTTCAAGCCGGGTGATTCTTTTTTGAACAACGATTTTGTTGATAAACTTTTTTATTTCCGCTTCTTTTTCCGTTCCTTTTATAAGTTCAATGACGAGCGGATGCTCGGCGGCAAAAGCCATAAATGTTACGCCGAAAAGGGTATCGGGGCGGGTCGTGAAAATTTCGATTTTTTGAGCGGAATTTTTTACCGGGAAAATCACAGAAAGCCCCTCGGATTTGCCAATCCAATTTTTTTGCATTATTCTGACTCTTTCGGGCCAGCCGGTTAATTTATTTAAATCTGCAAGAAGTTCTTCCGCATAATCCGTGATTTTATAAAACCACTGTTCAAGATTTTTTACTTCAACTTCCGATTCACACCGCCAGCATTTTCCGTCAATAACCTGTTCGTTTGCTAAAACCGTTTCACATTTCGGACAGAAATTTGTCGGAGCAAGTTTTTTGTATGCCAAGCCCTTCTCGTAAAATTTCGTGAACACCCACTGATTCCATTTGTAATATTCAGGTTTGGATGTAATGACAAGACGGTCCCAATCATATGAAAGTCCCAGTTTTTTCTGCTGCTCCGTCATCGTTTTGATACATTCATCCGTCCATTTATCCGGATGGATTTTGTTTTTTATAGCGGCGTTTTCAGCAGGCAGTCCGAAGGCGTCGTAACCCATAGGATATAAAAGATTGCGGCCGTTCATTCTTAAAAATCTTGCAAAAGTGTCGCCGATGACATAATTTCTGGCGTGTCCCATGTGGAGTTTTCCCGACGGGTAAGGGAACATCTCAAGCAGATAAAACTTTTTTTTGTCAGAAATCTCTGTCGACTTAAAAAGTTTATTATCTTCCCAGTATTTCTGCCACTTCTTTTCTATGGATTTGAAATCGTAAGACATAAATTTAAGTCGTCATTGCGAGGAACGAAGTGACGAAGCAATCTGACACGAAGTGTCATGCTGAACCCTGTGCTGAACTTGTTTCAGTATCGTTTCAGCATCTCAATACGAGACCCTGAAATAAATTCAGGGTGACCTATGCGGGTCAGATTGCCACGAGCCAATAAATTGGCTCTCGCAATGACATCTTTATTGTTTAATTATACTATAATTTCCCAAAAATGGCAATAAAAAAAGCGACTGAAAGAAGTCCCTTTAGGGGCGACCTGTTTTAATAAGCCGCTTTTTTATATAAAAACTTTTTGGTGTCATTGCGAGGTCGCCTATAGCGACCGAAGCAATCTCAAACTCTTTTAATTCCCTCCGTCCCCATTATTTTCATAGTGTCAGATTTGTCACTTTTTTATATCAGGTATAATTCCTAAATTTACAAGAATTTCTCTGATATCTGTGCCAATATTAAAATTAGTATCGCTATGAATAATATCACTAAAAAGTATTTCATTACTGTCTCTTTTAACAATTTTTAATCTATTCGGGTATTGCGCTACAAAAATATAATCTGCTGTTGTTTTACTATAAACTTCAACGATGTCTCCAATCTGTGATACACTCTCACCTTTAACCCCCGAACCAGTTACTGCCCCTAATACGCCTGTGTCAGGATTCCATCCGGTTTGCTTAATGTTTGCTTTGGTTGTTTGAGTTATCATTGCTGGTCTTTCGATAACTTTAACTCTATTATTTATCAATGCTTGTGTCACTTCGTCAGCAACTTCTAAATCTTTTTTATCCATAGTTGCTGGAATAACTGTAACCACCGGATTTTTAGGAACATCTCTGAGAACAATAAAACGGGTAGTAGCACATCCAAACAGCAAAACTGCAAAAATAAACAACAAAAACTTTTTAATCATAAATCTCCCCTGCCCCAAAACAAAAAGGGGCGCATATTATTTTTGGTTTTAAGGGAAAACCTATAAAATTTCAAAAAAGAACAAACTTTATTTTATTATTTTAATTATTGCTTCTACGACTTCGTTGATTTTTTCTTTTTTAAGATGTCCAATTTTATATAAAATAATACTTTTATCTGCTGTAAATATGCGATTAGGTCTGATATTACTTGACTGTTTCAATTCACCGTTTTCAAAATTATCGTCGGTAAGTATAACAGCATATTTATCTTTTACAGTTTGGCTAGTTATTTGACAGAGAATTACATCATCACCGTCTAATTCCGTAATAACAAGAGCGGGTCTTCTTTTAGATTCAGCTAAATCAGAAAAAGGAAATGGCACAACAACTATGTCACCTTTTATAAATTTTCCCATGCTTTGTTCTCTTCAGATTTTAGCCAGTCCTTTTTTAGCGAAGTTACACTCAAAATAGCAGTGTCCTTTTGTTTTTTATTTTTGATTTTTGATTTTAAGAAACGAATAAAATCCAATGCTTCATCAATCAAAGGTTCAGGTATTCGGTTAATCTCGTTTAATAATAGTTCTTTTCTGTTCATATTTTTTATCCCCTGTTTTATTTAGGTTCTGTAATTCAGCCACAGAATTTCACAGAACTTCACTGAAAGTTAAAGAATTAATCTCTTTAATTCACTCTTTGTATAAAAATTCTGTGTTTTTCTGTGCCATTCTGTGGCTACCATTTTTTAC
>Ga0210017_1002462_pt1 | contig 15816 bp, 13 predicted proteins | sample CryGeyCG2014_020_FD_183966 | JGI IMG/M metagenome (GOLD analysis project Ga0210017, IMG submission 183966) | Groundwater microbial communities from aquifer - Crystal Geyser CG08_land_8/20/14_0.20 (SPAdes) (version 2) | ecosystem: Environmental > Aquatic > Deep subsurface > Groundwater | place... | reverse complement strand
CCGAATCAAATAAAAAGATAATAGAAATCTTTCTTTTTGGCATGATTATGGTTTTACCAGCTCTTTTGTTAGAAGAAAGTTTTTCAAGCTTTCTACCAGAGGAAAAAATCCAGGAATCTTTCTTTTTACTTTCTCTCTATTATATTATTGGGGTCGGGTTAGTAGAGGAAATCTTAAAATATCTTGTGGTAAAATTAAGAGTGATAGATTCTTCTCATTTTGATGAACCAATTGACATAATGTTATATCTAATTATTGCCGGCCTTGGATTTGCGACTATCGAAAACATTATTGTTATATTTAATATAGAGACGTTGGAAGAGGCAGCAATAGTAAGTACCGTCAGATTATTAACCGCAATTTTTATCCACACTTTATCGGCAGCAATCACGGGATATTTTTGGGCTTTATCATTTTGTTTTAAAAAAGAAAAGAAGAGAAGCTTTTCTCTTTTTTCCGGTATCCTTTTAGCCTCTCTCTTGCACGGATTTTACGATATCTCTATAATAAGAATCGAGGAGACACAAAACCTCTTTTCTTTTTTACTTCCAACTGTTATAATAGTATTTACAGGGCTGTTAGTATTTTTCTTTTTTTTAAAGGTCAAAAAATTACCACGGACTTGTAAAGTTTAGATTTCAAAAAAATATGGAAGATTTTTTAGAAAAACTTTCGGGCTCGGAAAAAATCGAGGGCAAGCAAGAACCAACAAAACCCGTCAAAGAAGAGTCAGAAGAAGGACAATTAGCAGTAGATGTTTTCCAAACGGATAACGAGATTGTTGTCCAATCCACTATTGCCGGAGTAAAAGCGAGTGATCTTGATATTACTATTCAGAATGATATGGTTTCAATCAAGGGAGAGAGAAAAAAACCAATGGAGCTTCCTAAGGAAAACTATTTTTACCAAGAGTGTTATTGGGGTCCTTTTTCCAGATCAATTATTTTGCCAGAAGAAATTAATGCGAACGAAGCCAGAGCCGAATTAAAAGATGGTGTACTGATTTTACATTTACCAAAATCAGAAAAAATTAAAACAACCAAGATTAGCGTAAAAGAGATAGAATAGATAAGCTATTCTTCTTTATCCAGAGGAGATATTCATTGAAGGTTTTTAAAAAAACAATCTTTAAGGTCATGGTCTTTCAAAAGAATATTTTAATTATTCTTTTGGCAGTCACTATTCTGGGGGTGGCTGTTTTTTCATTTGGATATTTACCGAAAAATTCCTTCGCTTTTGGATTGAAAATTGGTAGCCAGGAAATAGGTGGCCTTTCTTTTAAAGAAGCAAAAACAAAATTAGAAGGTAAAGTGAGTGAATTTTTAGAATCAAAAATAAATTTTACTTTTTCTTCTAAAGATATTATAGAAACCATCCAAGCCACCCCAAAAGAGATCGGTGTCAATTTTGATATAGACGGAAGTCTAGAAGGGCCTTTTAAATTAGGGAAACCTAGTAATAATCAGGGGGGGGTTGGCCCCGGACTTTTTTTCCAGAATTTAAAAGAAAAATTTTTTGCCTTACAAGGAAAATACAATTTTCCAGTAAAGGCGGACATCTCAAATAATGCTTTTGAAGAATTTTTGACAGAAAAATTTGGAAAATACGAGATTTACCCTAAAAATGCCGAACCTATTTTCAATGAAAAAAAATTAGACTTTAAGATACAAGAACCCAAAGAAGGCTTATTATTTGAAAGAGAAAAAATTATCGAAGAAATAAAAGGACATGCTCAAGGTCTAAATATTAACGATATTCATTTAGCCTTAAAAAAAACTTTACCAGCCATTGATTTAAAAGAAGCCCAAAACGCCAAAGAGATTGCAAAAGATATCCTCAATAATAGTCCTTATCTTCTCTTAATAGAAGGAAGGGTTTTTGTAATTAATGAAAAACTTTTGGGAAACTGGTTTTCTTTCTTGCCCCAAAAAAAGGGTAATCAAATGAAGCTTTCGGTGTCCCTAGACGAAGTTTTAATTGGGGATTTTCTTAATGAAATCTCCGACTCTGTAAATATTGAGCCGCAAAATCCTGTACTAAGTTTTCAAGGGGGAAATCTAAAGATAGTCGCTCCGCCAAAAAGTGGCAAAACCTTAGATATAAAAGAGAGCACAAAAAAGATTCAAGAGAAAATCTTAAATAAAGAAACTAAAATCATTCTTTCTTTAACAAAAGCAGAGCCGGATATTACCGGAGAGACGATAAAAGAACTCGAAATTGAAACTTTGGTGGGCAGCGGAAATTCTAATTTTGCCGGTTCTCCAAAAAATCGGGTTCATAATATTAAGATAGGGGCTTCAAAATTTAACGGGGTTTTAATTGGACCAAACGAAGAATTCTCTTTTAATAAAATCTTGGGAGAAGTAGGACCTATACAAGGTTATCTACCCGAACTTGTCATCAAAGAAAATAAAACTATTCCAGAATATGGAGGGGGAATTTGTCAGGTATCAACTACTATGTTCAGATCAGCAGTAAACTCCGGTATGGAAATTTTAGAACGGCATCCTCACGCTTTTCCAGTAAGATATTATAATCCTCAAGGGTTTGATGCCACAGTCTATCTTCCTTCCCCTGACCTTCGCTTTAAAAATAATACGCCGGGATATATTTTAATTCAGTCAAAAATTGAAGGCACAAAATTAACTTTTGAATTTTATGGCAAAGATGATAAAAGGAAGGTTGTTGTCAAGGGACCTTATATTACTTGGGCTAAAGCCGACGGTTCGATGGGAACAAAGCTATACCAGGAAGTTTGGAGAAATGGAAAAATTATTCTCCAAAAAACTTTTCTCTCTTCTTATAAATCTCCAAAACTCTATCCTGTCCAACGAAATCCTTTAGATTAACAAAAAACAGAGCTCGATTTTAAAAACACTCTAAGTTTTGAGAGTGTTTTTTAAAATAGTGTCGGAGGAGAGACTCGAACTCTCATGGGTTTTGCCCACTAGGTCCCAAGTCTAGCGCGCCCGCCTGCCAAAGCCTGTGCCGAGAGTGGGATTCGAACCCGCAAACCTTTCGGCAACCCGCCTAAATTTGTGCCGCGGGAGAGATTCGAACTCTCAAGGGTTTCCCCAACAGATCCTAAGTCTGTCGCGTTTACCGGTTTCGCCACCGCGGCAAATTTTGGCGGGCGTGTTTACTAATTTCACCATCTCGGCATTAGGCACCGGCGGGCAGGTTTTCCAGTTCCGCCACTCCGACAAAAGATTAGTTTTTTATTATACAAATTCTAAATAAAAGAGCAACATTGATAACTGTTGCTCTTTTGGAAAGAATTTCTCTTAAAATAGAAAACTACACTCCGATGACTGCTCTGGCAAGCGAAGGAATTAATTTAACCGCTATTGCTATTACAATTCCTATGACCAAATATACTACCATTGAACGTGCTTTTTCCATTTGACTGGGATTTCCTCCAGCGGTCATAAACATCACTCCTACATAGATGCCCATAATTACTGAAACGCCCAAAAAGAGCCAAAAGATAAAGTCAGTTACCGTATAAACTGTATCCATGGTACAGACACCTCCCCAATCGGACGTACTAATATTTACTCCTGTAATTTGTAGCCCTTTAGACCAACAAGTGGATAGAGCTCCGGCTGTTTTCTCTGACACTACGCAATTTTCCATAATACGATTTTGGCCGGCGACGACCTGAAAACAGTCTTGACCAACTCCATCCCATTGGTTAGCCGCAGGAATAGTTATAGAGACATCGATATCATGTTTTGTCTTGCAGCAATCACTCATTCTCGCCTTTGGAAACTGAGCCGAGGCAATTGATGGTAACACAATAAAGATTATAGTTCCTAGAGCTATTAAAATTTTCTTTACCATAAGAATGAAATCAGAACTTAATACTCTCGACCTTTCATTTTTCTTCGCTAAGAGAAAGTAAAAAGGTATTTATTTACACGCTTATTTTTTATTATACAAATCTAAAACAAAAGAGCAACAGCGTATGCTGTTGCTCTTTTTATGAGTTTTCAATCAAGTGAAAAAGTCAAAACTAGATTCCAATAATGCTTCTTGTCAAGGCAGGAATTAATTTGACTATCACTGCTACTATTATCCCAATAACAAGGTAAACTATCATTCCTCTGGCTTTTTCTATCTTTCCTGGGTCACCACCAGCAGTCATAAACATGAAACCTGTCCAGACTCCCATAATTATTACAAAAGCCAAGAATATCCAGAAAATCCAGTCAGTTACTGTATAAACAGTATCCATGGTGCAATATCCGCCCCAATCTGAGGTAGCAGTATTACCAGTAGGAGCAGTTTGTGGTATCCCTTTACTTATACATGCATTTCCTTGCGAACAGTTGGCGGGAATATCAGGATCTGGCTCGCATACGCCTTCTCCAACGAGATAAGGGGCAGCAGCAAGATTGTGCTTTAATACGCAACAGTTACTCATTGTAGCAGTAGGTACCTGAGCTAAGGCCAATAAAGGTAAAGCGGCCAAAGCGAGAGTTCCTATCCCTATTAAAATTTTCTTTGCCATATTTATTAATTTTATACTTTATCCATTCTCTTCGACCTTTTCTCTATTTAACAAAATTATAGACGATTTTTAAAAACTGTCAATCTTCTTGGGATTTTATAATATAATTATCTTAAAATCAAGGAAATTACAAAACTATTGCTATTATTAACGCTGTTAAAACTTTGGCAGAAACAGCAACTGCGATTCCTACTACTAGCCAGATAAACATACCTCTGGCTTTCTCAATTTTATAAGGTTCGCCACCGGCAGTGAGAAAGAAAAAACCGGTAACAATACCAATGATAATTGATAGAGCTAGGGCGAGCCAGAAGACCCAGTCGGTTATACTATAAATAGTATTAATAAGGCACACCATTCCCCAATGAGGAGTTGCTATACCTATGTTTACTTGAGAACTTCCTAGCCAGCATAGTGTCACACCATCTTCAATTGGTCCAACGATATCCCCCCCAATGAAAGTCCGGCTTGCTACTCTAAGACAACAAAGGGGTGTTTCGGGGTCACAACCCACGGGAGCACAAATATCTATATCATCTAATGTTATTTCGTAACTTAATTGGCAGCAACTGACTTTGTGCATCGTTTGGGCCATAACTGGGAAATAGACAATCGAAATTAAAATGATTACCAAAATACTTACAAAAATTAGGGAGATTTTTTTAGACATATTAATTTATTTTTAGTTGTTGGTTGTTTTGTTCTATGACTATGACTATCCTCCCAAAATATAGGCGATGATGCCTGTGACAGCCTTGGCAAAGATAACTACAGCAGCACCAATAGCTGTCCAGAAAAAGAGGCGATTGGCAGTAGCGACCTTTTGAGGATCTCCAGCAGCAGTAATAAACATTATTCCACCGATAAGAATCATTAGGGTAACGAGGGCTAGGCCGACATAGAAAATGAGGTCGCCGATAGCTTCGATAATCTCTGGAATAGTCTCAGCTTCTAAGGGATTGGGAATCTTTATTGCTGCTGATACTATAGTCGGAATTAATAGAGAAAGGGATAATATAGATATAAAGAATTGTTTTTTAAACATAATTAACTCTTTTTTATAAATATTAATCCGTAGTGATAGTTATCAGTAAAGAATTTTCTTTCCAGAACGAAATTCTCGTTTTGGAAAAGTTGAATCGCTTCTTCTGGGTTTATTCTTTTTCCCACCGGACCAATTGGGGCATCCTGACGCCAGTCAATAAAGACAACCTTTCCTTCGGGTTTCAAAATTCTTTTTGCTTCCCGAATGACATTTTGGTCGTTTTCTGTTTGGAATAAAAGGTTGGTTATAAAAACAATATCACAATTTTCGTTCTCCAGGGTACTCCCTCCTTCCTTTTCAAGGTTTCCTCTTTTAATTTTAATATTTTTTATCCCTTCAATTTTCATTCGAGAGCTCACCGCCTCGAGGGACTCGGGCAGAACATCAATGGAATAGATTTTTCCATAATTTCCAACTCTTCTTGCTAAAGGAACGGAGAAATACCCATGACCACAGCCAAAATCGGCGATTTTCATTCCTTCTTTGATAATCCCCAAACTTTTAACAATATCAGCCGGATTAAGGAATCCTCCTGTACCAGGAGGGAAAACAACCATATTAAAAAATTAAAAGTTAATCGCTGATACCACTTTGTCTTGTGGTTCTAACTTTATTACCTTTACGCCCTGGGATGCCCTTCCAAGGATAGGAGTACTCTTAATTTTTGTCCTGATGGTCTGTCCTAACTGTGAGATAACTACAAGGTTCTCTTCGTCTTTGCTCAAAAGGGCAGTGGCCAATTTTCCTGTTTTTTTGCTAACTTTCATTCCTATTATACCTTTGCCACCTCTTCTTTGCAATCTGAACTTTGAAATTTCTGTTCTTTTGGCTAATCCTTTTTCTCCGATAGTCAATAAATATACTTTTCTTTCCTTAACTTTCAATCCTCTGTTAAAAATAATTTCCATCCCAATTACGATGTCATCACCTTTCAATCTTGCTCCGATAACTCCTATAGCGTTCCTCCCCATTGGTCGAAGCTCTTTTTCTTTAAATCTTATCACCTTTCCTGAAGCACAAGCAACTAAAATTTCGTCGGTCCCCTGACTTTCTTTAACAAAAGCCAATTCATCATCTTTACGAAGGTTGATTGCTCGTAAGCCTGAGCGCCTAACGACCTCAAAATCATCAATTTTTGTTTTTTTAATTATACCTTGACGAGTTGCCATTATCAAATATTTTCCCTCTCTTCTTCTAAAATTAATCACCGAGCTTATCCTTTCTCCCGGTGAGAGTTCTAAAAAATTTAAAATTCCTCTGCCAAAGCTCTGACGTTCTGCTTCTGGAATTTCGTAAGCTTTTATTTTAAAAACCCTTCCTAAGTTAGTAAAAAATAAAATTTCATCATGGCTTTTAAGAAATAAAAAGTGCTCAACTTTATCCTCCTCTCTTAAGGCCAAACCCAAGACTCCTTTTCCACCCCTTTTTTGAGATTTAAATGAAGAAGGTGATAATCTTTTTATATAACCTCCTTCTGTTAAAATAAGAATATTATCTTCCTCCGGAATTAAATCTTCTTCCTTGAATTCGCCTGGCTTTTGAGGCACGACTTCAGTTATTCTTTTATCCCCGTATTTTTCTTTGAGCAAGACCAATTCTTTTTCAATAACTTTTTCAATTCCTCCTTTTTTTTCGAGGATAGCTTTTAATTCCTTGGCCAATTTCTTTTTTTCCTCGAATTCCTTTTTTATCTTCTCTCGCTCAAAGTGTAAAAGAGCTTGAAGTTTTGTCTCAAGAATAACCTCTGTCTGGATTTCGGAAAATTTAAATCTCGAGATTAACTTTCTTTTTGCCTCTGTCCTGTCTTTAGATTTTTTGATGATAGAAATTACCTCATCAATATATAAAAGAGCTTTTTTAAGGCCGGAGAGTATATGAATTCTCTCTCTCGTTTTTCTAAAATCGAATTCTGTTCTTTTTCTCACTACTTCTTTTCGATGCAAAAGAAAATCCTCCATTAACTCTTTTAAAGATAATGTCCTTGGTTGAAGCCCTCTTTCTAGGGCTACTATATTTAAATAAAATATCTTCTCAAGCTGTGTCCAACGAAACAATTGATTTAAAATTTTTTTAGGTTGAGAGTCTTTTTTAAGTTCGACTACTATCCGTAATCCTTCTCTATCTGATTCGTCCCGAATATTCTTTACTCCTTCTATCTTTTTTTTCTTTACCAGGTCAGCTAGTTCTTGGAGCATCAAAGATTTTTGGACTCCGTAAGGTATCTCGGAAATTACAATCTCAAATATATCTTTTGTTTTTTCAACAATTTCGGCTTTACCCTGATTTAAAATTGCTCCGCGACCACTTTCATAGGTTTTTAAAATAGCATCTTGGTCAAAAATCTGACCACCGGTAGGAAAGTCGGGTCCTTTTATAATTTGACAGAGGTCTTTTACCGATACCTCTTCATTTTTTAAAAGATAAATTAATCCCTCACATATTTCAGCAAGATTATGGGGAGGGATGTTGGTAGCCATACCAACGGCAATACCCAAGGAGCCGTTAAGAAGAAGCTGGGGCAAAGGAGAAGGCAAAACTGTTGGTTCTTTTCGGCTTCCGTCATAATTTGGAACAAAATTAACTGTTTCTTTCTCAATATCGTTTAGCATTTCTTCTCCTATTTTGGAAAGACGACATTCAGTATATCTCATAGCAGCTGGTGGGTCTCCATCAATAGAGCCAAAATTTCCTTGGCCTTCAATTAAAGGGTAGCGCAAAGAGAAATCCTGAGCCATCCTCGCCAAAGAATCATACACAGCAACATCACCGTGAGGATGATATCTTCCCAGGCATGTTCCCACTACTGTTGCCGATTTTCTAAGCTTTGCCCCGTGGCCAAGTCTTTCTTCGTACATTGTGTACAAAATTCTTCGGTGAACTGGTTTTAATCCATCACGAACATCAGGAAGAGCTCGGGAGACAATGACCGACATTGCATAATCAAGATAAGAATCTTTCATCTCCTTTGAAATTCCTCTTTTTTGAATATTCTCCATAATAGAAATTATTAAAAAATTCTAGATATCTACTAGCTTATTAGAGATAAAGATTAAACTATTTTGTTGTAGAGGCTCTACTTTCAATATTCTCCTGAATTTTCTTAATCAGTTCTCCTAAGGTTTTTTTATCATCTTCGCTTAATATTTTCTTCTCCTGAATTTTCTTAATCAGTTCTCCTAAGGTTTTTTTTTCATCTTCGCTTAATATTTTCTCTAAATCTTCTTCTTTTAAACCTTTTATTCTTTCTATGTCTTCTCTTTGAACTTCAGGAATCTGTGGTTGTTTTTCTAGCTCGTTTAATTGTCCAATATATCCTTTTAAACGTCCGATTTCTTCGGTTGATAATTCTAATTTGGGAATATCCTTTGAAGGAATAGTCAAAGAGGATAATTGCTTCTTTTGCTGCCAAATTAAAAAAGAAAATAAAATTATCGCGACAATGATTACTCCTCCCCAAAGAATTCTTTCTCGAGTTTTGATAGGTTTTTCCTGTAAATTTTTAATAAAAGGCATAGAAAAATAACTTTAATTAGGTTAATTCAAATAATATTAATTCTGTACCGTTTCCCTGAAGTTCGTCTGTTTTTATTTTTAACTTTTTTATTTTCTCCTTGGCTTTGATTCCCAGGGATTTCAAAAAATCCTTCTCATCTTCTAATTTTAGCTTTAAACCTTTTATCTTAAAGGAATCTCTCTTATCACTAGGGAGATAGTTCATAGGAATGACGATTTTGGGCTCAACTTGGCTTACTATCTTGGCTGCTTCTTTCCCTGAGATAGTAAAATCTCCTCCGATAGGAATGAAAAGAATATCGATGCCAAGGATTTTTTCTAAGATTTCTGAAGAAACTTGGGTATCATTAAAATTGCCCAAATGACATATTTTTATCCCTTCAAATTCAATTTTAAAGATAGCATTTCTCGCAATATTTTTTTCCCCTAATTTACCAGAAAAATCAGACATTCCTTTAATCTTGACCCCCTTTACTTCATACTCTCCCGGTCCCTCAATTAAAAAGGTGCTCGGAATCAAATTTTCAATATTTTTTATATTTGAAAACGGGACAGGAGAAGAAAAGATAGTAATGTCAGCTTTAATCTTTAATGGTCCAGGAGTACTTTCTTTACTAAAGGGGTTAATAACTAAACCGATTTTTTCTCCGTCTCTTTTGCCATTGATTTGGAAGAAAGAAAGACCATGCCAAATAATTTCCATATCAAGACTTTTTAAAAATATTAATAATTTTACCAAAAATTTCCTTAAAGTTCAATAAAAAATTTGGACAATTTAAGTTAGCTACTTACTAAAAATAGGCCATAAAAGGAGAAGGACAGTAGAGATAATTACTAAAAACACGACTATCGAAAAAATAATGCGGCTAATACTCATTTTTTTATTTTTATTAATCATATTATCTTGGGAATCGTTCTTCTTTGTTTTTAAAAATTAATTTATACTCTGGAAATTTTAATATCTTAGCAAGATAGATATAAAATATTGCTCCTGTCCCGCCGGCGAAAATCGCCTGCAAAAATATTCCTAAAAATGTCTTAAGATCTAAAATTAAAGAGAAGATATTTAAAAGTCCAAAGGTAATAAGACCGGAGATAATACTTAATAAAAACAATCTTAAAAAAACATTGCCAAGTTTCAAATCCCATTCATTTCCTATTTTTTTCTTAAGACTAACTAATAGCAAGATCAAATTAAAAATCGAGGAGAGAGAAAAAGCTAAGGGAAAACCGATAATTGAAATATTAGATAGTCCTTGAAGGTCCAGGATTGTTATTAAATAATAGAAAAAACTATTTTGTTGCGATAAAGTCGAGACAAAAAAAACAGAAAGGATAATATTTAAGATAATTGAAAAAATGGTTATTTTAACTGGGGTCCTGGTATCATGGGCAGCATAAAATGCTCGAGACAATAAATTAATTAATCCTTGGGCAAAAATAGAAATAGAAAAAATCCCTAGGCAAGCCCCGGCTAATCTTGTATCTGCCCAGGTAAAATTTTGCCTACCAAGAATAATCCTGACAATCTGCGCCCTTAAAAGAAAAAAGAGAACCGACAGAGGAAGGAGGAAAAAGAGAACTTGAGAGGCGATCGAAGCAATCTTCTCAATAAATTCTTTTTTTTTCTTCTCGGAAAAGCTGCGAGATAAAGAAGGGAAGGCAGCAATGGCAAAAGAGGTGCCAAAAAGAGAAACCGGCACCTGCTGAAGGTCATTGGAAACATTAAAAAGACTAATACTTCCTGCTACTAGCATTGAAGCAATCGCAGTAATTACAATTAAATTAATTTGCTGAGCTGCAAGTCCGATAGCTCGGGGAATCATTAATTTGAAAATCTTTCTTATCCCTCGATGCCTAAAATTGAAAACAAATTGAAAATGGTAGCCGGATAGAAAGAGAGCTGGCAATTGAATTAAAAGATGCAAAACTGCTCCAAGAAGTACTCCGAGGGCAAGACCAATAATCCCAATTTTTGGAGTAAAGACAATGGCCCCGAAAATAATTCCAATATTATACATTATCGGTGCTAAAGAATAAGTTAAAAACTTGGAAAAGTATTGTAAAACCGATCCAAAAATATTACTTATTCCAAGGAGGATTGGCGATAAAAACATTATTCGAGTTAACTTTACTACCATTGCCATTTTCTCTTTTTCAAATCCGGGAGTAATAAGACGCATTAATTGGGGAGCAAAAATAGCTAAAACAATAGAAGATAGAATAAGGAGGGAAATAAAAATACAAAGAATATTATTATAGAGTTGCCAAGCATCTTTTTTAGATTTTAGCCAATGTTCAGAAAAAACTGGGATAAGGGCAGTGGATATCGCTCCTAAAATCAGGATATTGTACAGCAAGTCAGGTATACGAAAAGCAGCAAAAAAAATATCAAGATCGCTTGTTTTAAACAGGGTGGTAAAGACAGAAAGTCTAATTAAACTTAAAAAATCTGCAATAAAACCTGCTATTCCTAAAATAAAAGCGGCCGAGGCGATATTCTTAGCCCGGTGATTAAAAAGTTTATTAAAATTCATAAATTATGCGAAGGAGGAGAGACATTAGTATTTTAAAAATTGAAATCAATCTAGAGAAGAATTCGACGAATAATTACCGGGCGTACTCAATTACCCGTGTTTCTCTTATTACATTGACTTTAATCTCGCCAGGATATTCCATCTCTTCTTCTATGCTCTTGGCAATCTCTTTTGCTAATTTTTTCGCTCCAAAATCATCAATTTCTTCACTTTTGACAAAAACTCTTATTTCTCTTCCTGCCTCAATAGCATAAGCATTTTTTACCTCGGGAAAACGGATAGCAATTTTTTCTAGTTCTTCCAATCTTTTCAAATATTGTTCGGTAGTGTCTCTCCTTGCACCAGGTCTTGAAGCGGAAATAGCATCAGCAGTCTGGACTATCACCGCCTCTACAGTTTCATAAGGATATTCCTCGTGGTGACTTTGCATCGCCTTTATCACCTCTTCTTCGATTCCAAATTTTCTCAAAACCCTGATACCGATCTCAACATGAGATCCCTCAACTTGGGTGTCAATTGCTTTTCCTATATCATGCAAAAGTCCTGCCTTTTTGGCGATCTTGGGATCGACACCAATCTCGTAAGCCAGGGCTTCTGCTAAGAATGCCACCTCTAAACTGTGGTCTAAGACATTTTGTCCAAAACTCAGTCTGAATTTTAATCGTCCTAAAAGTTGATGAATTTTTGGGTCTAGCCCAAAAATTTCTGCCTCAAAAGCTGCCTCCTCCCCTATTTTTTGAATTCTCTCTGGTATCTCTTTTTTAACCTTCTCTACAGTCTCTTCAATCCTGCCTGGTTGGATTCTTCCATCTTTAATAAGTGTCTGGAGGGCGACTTTTGCTATCTCCCGACGCAATGGATCAAAAGAAGATAAAAATACAACATTTGGTGTTTCATCAACGAGTAATTCAACACCGGTCGCACTTTCAAAAGCCTTAATATTCCTTCCCTCTTTTCCAATAATCCTTCCTTTAATTTCGTCGTCAGGCAAAGAGATTGATGTGGTAGTAAATTCTGAAATTGCGGAAGTGACCGATCTTTGGACAACGAAAGCTAAAATCTCTTTGGCTTTTTCTTTAACGATTCTTTCCCCTTCTTTCTCTAATTTTAATATTTTCTCTTGAATCTCTCTTTTATACTCTCTCTCAATCTCCTTTAACAATTCTTCTTTGGCTTTGGCCGCAGAAATACCACCAATTTTTTCTAACTCTTCTTTCCTTTGTTTTAAAAGTTCTCCAGCCTTTGCCTTTAACTCTTCAACTCTTTTCATCTCTTCCCTTGCTATTTTGCTTTCTCTCTTTGAATCAATGAGCTTTTGTTCAAGAATTCCCCTTTTTCGTTCCAGTTGTCTTTGGAAGATATTAACTTCTGTCTCCCTCTCGCTAATCGCTTTTTGAGCAGAATCTAAAATTTTAACAGCTCTATTTTTCGCTTTGATAATGATGTCCTGACCATCAGCTCTGGCCTCCCTTAATCTTTTTTGAAGATTTTCCTCAATTGATCCGGCCTGAAATCTAGCGATATTCTGTCGAGTAAAATAACCCAGGATTGCCCCCATTCCTAAGGAGGCGGCTCCCAGAATTAAAAGGAGATATTCGGACATAATTTAAAAAAGATAGGACATATAACATAGTTTTGGTTATATGTTATCTTGAAGGTTAGCGGTTTAATTTTAGCACAATTGACTAACTTTTGTCAAAAAGATATAATGAGACACAAATTAATTAAAAGGTAATTGAGTAAAAGATTAGATTGATAATTTAAAGCATGAGAAGAGTAATTTTAATTATCCTTGATGGTTGGGGAGTAGCTCCACCTGGTCTCGGTAATGCTTCCAGTCAAGCCAGAACTCCTAATCTAAAAAATATTGAGAGTTATTATCCTTCAACAACTCTCCATGCGTCCGGAATTAATGTAGGTCTACCTTGGTGGGAGGAAGGAAATAGTGAGGTAGGCCATTTAACTATTGGAAGCGGGCAAATTATATATCAATATTTGCCCAGGATCATCAGCGCAATTCAAGACGGCTCTTTTTTTAGAAATCCTGCTCTACTGGGAGCGACAGACCATGTCAAAAATAGAGGTTCCCGCCTTCATTTAATGGGTCTTATTTCTTCTGGCGCTATTCATAGTTATATTGATCATCTTTATGCTTTGCTTGATCTTTGCAAAAAAGAAAATGTAAAAGATGTCTATATCCATGCTTTTACCGACGGGAGAGATGCGCCTCAGAAAGAAGGTGTTTTATTTTTACAACATTTAAAAAATAGACTCTCTCTACAAAAAATTGGGAAAATCGCTACAGTAACCGGTCGTTCTTTTGCTATGGATAGAGATAGAAATTGGGATAGGATTCAAAAGGTTTATCAATGTTTAGCAGAAGGCAAGGGAGAAAGTGCGTCTGACCCAATCTCCTATCTTAATTCTTCTTATCAAAGGGGTATAACCGACGAATACATCGAACCGGCGATAGTTGACCCGGAGGGTTTAGTCAAAGATAACGACGCTATTATATTTTTTAATTTCAGAGAAGAAAGGGCCAGAGAACTAACTTTAGCTTTTGTGAAAGAAGATTTTAGAGAGTTCGAAAGGAAGAAAATCAATAGCCTTTATTTTGCTACTATGACACGATACCTCGAGAACTTAGATGTGCCTGTTGCTTTCGAACCTCCTAAAGTAAAAAATTGCCTTGGAAAAGTGATTTCAGAAGCTGGTCTTCCACAGTTTAGAATTGCCGAAACCGAAAAATATGCTCATGTTACTTATTTCTTTAATGGATTTTTAGAAAAACCTTTTCCAAAAGAAGACCGAGAAATTGTCCCTTCTCAAGGAGGACCTCATTACGACAGGAACCCAGAGATGCAAGCACCTCTTATCGCCGAGAAGGTAACAGAAAAGATAGAATTAGGGAAACATCATTTTATCTTAATAAATTTCGCTAATCCTGATATGATAGGCCATACTGCTAATATAAAAGCGGCTATTCGAGCCGCTGAAGTTGTGGATGCTTGCGTGGGAAAAATTATTAAGGCCGCCCAAGGTAAATATATAATCTTAATTACCGCCGACCATGGAAACTTTGAAGAGATGATTAATCCTCGAAGTGGCGAAATTATTGGGGAACACAGTGCCAACCCTGTCCCTTTTTATCTTCTTGATCCAGAATTAAAAAGTCCTCTGGAAAGGCCAAAAAAAATAGATTACCGAGAGAAGGCAGAAGGATTCCTCTTTGATATAGCACCAACAATTCTTGAGTATTTGGAATTAAAACAGCCAGCGGAAATGATTGGCCTCTCACTCTTACCTAGCCTTAAGGACTAGAAGTCTTATTACTTTTCTTTGCAAAATATTTTCTCTAAGATAAGCTTTTAAATTAACTTCTTTCTCTTTGTCTTCTAAGTCTCTGGTAATAGTGGGATATTTTTTAAGAATTTCGCTAATCTCCTCTTTCACCTCTTCTTCGTTTACATTAATCTTCTCTTCCTTGGCAATTTGGTACAGAGAAAGCAAGATTCTCACTCTCTTCTCTGCCTCGGGTAGGAAATCTTTTTCTAAATCCTTTAAGGGTTTTTTAAGTTGGGATAAGTAGTCTTCAAAAGAAATTCCCATCTCTTCAACTCTGGTTTTAAAGTTTTTAATCATTTGATCCCTTTCTTTTTCAACTAAAACATCTGGTAAGTCTATTTTTGCTTCTTGAGAAATTTTTTCTAAAACTTTATTTTCCCATCTTTTTCTTTCAGCCTCTTCTTTTTCTATTTTAATCCCTTCGCGCAAACTATTTTTTAAATGAGAAAGGTTGTCAAATTTTCCCAAAGTTCGAACCCATTCGTCATTAGTCTGGGGTAATTCAACCTTAAAGACTCCTTTAATCCCTACTTTAAAATCTAAAATAGTTTGTCTTAAATCTCTTTTCCAAAAATCAGCTGGAACGTTAAGAGAAAATTCTTTTTCTTCGTTGTCTTTCGCCCCGACCAAATTTTCTTCAAAACCAGGCAAAAATTTTCCTTCGCCAAGGATAAATTTTTGATTTTTGATATCTCCATTTTCAATCTTCACTCCCCCTCTCCTTATTTCGTAATCTATTTGAATTAAATCTCCTTTTTGGGCGGCTTTGCTCTTCCTTATAAATTTCGCTCTCGATTTTTGAAGATATTTCAAAGATTCTTCCACCTCATTTTCTTTAACTTCAATTTTGTTCTTCGGTTCTG
>Ga0210017_1002451_pt1 | contig 15842 bp, 13 predicted proteins | sample CryGeyCG2014_020_FD_183966 | JGI IMG/M metagenome (GOLD analysis project Ga0210017, IMG submission 183966) | Groundwater microbial communities from aquifer - Crystal Geyser CG08_land_8/20/14_0.20 (SPAdes) (version 2) | ecosystem: Environmental > Aquatic > Deep subsurface > Groundwater | place... | reverse complement strand
TGAAAAATTATAAAAAAATAATTTTCCCGTAAAAAAAGTATGGGTTTTCCCTACTTTTAGTATGGGAAAAATTTGGTGGCTTAGTGTAGTTTAAAAATACTTAATATGCTGATATATATCGTTTTTTTTAAACGCAGCTATCAAAAAAATAAAAAAAATTTAGAAAAAAAAGTAAATTTTTTTCAAAAAAAATACTCCAAAAATTGTTTAACAAACGCAGAAAAGTGCCCTATTTTAATTTTAGCGCTTAAAAATTATTTGCTTCAAACATTCAAGGCTTGTTTCGTTGAAAATGTTACTTTAATTTTTTATCATTCAAACCGATAAGCTAAGGTAATTGTACCATATTTATGTGCCGTTACGCGATGATTGTCAAGCTCTTTTGTGAGATAAGAAATGGCATAGCCAAAATTTAAGCGATTGGTTGCCCATTTTAAACCCAGTTGTAAAGATGCCATTAGGGGTTCGGGGTTATACGTCAATGGACTGTCGTTATTAAACAAACTTCCCTCAATGGTGGCATTATAAGCTTGATAGGTGAGCTGTGGTTTCATAAAAAAATAAAATTCCTTTATGGGGTCATCGGTTTTATCGGCATTGATGTTACTGTTAAATAAAACGGAGTTAAAAATGGGGTTTAAACTTTTAAAACCAAGTCGGCTCTCAAATCCCAGACTTAATTCATTAAAAATAGTACCTAATTTAGCTTCCGCGAAAGCGTTAAAATCAACTTGTTTCCCCTTGGTATAAGCTAAATTTTTAAGATAAGCAACATTGATATTTGCACCTAGCTGGTTTTGAATTTGATACTCCCAACCTGCAATAGCTGGCAATCCAAAGGTGCGGTGGTACCATTTTTGCAAACTTTCGGCTTGCGAATCAGGGCCTAAAATTCCCAGTTGATAGGTAATATTTAAAGCACTTTCGTTTTTATAATATTTTGTAACACCATAATCTGCAAATAAATAACCCGCAAAAGGGCGGTCTTGGTTATTGATATTTGGCACATAAGCCCTAAATGGCGTGTACATATACTGTCCAATTTCAACAGTTACTATTTTTTTTGCCAACTTTTCGGAGCTTGTTTTTGGTAAAAACTGATATACTAAAGTCAGCCCATTGGTGTAATATTGATCTTGCGTTGTTGAGATATAAACATCATTATCACTGATAAATCCAAATGATTTTGAGTGCTGATTTTGGCTATAAGCGAGGCTGCAAAGCAAGGCGAAAAAAGAAAGGGCGGTATTTTTTAAGTTCATCGTTTAAAAATTAATTAAGGTCTATTTTGCGGATAATTTTAGCGGCTAATTTAGGGAAAAAGCGCTTTATTAATATGCCGTAAATTTCTTTGTGTCCAATAGCCACTTCCTGCCTGTTTTGACGGATGGCTTTCAAGATTTTATCTGCTAAATAGTTAGCCGTAACGCCATTTTTAGTGGTGTTATCCATTCTGTTTAACGGCGTTCCATCACCTGTTAAGGCGTTTAATGACACCTTAGTTTGAACAAATCCCGGGCAAATCAACGTTACCTGAATGTTGTATTTAAAAACCTCGGCGCGTAGGCTGTCAAAAAAACCGTGCAAGGCGTGTTTTGAAGCCGCATAACTCGACCTTAACGGCGTGCTAATTTTACCGGTAACACTCGATATTACTACAAACCTTCCCGATTTGCGTTCTATAAAATGTGGCAACAAGGCCTTAGTTAAAGCTACCGTTCCCAAATAATTGACCTCCATAATGCGCTTATCTACCAAAATATCGGTTTCTTCTACCAAAGCGCGTTGGCTAATACCGCCATTATTGATTAAAATATCAATGTGGTCAAAAAATGCCAAGGCCTTGTGGGCAATGGGTTTTAAATTGGTATAATCGGCCAAATCAAAAGGCAAAATAGCAATGTCAAGTGGATGTGCACATGCGTTTTTTGTAGCCAATAATTCAGCTTCGTGGCGACCTGAAAGAATTAATTTGGCATGATTATTCGAGAGCGCTAGCGCTATTGCCCTGCCAATTCCTGAGGAAGCACCCGTAATCCAAACTACTTTATCATTGAAAATCATAGCTTAATTTTTTATCAAATATAACAACATTTTAACGCCAAAATAGGATTTATTTAATTTGAAAAGTGCAAATTTGTGGTTCAAAAAAACAAGATGCTTAAAAAATTCGCAATACTTTTAGTCCTACTTTCTTTCGGAATGCAAGCGCAACACACCATTTCTGGAAAGATGACAAAGCCCGCTAAAACCGATTGGATAGTTTTGTATAAAATTGATGGCGGCGACCAATCTTTTATAGCCAATACCAATGTTAAAGATAATCATTTTAGTTTTACCCTAAAAAAAGGAGATGCCCCCGGAATTTACAGGTTGTTTTATCAGATGGCAAACCAAACCTACCTCGATTTTATCTATAATAATGAAGACATTGTTTTGTCATTCGACCCAAATGATCCTGCCGGAAGTATTAATTTTACTAAATCGGATGAAAACAATCTATTTAAACGCTATACCGAAAATAGCGCCACCCCTCAAAGTGAGCTTGACAATATACAACTTGCCTATTTTAAAACAACGGGTAATGCTACCGATGCTAAATTAACTCAAGATTATATCTTAAAATTACAAGAAATAAATAAAGTTCAACAACAATTCGAGAACTTGTCAAAATCAATGCTTACCTATCATTTTATTGTGGCCAGTAAGCGCACCAACGCCGATAAACCTTTTAAAAATGCCGCAGATTATTTAGCCTTCACCAAGGCTCATTTTTTTGATGGCATTGATTTTAACAATCCTATTTTAGTTAAATCGACCTTAATTATCGACCGGGTAAATGATTATATTTTTTATGTAAACGTTTCACCAGATCAAAAAATGCAAACGCAATTATACAAAACGTCTATCGCTAATGTGTTTGATAAAATTCACAATCCCATTCTTAATAAATCATTGGTTTACTATCTTTTAAAACGTTTTTCAACGAATGAAAATAAAGCTATAACCGAATTTTTATTGACCAACTATTTTGATAAATTACCCCTTGCCGACCAAGATTCGGACTATAAAAATACGCTTATTGAAAAGATGAAAATTGCCATTAACGCCACCGCTCCCGATATTGCCTGGCAAGATTTTGGCGAAAACAAAAGTTTATATCAATTAAAAGGAGCTAAGTATTATCTCATTTTATTTTGGAGTTCAACTTGCTCACATTGCCTTAACGAAGTACCACTTTTATATGACTATTTAAAAGCTAAAAACGAAGTTAAAGTGCTTGCCATTGGCTTAGAAGATGCGCCAAATCCTTGGAATGCCGAAATGAGTAAATACCCTAATTTCATCCATGTTTTTGGCGAAAACCATTGGAAAAATAAATACGCTAAAGCTTATGACATTCATGCCACACCAACTTATATTGTTTTAGACTCAGCAAAAACAATTGTTGCGAAACCCTATGATATTAATGACGTTAAAGCCTTTTTTAGCAAATTAAAAATGTAGAAAGGCATCTTCTAAATGTTCAATGCGTGTGCCATTTTGATTTTTTATAATACCGATAATATCAAAACGCACCTCTACATTCAAATTGCGTTTAATAACATAATCATCTATTGCGCCAACGAGTAATTTTATTTTTTTTGGTTTTACAAAATCTTGAGGGTCGCCAAAGTAATCGGTTGACCGCGTCTTAACTTCAACAATTGCCAACACTTGCCCTTTTTGCGCAATGATATCCACTTCGGCTTTGTGAAAATGATAATTGGTTTCGCGAATGGTGTAGCCTTGTTTAATTAGAAAATCAACTGCCAAATTTTCGCCTGCTATACCGAGTTCATTGTGCTGTGCCATTTCATTTAAATGTGATAAAACTGTTTTGTTTATCCACTTTTAGCAAAACTTTTCGCCCTAAAATTAAGGCACAATTTTCGGTGAGATGACCTGCCGGAACATCAAATATTACTGGAATATCGGTGCGTTCAATAACTTCTAAAACCAGTTGCTCATTGGTTTTTCCAAAATCCGGGTCGTTTGCCGGAATATCACTCAAACCACCAATTAAAACCCCGCGACATTGCTCAAAAAACCCATTGCGCTTGAGGCTGTAAAGCATGCGGTCAATTCGGTATTGGTATTCGCCCGTTTCCTCGATAAATAAAATAGCATCTTTGGGGTTTGGCGCAGAGTTTGTTCCCAAACTTGCCGCTAAGAGCGAAAGATTTCCACCAACCAAAGTGCCCCTTGCTTGCCCTATAAGGTTGTTTTTGTTGGAAGGAATTTCATAGCTCAACGCCCCACCAAACAACACTTTTTCAAGACTCACAACCGCCAAATCATTCATTATTGATTTTTGACTCGTCGCCATCATCGCGTGAAGTGACTCAATACCTAAATTGTTTAGGTGATTTAATAAAGTTGTAATATCCGAAAAGCCAATCACCCATTTTGGATGTTTTTTAAATTCGGTAAAATCTAATTTGTCAATAATCCTATTTGTGCCATAGCCACCACGTGCGCACCAAATAGCCTTGACGGATGGGTCATTTAAAGCCGATTGCAAATCAGATAAACGCGCTTCATCTGTTCCTGCAAAATGTCCATGTTTTTTGAATAAATGAGTGCCAAGTTTGACTTGCAAACCCCAAAAGGTCGCCAAGGTGATACCTTCTTTTAGCGATTCTTCTGATTTTAAATAACCTGCTGGCGCTACAATGGCAATGGTATCGCCTTTTTCTAAATTTGGTGGTGTAATCATCGTCTGTTTGATTTGATACTGCAAAATACAAAATTTTATAGACCTAGCCGTTTTAAAACCTGTTTGGTCTTCTAAAATTAAAATCTTATCATTACTTTTGTTGGCTTGTTAACCGATGTTGAATTTGGAGCGCTTTAAGCAAATAAAAACAAAAATGACCGAACAAAACAATTCTTTACATAGCATAAAAAGATATACGCTAACTGCTGCTTTACCTTATACCAACGGTCCTGTTCATATTGGTCATTTGGCGGGCGTTTATGTGCCAGCCGATATTTATGCACGCTATTTGCGCTTAAACGGTAAAGACGTTGCTTTTATTTGCGGGTCAGATGAACACGGCGTTCCCATTACCATCCGCGCAAAAAAAGAAGGTATTTCTCCCCAAGAAATTGTAGATAAATACCACGCCATTATAAAAAAATCTTTCGAAGATTTTGGCATCTCTTTCGATAATTATTCCCGAACCTCATCGGCCATTCATCATGAAACAGCTTCTGAATTTTTTAAAAAATTGTATGATGATGGCAAATTTATAGAGGAAACATCCGAACAGCTATACGATACCGAAGCCAAGCAGTTTTTAGCCGACCGCTTTGTTACGGGCACGTGCCCAAAATGTGGCAATGAAAACGCTTATGGCGACCAATGCGAAAAATGTGGTTCTAGTTTAAATGCCACCGATTTAATAAACCCAAAATCGGCCATTACGGGCAATACGCCGAGTAAAAAAGCAACCAAACACTGGTATTTACCTTTGCAGGATTACGAAATTTGGTTGCGCAAATGGATTGTTGAGGGCCATAAAAACGACTGGAAAACCAATGTGTTGGGTCAGGTAAAATCGTGGTTAGACGACGGTTTGCGTCCGCGCGCCGTAACCCGCGATTTAGATTGGGGCATTCCCGTTCCTGTAAAAGGCGCTGAGGGCAAGGTGCTTTATGTGTGGTTTGATGCCCCAATTGGTTACATTTCATCAACAAAAGAATGGGCAAAACGCACCGGAAAAGATTGGGAGCCTTATTGGAAAAGCAATGATACCAAATTAGTTCACTTTATTGGAAAAGACAATATTGTTTTTCATTGTATTATTTTTCCGGCAATGCTCAAAGCCGAAGGTTCTTATATTTTGCCTGATAATGTGCCTGCAAATGAGTTTTTGAATCTTGAAGGTGAGAAAATTTCAACCTCTAAAAATTGGGCCGTTTGGTTGCACGAATATCTAGAAGATTTTCCTAATAAACAAGACGTGTTGCGCTATGCCTTAACGGCAAATGCCCCCGAAACCAAAGACAATGATTTTACTTGGAAAGATTTTCAGGCGCGCAATAACAATGAACTCGTCGCTATTTTTGGAAACTTTATCAACCGTGTTGCGGTACTCACCCAAAAATATTATCAAGGCGTGGTGCCACAAGCTCACACTTTTACCGATGCCGATGAAAATGCCTTAGAACAATTGCAGCAATTTCCCGCCGTTATTGGCAACGCCATTGAGCGCTATCGCTTTAGAGAAGCCTCACAAGAATTGATGAATTTAGCGCGTTTAGGCAATAAATATTTAGCCGATGCCGAGCCGTGGATACTCATAAAAACCGATGCAAAACGCGTTGAAACCATTATGTTTGTCGCCTTGCAAATTGCCGCCGGCTTGGCTGTTTTAGTAGCGCCATTTTTGCCATTTACCTCTGTTAAATTAAAAAAATTACTCAATATTAACCCTGCAAAGTTGGGCGATAGCGAATTTATTACTTGGAATGGTATTGCCGAAAATCAAGAGCTTCTAAAAACCGGACATCAAATTGGCGTGCCCGAATTGTTATTTGATAAAATTGAAGATGAGGCTGTTCAAAAACAACTCGATAAACTAGACGCAACAAAAAAAGTAAATAAGTCCGAAAATCAGGTTTTAGAACCTCAAAAAGCAACCGTTTCGTTTGATGATTTTGCCAAATTAGACCTCAGAGTTGGAACCATTTTAGAAGCCGAAAAAGTTGCCAAAACCAAAAAATTACTAAAACTTAAAGTCGATGTTGGGTTAGAAATCCACACCATTATCAGTGGAATTGCCGAGAATTTTACACCCGAAGAAGTCATTGGCAAACGCGTTTCCGTTTTGATAAATTTAGCGCCACGCGCTATAAAAGGCATTGAAAGTCAGGGGATGATTTTAATGACCGAAACCCCCAACGGAACACTTGCTTTTATTGAACCCGAAAATAATGCGGTTGAAAACGGCATGAAAATTAGTTGATTTAAACTAGGCACAGCTCAAGCTTTATAATACAAAATATATTAAGTGCTTTTGCTGGTTTTATGCTTCCATTTATTTATTTTTTATACCTTTGAGCTACTCACACCGGTATTTTGTCAGATTTGACATGTGAAAAATGTTTAATAAATTGCTTTAACAATGAATGAACAAATACTTAAAAACATTGACAATCCTGTTGAACTCGAAAAACTGTATCGAGAAAATAAATCAGATTTTTCTAAATCCTTTGCCGAAATTTCTGAAAATCTTAACACCGATTTAGCGAAATTTTGGAAAATTAGGTTAACTCCTGAAACAGAAGCAGAATTTAAAGGCTTTCAAAAATTAGATTTATTAGTTGTTATTTCACTTTCACTTTTTACAGGATTGTTTGTTAAACTTCCTGTAATTTTTACTCAAATTGAAATTGAATCATTCTACATAAGAAATTTGGCAATTATTGTTTTTAATGGCTTAATACTCTTTACTTTTTGGAAAAATAAGATTTTTGATAAAAAGAAACTACTCATTTATAGTTTGGCAATTATTGTTTTGTTACTCTATGTCAATCTTTTGCCCTATAAACAGGGGGACTCCATTAATCTTGTGTTTATTCACATTCCATTTTTAATGTGGTGTTTATTTGGTATTTCATTTGTGTCATTCGACTATAAAAACACACTAAAAAAAATCACTTTTATTCGATTTAATGGTGAATTTTTGATTATGACGGGCTTAATTCTTATCGCCGGCGGTTTATTAACTGCCATTACCATAGGGTTATTTTCAGCTATAAAAATGAATATTGAAAAATTTTATATTGAGTATGTGGTTTTAATTGGCAGTGCCGCTTCACCAATTATTTCAAGTTATTTAATTCAATTATATCCAAATATAACCAGCAAGATTGCCCCTGTAATTGCAAGGGTTTTTACACCTTTAGTTTTAATAACACTTGTTGTTTATTTAATTTCTTTAATTTTTTCGGAAAGTAAAATTTTAGAAGATCGCGATTTGCTCATCCTCTTTAATGTCATGCTTTTGGCGGTAATGGCAATGATTGTTTTTTCTATATCTGAACTCAACAAATTAAGAGCTAAAAATTTTAATATTATAATATTATGCGCTTTAGCCATTTTAGCAATTGTTATAAATACAATTGCCTTAATAGCTATCCTTACAAGGGTAACTAATGGCTTAACGCCTAACAGAACAGTGGTTTTAATTTCTAACTTATTGATTTTTATAAATTTAATCCTAATTACAAAAAATTTGTACCAAGCCTATTTTAAACCAAATCAATTAGAAGTCGTTGAAAATACCCTTGCTAAATATCTAACAATCTATTTAATTTGGACCTTAATAGTAATTTTTGTTTTGCCCTTTTTGTTTAATTTAAAGTAAAGTTATTACCTAAAAATATTACCATCAGTAAAAGCAAAAAGATGCGCTTCATAATATAACAATTAAGGCCGTTTTTGTTATTTGTATTATTCTAATTATTTTGTGTGTTAATATCTAATCGGCAAAACCAGCGTGCATTTAATTCAAAACTTATTCATTGCCAACAGCGCTTTTATTTGCCAACTGTCCACAGGCTGCGTCAATATCTTTTCCGCGACTATGGCGAACATTTACCACAATACCATTGGCTTCAAGGTTTTTGACATAATTTTGAATCGCTTCGGGAGCCGCTTGCTGAAAAAGTCCGTCATCAATGGCATTATATTCAATAAGATTTACCTTAACGGGGATTTTTCGGCATAAAGTAACCAAGGCGTCAACATCCGCTTGACGGTCATTAATGCCATTCCAAACCACATATTCAAAGGTAATGCGGCGCTTTGTTTTGGTGTACCAATATTGCAAAGCCTCTAGCAAATCGGCAATGGGACTCACTTCGTTAATGGGCATCATTTTAGAGCGAATTTCGTCAATAGCTGAATGCAAGGAAACCGCTAAATTGAATTTAACCTCATCATCCGCCAACTTTTTTATCATTTTTGGGATGCCAACGGTAGAAACGGTGATGCGTTTTGGTGACATTCCCAAGCCATCATCGGTCGTAATTTTATCAATAGCAGCCAATACATTATTGTAATTTAGAAGTGGTTCGCCCATGCCCATAAACACAATATTCGACAATTTTTGATGCCGATATAGTAAACTTTGCTGATTGATTACCACCACTTGATCGTAAATTTCATCGGGATTTAAATTACGCATCCGCTTTAAGCGTGCTGTAGCGCAAAACTTACAATTCAAACTACAGCCCACTTGGCTTGACACGCAAGCAGTTGTTCGGTTTTTAACCGGAATTAAAACCGATTCAACCACCAAACCATCGTGCAATTTTAGGGCGTTTTTAATGGTGCCATCGGCAGCACGTTGAATATGGTCAACTTTAATATGATTGATTACAAAATTTTCTGACAAAAATAGTCGCGTTTCTTTAGAAATATTGGTCATATCTTCAAAGTGATGCACCGCTTTTCCCCACAGCCATTCATAAACCTGATTGCCACGAAAAGCCTGCTGACCTTTTGAAACAAAAAAATCCCTCAGTTCGGTTTTTGTTAAGGCGCGTATGTCTTGCTTAGCTTTCATTAGATTGCAAAAGTACGGATTTCTGTTTTCTGTTAAATTTTTTGTTTTTGGCCCTTTGCCAATTTCTTCCAGTTATACAAATTTTCAATTTTTAACGTTACTAAGTCTAAGATTAGTAACTTTAACCCCCAATAAAAGTCCATTTATGAACCAAATTAAAATTGCTTTTTGCTTGCTGTTTGTTTTAGTAATTAAACCCAGCTTCGCTCAAAAATCAGAAAGTTTTACCACCCCTCTAAAAAACTACCAGCACGCTGTTGAACGCTTTGAAAATGCCGACTATGCCACTGCCCAATTTTTATTTAACAACTTGGGGAAATCGCTTGATAAAACCTCAGAATTAACGGCTCAAATTGAATTTTATAAGGCTTTTTGCACTATCAAGCTCAATCAAGCGGATGGCGATAATCAGATGCTTTCATTTGTCATGCAATACCCAACGAGCCTAAAGGCAACTTCTGCCTTTTTGGAGGTCGCAAATTATTACTTCGAAACCGCTAATTATTTGGATGCTATAAAATGGTATGATAAGGTAAACGCCGATAATCTCAGAGCTTTTGAACGCGAACAACTAAATTTTAACAAGGCTTATACGCTGTTTAGTCTTAAAAAATACACGCTAGCAAAACCATTATTTGCCGCTTTGCTAAATTCAAATCTGTATGGTGATAAAGCAACTTATTACTATGGATACATCGCTTACGCGGAAAATGATTATGACAATGCAAACAAATACCTTTCACAAGTGGCAAACCAGTCAAGCTATGCCAAAAATACTTCGTATAGCTTAGCGGATATCAATTTTAAAACCGGACATTTTGAAAAGGCAATCAATTTGGCTTTACCACTCTTAAAAAAGGCAAACCGAACCGAAAATTCACCACTCGCAAAAATTATCGGCGAAAGTTATTTTAATTTAAAAAAATATGAACAAGCCATCCCCTATTTACTTCAATATAAAGGCGAAAAAGGACATTGGAACAATACCGATTACTACCAATTAGGTTACGCCTATTACCGCCAAAAAAACTATGAAAACGCCATAAATTGGTTTAATAAAATTGTTAACGGTGTGGATGCTGTTGCTCAAAATGCATCCTATCATTTAGCCGACTGTTATTTGCAAATTAGCGACAAATCGGCCGCTTTAAATGCTTTTAAAAACGCTTCCGAAATGGATTTTGACCTCCAAATTAAAGAACAGTCCTTTTATAATTATGCCAAGTTGGGTTATGAAATAGGGAATCCTTATAACAATGTGGCACAAGTGTTCATTGAATTTTTAAAAACCTATCCCAAAAATCAAGCGCGTAAAGAAATCAATCAATTGTTAATGAGTGCCTTTATGCGTTCTAAAGATTATGAAGGCGCACTTAAATACTATGAACACGCAACGGATTTTGAACAAATTCAAACTTATCAAAAAGCGGCTTATTACTATGGCATCCAACTATTTTTAGAATCAAATTTCGATGCTGCCATCAATCTTTTTAACAAAGCACTTGCAGTGAAATTGACGAGTGATTTCAATGCTTTAGCGCAATTTTGGCGCGGTGAATCACATTATCAAAAAGCAAATTATAACAAAGCACTCGACGATTTTAAAAAGCTTGAATCTTCGAGGGCAAACCTAGACGGACTTAATTATAATTTAGGATACACCTATTTTAAACAAAAAGATTATCAAAATGCCTTGCGCTATTTTAAGGCTTTTGTAGCCGAAAACAATTCCGATACCGAGCGCACAAGCGATAGTTATTTAAGGTTAGGCGATAGTTATTTTGCTTTAAGTCGCTATGCCGAATCGGTTGAAGCCTTTTCAAATGCCCTTTTAAAAAACACTTCAAAATCTGATTATGCGCGCTACCAAACAGCCATGAGCTATGGCTTTATAAACAATAATGCGAACAAAATAAACACTTTAAAAACGCTGGTCGCTAAAAATAAAAGTTCGCGCTGGTTTGACGATGCCTTATTTGAATTGGGCAACACCTATTTAAAAACAGATCAAAATGAGTTAGCGCTTCAAACTTACGACCAGTTAATAAATAACGAAACCCGAAGTCCGTTTAGAGTTAAAGCCTTGCTAAAAGAAGGTTTGATTTACAACAACCAAGGTAATTCGGCTAAAGCCCTAGAAATTTATAAGCGTGTTGCCAGCGATTTTAACAAAGCGCCCGAAGCGCAACAAGCTGTTAAAAATGCCAAGGAAATTTACAGTGATTTAGGACAAATAGACCAGTATGAAACGTGGATTAAGGGCTTAAGTTTTGTAACCGAAACCGATGAAACCCTAGATAAAGCAATGTATAATTCGGCTGAAAAATTGTATTTACAAAACAATTTTGAAAATGCTTCAAAAGCATTTGATAAGTATTTGCAACGCTTTCCGCAAGGTTTAAATGTTTTGGAAGCTAATTTTTATAGCGCGCAATCCTTTTTAAATTTGGATAAAAAAGACAGTGCCATCAGCGCTTTTGAAAATGTATTAAACCTGCCAAACAACTTATTTACAGAACAAGCACTGTTGAAATTGGCTTTAATTTACCTCGAAAAATCTGATTGGAATGGGGCAACACCCGTGCTCATTCGACTCGAAGATGAAGCGCAAGACCCACAGAACAAGCGCTTTGCTCAAAGTAATTTGATGAAAGCCTATTTTGCCAAAGACCATTTTGCTTTAGCCATTAGTTATGCCGAAAAGGTTTTAAAATACAATGACCTCGATGCGAATATGGCTAGCGATGCGCTGGTTATTACGGCGCGTTCGGCTGTTAAAACTGAAGATTTTAACAAGGCTAAACAAGCTTATAAAGCCCTCGAAAAAACGGCTTCTGGCAAATTAATGGCCGAAGCGCTTTATTATGATGCTTTTTTTAAAAATCAAGATGGCTTTTATAAAGAGTCTAATAAGGTCATACAAAAACTCGCCTCCAACTACGCAACTTACCGCTATTTTGGCGCAAAAGGTTTGGTGGTTATGGCTCAGAATTTTTATGGATTAAAAGATGCCTATCAAGCCACTTATATTTTAGAAAGTGTTCTCAAAAATTTTACCGATTATCCCGATATTACTGACCAAGCACAAACTTTGTTGTCAGAAATTAAGAAAAAAGAAGCCGAAACCAACACCTCCGTAAAACAATAAAACAGATGAAATTCATATTTTTATATAGCGTCCTTTTTACTTCATTAATTGTAAATGCACAAATTGTGAAAAAAGACACCTTAAATGTTGAGGTTATCAATGTGGTAAAACCTTTTGACCCTTCGGTTGCCGACGCCTTTAAAATAAACCGCAATCCGCAATTAGAACAAGACTCAATTGGAGCGCATAAACCGTTTAAATACACTATTTTTTCGGTTCCGGTTGCTTCAACTTTTACACCTAAACAAATCGGTTTTGTGGGCTTGGTTAAACCAGAACTAAAAACCATTTACAATAATTTTATCAGTGCCGGCTATGGCAACAATCAAACGCCTTTGGTAGAAACATTTATTCACAATGCCATTAAAAAAAATCAAGATATAGGCGTCTATATTAACTATTTATCATCAAAAGGCGGCGTTAAAAATGCGGTTTTAAATGATGCCTTTACGGATGCAAAATTGGCTGTTTATTACAAACAAGCACAAGACCAATTTGATTGGCAAATTGATTTAGGTGGACAACTCCAAAAATATAATTGGTATGGATTATCTCCAATTTTGAAACCTTTTGACCCCATTTTATTGGCAAGTATCCATCCGCAACAAACTTATAATACCTTTAATGCCGGTTCATCTATGATTTATCACCATGCTATTTTTCAAGGTGGTACTTTTGAATATCAATACTTTAGTGATGATTATAGCACCTCCGAAAATCGGATTTTTTTAGCGCCCGAATTTAAGTTCCCCATTTTTTCGGAACATCTGAGTACCCAAATCAGTTTAGATTATTTAGACGGCAAATTTAATCAGGCTTATATTGATACAAATCCGCTAAACTATCAATTTTTAACAATCGGATTTTATCCCAATTTTGAGCTAAACCGCGCCAATTTAAACTTAAATTTAGGCTTAAAAGTGAATTATAGCACGGTTTCAAAAACACCCCAACAAAGCAAATTCTATTTTTATCCAAACCTTATGGCTTCCTATAAATTAGAGGCTAGTGGTTTTACGGCTTTTGCCGGATTAACGGGCGATTTACATCAAAATTCATATAGTGAATTTGCCAATGCAAATAATTTTGTGTCGCCAACGCTAAACATAAAACGCACCAACCAGCAATACAAAACTTTTGTTGGTTTAAAAGGATTGTCCAACGGCGTAAATTTTCAGCTAAAAGTGAGCTATCAGAATGAAAAAGATAAAGCCTTATTTGTGTCAAATCCTGTAAAAGTAATCAGCACTAACAAAAAAGCCTACGAATTTGGCAACAGTTTTAACGTGGTTTACGACGACATAAAAACCCTTTCTTTAAATGCCGAAACAAAAGTTAATTTTTCTAAACAACTCAATTTTGGTGGAACTTTTGCATTTAATAATTATAAATTGTCAAGCCAGCAAGAAGCTTGGAATTTGCCCCAATTTAAAGCCGATTTAAACGCTAATTACACCCTAAATAAGTGGTTTGCTAAAACTGAAGTTTATGTGGTTGGGCAACGCAAAGGGCGATCTTCGCATCTATATTCTGTTTTCACCATTGCACCATCACAAACCGTTATCCAGACTGCTTATGTTGATTTAAACCTAAGCGGTGGTTACAATTTTTCGGATGGTTTTACGGTTTTTGCTCGCTTTAACAATGTTTTAAACGATAACTATCAGGCTTTTACCAACTATGAAGTGCAAGGGTTTCAAGCCTTAGCGGGATTGACTTATAAATTTGATTTTTAATCAATTTTTGTTAAAACAAGATTTTCGGTTTTGAAGGTTTGGATGCTTCCATTTTCATCACTATAAATCAAAAAGACTTTAATTCCGCTCATTCCTGAAGCATTTGCTTTTAAAAAGGTTTTAGTTTGTTCTAATCCCATCGCAATAAATGCGGTGGCATAGGCATCAACATCGGCACAATCGGCAGGCGCTATGACCGAAGCGCTTAACAAATTGCTCATTACCGCAAAACCCGTTTTAGGATTGATAATGTGAATGTATTTTTTCCCGGTTTCCACATCGTTTTTAAACTTGCGGTAACTTCCCGATGTGGCTATTGATTCCTTGTTTAAATTGATGCTTGCTTGAAACGTTTGAGAGCCATCAAAATTAGGATGTTCAATTGCAACTTTCCAAGTTTTATCGCCTCTAGCGCGAATTTCGCCACCAATTTCTATCAAATAAGTAGCGATGTTTTGAGTTTCGAAAAAGCGCCCCAACACATCAATGGCATAACCTTTGGCAATGGCGTTAAAATCTAAATAAATTCCGGGATTAGACTTGATGATTTTGTGATTTACAAGCTTTACTTTGTCATAACCAACATATTGCAAAAGTGAATCAATTTTTGTTTGGTTTAAATGCGCCATGGTTTTTTGAGGGCCAAACCCCCAAGCGTTAACCAACGTTCCAATGGTTGGATCAAAAATGCCGTTAGTAGCTTTATAAACCTTATATGATTTATTAAAAACTTCCTCAAAATAGGCATCTACTATCACACTCATATCACCTTGATTTATTTTAGAAATATCGGAAGTGGGAATGTAAGTAGAGAGTGATTTATTAATAGCGTGAATTAAACTATCTATTTGAAGTGAATAATTACGCTGGTTTTTATCATAATAGGTAATATGAAAGGTCGTTCCCAAGGCATCACCTTCAAGTTTAATGGGATTATTGTCTTTTAATTTTGAACAAGAACTTACTAAAATCAGTAAAATCAGTAGCGACAATAATCGTTTCATAAAAACTTATTTTAATTTTTAGGCAAAGTTAAATTAAATAAGTTCCCAATTTTTTTATAAAATTAACATTTATGGTTCGAAGTTAACTTCATTTTTTATATTTTTGTAAAAATTTTAAAAACTATGAAAAACATTTTAGGAATTAGCTTAATAGCCGTATTTTTTTTATCTTCTTGTGTTACACAAAAAAAATACACTGCTTTGCAAAGCACCCTCGACAAAACTAACCAAGATTTAGTAGATTCAAAAGCCAATTTAACTAAATGCATTTTAGATAAAGAAAAAGCACAATCAAATTATACGACCCTTCAAGACCAAGTTGACCATTTAAAAA
>Ga0210017_1002441_pt1 | contig 15889 bp, 20 predicted proteins | sample CryGeyCG2014_020_FD_183966 | JGI IMG/M metagenome (GOLD analysis project Ga0210017, IMG submission 183966) | Groundwater microbial communities from aquifer - Crystal Geyser CG08_land_8/20/14_0.20 (SPAdes) (version 2) | ecosystem: Environmental > Aquatic > Deep subsurface > Groundwater | place... | reverse complement strand
AACAGGATACGAAAAATTATTCCAACAAGGAAGGATAAGCAATGCTAAAGATTTAAGTAATTGGTCTGGAATACAACCCAAAGAGGAAGTAGTACAAACAGGATACGAAGCATTATTCCAACAAGGATGGATAGGAGATGCTAGATATTTAAGTGAGTGGTCTGGGATACAACCAATCTTTAAAGAGGAAGCAGTACAAACAGGATACGAAAAATTATTCCAAAAAGGAAGGATAAGAGATGCTATAAATTTAAGTGAGTGGTCTGGAATACAACCCAAAGAGGAAGTAGTACAAACAGGATACGAAAAATTATTCCAAAAAGGAAGGATAAGAGATGCTAGAGATTTAAGTAAGTGGTCTGGAATACAACCCAAAGAGGAAGTAGTACAAACAGGATACGAAGCATTATTCCAACAAGGATGGATAGGAGATGCTAGATATTTAAGTGAGTGGTCTGGAATACAACCAATCTTTAAAGAGGAAGCAGTACAAACAGGATACGAAGCATTATTCCAAAAAGGATGGATAAGCAATGCTAAAGATTTAAGTAATTGGTCTGGAATACAACCAATCTTTAAAGAGGAAGCAGTACAAACACATTACCGAAGCATTATTCCAAAAAGGATGGATAAGCAATGCTAAAGATTTAAGTAATTGGTCTGGAATACAACCCAAAGAAGAATTACTAGAAAAATATGGAATTAATTTTTAAAAATATTATCAAAAAAACTATTTTTCTTATAATTTTCCTAATCCTTCCTCTATTTTTCAACAGGATTAAAAACAGCTAATTTTGTCTTGGAGTGCAACCAAAAAGGGTGTGCCTGTCCCTGGCGATTCATGGCGTATTACTTTTAAGCAACACAATTAAAATTACTTTTTTTAGTAACGATAATTACTTAAATAAGTAATGTTATTGTTTTTGTTATGGGAATATCAAATAAAGTAATTAAATTACTGAATGTGTGGAGCGAGGATTTGTTTTCCAGTTTCAGCATTTCCGAGATTATGAAGTTATCAGGCAAGAAGACTAAGACTTGGGTTTTTAATTCATTAAAACTCTTAAAAAAAGACTATTTAATCATTTCACAAAGAAAGGGCAATATGGATTTATACTCCCTTAACGTGAATAACAATTTAGTATTTCATTTGCTGCATTATTTGGAAGTGCAGAAGAATATTAATTTTCCTGAATTAGAATTAATAAACCAGACAATTAACGAGATTCCTGTTAAGGATTATTGTCTTATTGTTTTTGGCAGTTATGCAGAGAACAAGCAGGTTAAAACCTCAGACCTTGACATGTGCTTCTTAGTTGAGAACGAACTGGTTGCTAAAAAGATTAAGCCATATTTTAATGAAATCAAGCTAAACCATAAAGTAAGGGTTGACGAGCATTACATAACATTTAATGATTTCAAGGAAATGCTTTTAAGAAACGAAGAGAACTTGGGAAAGCAAATAGTGAAAAATCATAAAATTTTTTATAACCCTGACATTTATTACAAATTATTAAAAGAGGCGCATAAACATGGATTCAGTTAAAAAAAGATTATTCATGCAGAGAGCAAAGAATGAGTTAAGCCTTGCAAAAACAGTATTCAGGATTTCAACAAATAAAAAATTAAAAAATGAGTTGGAATTAAAAGAGGATTCAACATTTTTCAGCAATGTGATAAGCATCTCATATTATTCCATTTTTTATTCAGCCAAAGCACTGCTCGAATCAAGAGGCATAAAAACTAGGATGCCTGACGAGCACAAGAAAACACTGGTGGAATTTGAGAAATTGGTTAATTCTGGAGAAATAGACAAAGAATTATTGCTAATCTACAAATCAATATTTATTAAAGCGGAAGAATTACTTGGAATATTCCAGAAAGAAAAAAGCAAAAGAGGAACATACACTTATTTCAAACTGCCTCAAAGCAACCTTGAACCTGCAAAAGAAAGCCTGGAAAATGCTGAAAAATTCTTAAAAAACATCAACCTAATAATACAAAGAAAATAACTATTTTTCTTATAATTTTCCTAATCCTTCCTCTATTTTTCAACAGGATTAAAAACAGCTAATTTTGTCTTGGAGTGCAACCAAAAAGGGTGTGCCTGTCCCTGGCGCTACTACTTTAGTATTACGCCAGTTCTGATTGTTTATATGGTGAACTATTAATTTTTTAAAATCTTCTTAAAGATAATTTTTTTATATGAGCACTCTTATTATGTAATAAATGCCTGTCAGCATGAATAGTATTCCTGTTATTGTTCTTGTCCATTTTTCTATTGTTTGTATTTTTTTCATTGTTTCTCCTAAGAGTTTTGTGCTTTTGAATAGTATAATGAATAGTAGGATTACTGGCAACGGGAAATCATGCCTAACGAAAAAAAAGTATTTAATTTTTTAAACTCTTAATGCTTGCTAATCATTTCATGAATCCTGGTTTAACCAATATTGAAGCTGAGAAGAGATTAAAAGAGCAGGGTTTGAACCGTTTGAAGAAGCCCTATGAGGTGAAGTTCTTGGGCATTGTCAAGGAGGAAATCACCGAGCCAATGATACTCCTGCTCTTATTTGTGGGTGTGGTTTATTCTTTCTGGGGCAAATTAGAGGATGCTTTGACTATTTTTGCAGTCATTGCAGTATTAGTATTTGTTGAAGTGTGGAACGAGTACAGGGCAAAGAAAGCAATATCCGCATTGTCAGAGATTGCATCCCCTGTGAGTAAAGTTTACAGGGACAATAAAATTGTCAACGTTAAGAGTGAGGAAATAGTTCCCGGCGACTTAATCATATTATCTGCTGGCACGAGAATCCCTGCTGATGCCAAAATAATCTCATCTTTCAGTCTAAGCGTTGACGAGTCATCACTTACTGGCGAATCGAATCCTGCAGAGAAGAAAGAAAATGATTTGGTTTATGCAGGCACTCTTGTAACAGGAGGGGAAGGCAGAGCAATTGTTGCTTCAACAGGTTTCAGCACGCGCATTGGGAAGATTTCATTAATGGCAGAGGCAATAAAGCCGCCGAAGAGTCCTTTGCAATTGTCAATGAAATCCCTTGCAAAAAAATTAGTGTGGGCTGCATTATTATTCAGCATCACTATCCCTTTGCTCGGGCTGTTGAGGGGAGGGGATGTTAAGGAAATGATTCTCACAGGATTGGCATTGGCATTTGCAGTAATACCTGAGGAACTGCCCATTATTATAACAATGATACTTGGACTTGGCGCTTATGATTTGTCCAGCAAGAATTTCCTTGTCAAGAAAGTCAAGGCAGCAGAAGTTTTGGGCGACGCCACAGTCATACTCACTGACAAGACAGGCACTATTACTGAAAATAAGATGAAAATAGTGTCCGTTTACCCTGAGAAGGACGAAGAATTAATTGTCAGAACAGCGCATTCAGCGCTTACTGAATCCTCCTTGTCCCCTACTGATGATGCTGTAAGGAAAAAGTTTGAAGAATCAGGGTTAAAAAATGAAGATAATAATATTTTAAGGGAAAGGGTTTTCGGCAATGGCAGGAAAACGAAGACAATAATGTTTAATGATAAAATTGTCAGTGTTGGCGCGCCTGAGGAAATCCTGAAAATGTGCGCGTCTCATGGCAATAATGTCAAGAAAATACTGTATGAGGAGGCTGGGAAAGGCAGAAGGGTTATCGGGGTTGCTGTGAAAAAAATCAAGCCATCAATGAGGGACAATGATTTTAAGGTGTTGGAGAAGGGAATGAAATTCTTGGGATTATTATCATTGGAGGATTCTCCGAGGAAAGGTGTTAAGGAAACTATTGAATTGGCGCGCAAAGCAGGAGTGAGGACTATAATGGTTACAGGAGACCATCCTGATACTGCAAAATTCATAGCAGGAAAAGTCGGGATTAATACTGCAAAAGTATTGACTGGAGAGGATTTGGACAAATTATCAGACAATGAATTAAGGCAGATTGTAAAAGATGTAAGCGTTTTTGCAAGAACCAGCCCCGAGCATAAATACTCGTTAGTGAAGGCTTTGCACGCGAATGGTGAAGTCGTTGCAGTCACTGGCGACGGAGTGAACGATTCCCTGGCGCTTAAAGGTGCTGATATTGGAATAGCCATGGGCATTAAAGGAACTGATGCTGCAAAGGAAGCCGCTGACGTGGTATTAGCTGATGATAATTACGTGACAATAAGCAATGCCTTGTTTGAGGGCAGGAAGTTCTACTCCAACCTTAAAAAAGGGGTGAAGTATTATTTGTCCGTAAAAACTGCCCTGATTCTCGTGTTCTTGCTGCCTGTTATTCTTAACATTCCACTGCCTTTCGCGCCAATACAGATAATCATACTTGAATTATTCATGGACTTGGCTGCCAGTGCTGGATTCGTTGCAGAGCCTGCTGAGAAAAAAATTTACACTGAAAAGCCTGTGAAGAAGGGAAGTTTTATTGACAAGAAAATGATAACCAACGTGTTATTCTCCGGCATTCTGTTGTTCCTTGCAGTAATGATATCCTACATTTACGCGTTATTCACTGAATTTCCTGAATTGGAAGCCAGAAGTTTTGCCTTTAACGCGTGGATTATGGGGCACATAATTCTCGCATTCCTATCCCGCTCTGATAATGAATCATTATTCACTCTTGGTTTTTTCACTAATAAAGTCATGAATTTGTGGGCTCTGGCAGTTGTCGGATTCCTTGCCCTGATTAATTTGTCAGGAACTGTAAGCGCGCAGTTAAAACTGGAAATGCTTTCAGGCGTGCAGTTAATTTTCATACTAATAGTGTGCATTATTGTATTGTCGGTGAAAGAGATTCTTAAATTGTTCAGAAAGAACAAATAATTGATTCCAGAAATTTGACTGATTTATTCCTTAAATCTTCCTTTGTGCCGTTATTGCTAATCACGCAATCGCTTAATGACACCAATTCGCCGACACCCCTTAGTGTTTCATTCTCGTCCAGTTTAAGGAAAGCCTTCAAAGAGGCAGGGTCTCCACCCCTCCTTCTCTCATTCATCCTTTCATACCTGTTAATCATGCCTGCATCAATTGCGACTAATATTACATTACTGCAGTAATTCAGCAGTGCGGGATAATCACTCCATTGTTTTAAGCAGTCAATCACCAATAAATCATGTTTGACAAGGATATCCTGAACATTCTTTTTTATGAAATTCATGTAACTTCCGTACTTTTTTGCAATTGAATTCGCCACTACTGCAAGATTTTTTGCATTCAACGCGTAACCTCTTTTTTTGACTTCTTCGCGCGTAATATCTCCTGTGATGATTCTTGGAATATTATAATCCCTAATTGAATCATAAAAACTGCCTTTTCCTGCCCCTGAATAACCTGTTAATCCAATAACTGCATTCATAATAATTTGCAGAATTTTTTAATTAAAAAAAGTTATTGTTCTTTCCTGTGCAGAGCTGATGACTGGGTGGCTTCCCTGAAAATGTAAACTTCAGATAGTGCTGTTTGTTTATTATAAAAATTATTATATTATGCTTAAAAGCGAAGATACTACTATGAAGTAAATTATTACCGATGAAACGTCTGATATTATTGTTGCAAAAGGCCCGCTTCCGAGCGCAGGGTCTGTTCTGGATTTATTAATAAGATAAGTAATAGTCAGGGAAGTGAAACTGCTCACTATAAAAGTTATCATCATGGAAATTCCGATTACGCAGGCAATGAAAAAGTCATTCCAAATTAATGAAATTATTAAAAACACTAATGAGCCAATAATTATTCCAAGAGTTAATCCTATGCTCATTACTTTCAAAAAATAGTGTTTTATGTCAAGCTCTTTGCCCAAAACTGCAATATCCCTTACGAAAAGGGTTTGGTGCTGGGCTCCAAGGGCTCCGCTCATGTAAACAATGGCAGGTATGAAGAACGCGATAAGGATGTGCTCCTGAAGCAGTTCCTCAAAAGTGCTGATGAAAAATGCTGTAATTGTTATTCCTGCAAGCCCTATTAATAGCCATGGCAGGCGGTGCATTACTCCTTCAAAAAAAGGCACTTTCAGCGTGTTTTCATAATTCAGGTATGATTTGTGGATGCCTGCAAAGTGTATCACATCATCCCTTAAAGCATTGTTGAGCGTGGTTAATATTGCATCAGTATTCACTACTCCTAATAATTTTCCTTTTTTAACAACCGGAACTGCCTTAATATTGTGCTTAATTGCCAAATCTGCAGTTTTCTCGCAACTAGTTTCAGGGGATACTGAAATGAAGCTTTTAATCATAATATCTTTAATTTTTGTTTTCTTATCAGAGGAAAGAATTTTTTTAATGGCAACAACTCCTTCAAGCTTGCCTTCACTGTTAATAACATAAACGTAACTGACAGTTTTAAGTTCTGAACCTTTTCTGCGAATCCTTGCCAGAACAGAGCTAATAGTTTCATTCTGCTTTGCTAAAGGAAACATGGATATCATCTTCCTCCCTGCAGAATTGCATGCATAATTATTGTTCATTACTTAAAAGAAAAGGAGTTTTTAACAATTTATAACTCTTTTTTTTCTTTAGAAATTTTTATAATAAACGCGTGCCTGCTTTTTTTCATGGTTAAAGTTTTGAAAAAGGATAAATCCTTAGAGGGTTTCAGGGCTGCAAAAGTTGCACGCGCGTGCAAGAAAGCGGGCATGCCTGCACCAATTGCGGAGACAATTGCAAAAATGGTCAGCAGAAAAATTGCCAGAAATAAAGTTGTCAAGTCAGGACAAATTAGAAAAATAGTTTTTGACATTATTGCAAAAGTAAGCAAAGTCCCTAAGAATTGGATGAAGTACAAGAAACCCAAGAAGAAGAGATAAAAAAAATTCTTGAAATTTTTAATCTCTGAAAGCAAGAAATTACAGCGCCAGCTTTAAAAAAATAAAGAGCATTAATTATATTCATGGTTAAAGTAAGCATAAAGAGAAGCGGGTGCATAAGCTGCGGGAATTGCTGGAGTGTTTGCCCTAAAGTTTTTGAGCAGAACAAGGAGGACACTCACAGCCAGATAAGGAAGGATTACAGGATTAAAAATGCTGCTGACAAGGGAGAGGTTCCTGAATCCATTAAATGCGTGAAAACTGCTGAAGAGCAGTGCCCTGTGCATGTTATCAGCGTAAAATAGTCCCGCAAAGAATTTAAAAGAGAAATAATAATTAATTTTCTGCAATGAATAATGTTTTAATATTGCTTCCTGATGATGAAAAAAATCTTGAAGCAGTAATTAATGAGTCAAAAAATTTGAACAGCAAAGGTTTAAGCACTTATCATGATGAACGCTTAATGGAAAAAGTGGGCGCTGAGTTCTACACTGACAATGCGGGCGTGGCTGTTTTCAGCGTGCCTATGGGAACATACAATATTGGCTTTAACACTGCCAATTTTCCTGAAAATTTTGAAATGCCCCATGACATTATCGTGAACATTGTAATTAATTATGCAAACACCACTATTATTCTCCAAAATCTTCAAGAATAACTTTTTTATATAACAGGGAACAGATTATTATTGATGAAAAAAGTTTTCCTGCTATTGGCTTTAATACTTGTGTTGGGATGCGCTGTTTACATTGACCCAAGCGGCACTAATATTAATTTTAACATGGATAATGGCAGCAATGCTGATAATGCAAGCGCTGATAATAATACTGGGGCTGATTCGAACAATACTTGGACAAATTCCAGCAATGCAGGGGACGACTTGAACAATACTTTGATAACCTCAGGCAATAATACTGGAGGGAATAATACTGTAATAGATTCCAACGGCACTAACACTAACAATACAATCATTGACTCCAATAATACAGGGAATAATACTTTTGTCCAGCAGAATTCCAGCATTAATTACGCGGCTTGGACTGACGGGGAGATAAGTTTAAGCGTGCCGGATACGTGGAGCGTGGTGAGCTACGGGGAATGCGCCACTAAATCTTTTGTTGCTTATGATTCCTCAAATCCTTTAAGGCAGGTGTTTTACTTCTCTGAAGCAGGCCCTGTTTACATAAGCGAGGAGCAGAAGAGCAATGATTTATCATGGAAAGACTATTATGCCAGTATAGGAGCAACTTATTACATATTCTGGACTGATTCCCCTGTTGTTTCGCCTTTGACTGCTGAGAATTTTCTTAATCATTTTAAGGAATTGGCAGATGCAAATATTATGTCTGAAGTTGCACCTTTAGCTCCTAAAATTCATGATGTGCAGGTTATTTCATCAGAGACTCCTTCACAACTGATATTACCAACTGCTTCTGATGCAAAAATTATAAGAGCTTTGTTTTCTCAGGGCAGCGGGCTTGGAGAGGGTTTGTTTTATGTGGAAACTGCTGAATTCCCGATTGCAGGAATTGGCTACGGCATGACTTTTATTGGATTAACTGCTGGAGAGGATGAATTCCTGCAGTATGAACCAATATTGAACCAAATAATGGGCAGTTATTCAATATCTGATTCTTACGTTAGTGCTTGTTTGCAGGCGCAGAATCAGGCAGCGCAGAGCGCGTTAAAAACTGGGGAAATCCTCAGCGAAACGTCTGATATTATAATGGATTCATGGGATAGCAGACAGCAATCTGATGATATATTGTCTGAGAAATGGTCTGATACTACTCTCGGGTATGAGAGAGTGTATGATCCTGAAACAGGGGATGTTTACCGGGTTGAGAATGGTTTCTATGATTCATACAATATTAACAGGGATGCTTTTGAAATGAGCGATTTGGAGCAATTGCCCACTAATAGTTGGGATTTATGGACTGCATCAACTTATACAATAGAATATATAAAGTAATTAATTAGTTGAATTGTATTCCTTAAATTGCTCATACAAGGCTTTAGTGTCTTCTTTCTGCAAACTATTTTCAAGTTCTGAATTTCTTATTATTAAAGGCATGTCATACTTTTCATTATGAACAATTTTTTTCTTTAATGTTAACAATTGCTTGTCAGACTCGTTAATTTTATATGAAATATTGCACGTGCTGCAGTAAAGCATTCCATCCCTGCCCAATAATAAATTATTGCACTCCTGGCAAAATATTTTCATAATTATAATCACAAAAATATGGACTTTAAAAAACTTATGGAAATTATTATAATAGGATAATTGCCTTAATAATACTTAATGAGCAGATTACAAGAAATAATTTTATTTAATCTTAATTTGTTCAGCGTGTAAAGGATTTTTAACAGAAAAATTTATAATTTTTGAGTATTCATTGATGAATTTGATGATTAACCCTCCTGCGCATATCTATATTTTTCTTAACAAATTTTACTAAATGAGAATAATTCATAATAACATATGATAAAATGTTTTTTAAAAATTTTACTAAAAAAAACAAGGTTTTTAATTAATCAATAATCTTTTAACAAGATTATGAAGGTGTTTGTGTTCATCATCACACTTATTACCCTAATAAGCGGGTGCGCTGTTCAGGACAATAATGTTTCTGGCTTGAGCGCGTGCGAATTGTTTGACTACGAAGTTGATAATTGTTGGTGTGATGATTCAACGCCTGAAAATTCTTACTTATATTACGGCAGCAGTGTTGAAAATGTTGCTGGTGCGCAGGAAGTTGTGAATGATTACTTGATTAATGAAGGTTTGGATGAAAACATTACCAGTGCTGTCAATATTAGCGACAATTTTTATAATGTTTTCACTTCTGGCAGCAATGGCGATAAAGTTTACACTGTAAGCAGCAATGGGACTATTATTAAAACAATTTGCGGAGTATGAGATTAATGGATTTAATTATTAATACTGACGGTGCTTCAAGAGGGAATCCCGGACTTGCGGGCATTGGTGCTGTTATAAGCAATTCAAAGGGTGAACTAGTCGGGAAAATCTGCAAATTCCTGGGCAAAGCAACTAATAATCAGGCAGAGTATGAAGCAATTATTGCTGGTTTGAAAGCTGCCCGCAAGCTCACGAATAGTAAAATTATTGTCAGGAGCGACAGCGAATTAGTAGTGAGACAATTAAGAGGAGATTATAGTGTTAATAATCCAATCCTGAAAACTCTTCATAATAATGTTAAAATGCTGGAAAAGTGTTTTAAGGAAGTAATCTATGAGCATATTAGAAGGGATTTGAATGAACTGGCTGATGAACTGGCCAATAAAGGGATTGATGACGAATGTTCAGGGTAATTCAGTGCAGAAATTGCGGATTAATACAGGTTACAAGCGCTGATAAGGGTTTTAAATGCAAGCAGTGCGGGAAAAATTGTATAATTACTGGTTGCAGGGTCTATTCCAATCATGATAATGCTGATGATGCGCGCATCCATTGCGTTGAACAGCGCAAGAAACTTTTTTAATTAGTCCAAAACTACTGGTAATTGCAAAAGGGGTGATTTTTTTCTCCAAATATGACTAATTATAAATATAATGTGAGATGCAGGGAGTGCGGGGCAGGTTTTACTCCAGACAGCACAATGGAAGCCAAGAATAAATTATGCAATAAGTGCATGATTAAGCGCATGAAAAATTATAAGAAAAAAGCGTATTAAATTATTTTTTTTCAAGAAAACCGGCAATTTTTTCAACAATTCTGCTGAACAGATTTAAACAGTCAGCAATTATTGATGTGATTAAATTTTTGCCCTTTATAATGCTCGTTTTCACAACATAATAAACTGCAAGTGATACAATAATTAGTCCTGTTAATGGCGGGAAAATAATGCACAAAAACAGCAGTATTAGCAGAGTGACTAACTTCATTAATAGAATTTAACATTCATATAATTTATAAAATTTAAGTATGTCCTATTTGTCAATGATTCTGGAAATTCCTGACCTATTAGGAATCAATGGTTTGATTAAGGGGAAATACACGCGTGACGGCATCGGCGTTTCGCCTGAGATTAATTGGAGTGATGCGCCCGCGAATACCAAGAGTTTTGCATTATTCGTTCATGACCCTGACGCGCTGATTGGTGATTTCATCCACTGGATTATCATAAACATACCATCCAATGTTAACACTATCCCAAGAGAAGGAGTGATTGGAGAGGAAATAATCAACAGTGCCGGAAGGAAGAGTTATGTTACTCCCGCGCCTCCTGCTGGAATGCACAGGTATTATTTCACAATTTACGCATTAAGCGCTGGAAAACTGGAAAATGTTACTAAAGATAATTTTCATGAAAAGATTAACAGCGTGAAACTGGCAGAGGCAACAATTATTGGAAAATATTCAGGACAGTAACGACTCATTAGTGGTTAACATATTTTTTAAAGTAACTGATAATTTTGAGAATAATATGAGTATAAATTTTGGTTATGGCTTGAAAAAGTCAGGGAGTATTGAAGAACAGACTAAGAAAAGCATTGAAGTTATTCCAGGGCTTAGGGTTTATTCTAGGAATGATTTCGGCACTTTCCTGGAAACTGATGCAAAACTGTGCAGTTTATATTTTCATAACAGCACTATAGGACCTGAAGGTGAAAATTTCTACAACAATAATGATATGGAAGGTTTTGCCGGGAAATCATACAATAATCACATGAAAGGATGCAGATTCTGGGATATTAATATTTTAGTTAATCATTTAATGATTCAGGAAGACAATAATAAGTTCAGGGACGAATTCGTGAAAGCATTAACATATTATGCAAGGAAGAATAATTGTGCAATTCCCGGCGGTGAGACTGCAACTATGAACAATTTAAGTGGAATGTATGCAGGATTATCCTCCATTAGTATTGACAAGTCAGGCAATGATTATGATTTGTCCGGCAAAGTGTTAATCGCGCACGCTGACGGTGTTGGAACAAAGAGTTTAATCTATAAATTAGGGGATTACAGTTTCGTAATTGACGCTATTGCAATGAATTATAATGATATCCTCGTTGCACTTTTGGGCGTGCCTGAGAAGACTTTCGTGTCTAACGGGCTTCTTGCAGGATTAGGTTATGAAGAACAGGTAAAAGGTATTAAAAAAAGGCTGGGAACCGAGTGCAATATTAGGAATTTATCCCTTAAAGTTAATAATCATGCAGTAATGCCCAATTTTAGAGGGGTTGAGTGTGATATGGTAATGACTTCAATCTGCGACAGGGAGAAAGTGCCTGTGTACAATGTTGAAGAAGGTGATGTAATAATAGGAGTTGACAGTCTTGGCATTGGCAGCAATGGCTTGACAGCTGCGCGAAGCTTTGCGGACAAGTTAAGTTTGGAGGATAAAATAAAATTTTATGAAATGCTTGCAGTTCCCACACCAGTTTTTGACAAAGTGTTCAATGCACTTGAAGGATTAAAGATTAAATGGGCTGAGCATAACACTGGCGGCTCGTTCACTAAGTTATTAAAATTTCTTCCACAGGGATTAAGAATGTACATTCACAGGAATCATGATTTGAAACCGCAGGAATTATTTTACATGATAAAGAATGGAATACTTAGGGTTGTTAATCCTGTCACTAATGAAAGAATGTACAGTTACTTCAACAATGGCATCCAATTAACTCTCGGGTTCAATAAGGAAGATTCTGAAGAGGCTGTTAGCAGGATTAACAAAGTAAGCAATAAGTCTGGCATTATCGGCAGGGTAGAAAAAGGCAAAGGGGAAGTAATGATTGAATCAATGTACGATGATGAAATGGTGGCATTCACTAAGAATCAGTGAATAATTTTTATAAATCTTTAAAGTAATATTTTATTTCAATGAAAAACATTGCTGATTTATTGATTGATTCTATTATTGAAAAGCAGAGCTGTGCTGTTGTGGGTTTGGACCCTAAAATACAGCAGATTCCTGAGTTCATAAGGGAGGAGTGCAAAGATTATTATGGCAACTCGCTTAAAGCAGTTGCAAGGGCTTTTGCAAAATTTAACAAGTTTATCATAAATGAAGTGTATGATATTGTTCCTGCTGTTAAGCCTCAAATAGCATTTTATGAAGAGTATGGTTATGAAGGAATCAGGGCATTTGAGGAAACCATTAATTATGCAAAAAGCAAAGGTTTGCTGGTTATAATTGATGCTAAAAGGAATGATATTGGCAGCACTGCAGAAGCGTACTCGTGCGCGCATATCGGGCGCGCTGAACTCATAAATGGTTCTTTGCCGGTTTTTGATGCTGATTTTGTCACTGTGAATCCTTATCTTGGAATTGACGGCGTCAAGCCATTCATTAATGACTGCAAAAATTATAATAAAGGTATTTTTATTCTTGACAAAACGTCAAATAAATCATCAGGCGAATTGCAGGACAAGAAGATAGAGAATGAGGGATTAGTGTACGAATTAGTTGCTGAAAAGATTAATAATTGGGGTGGAGAATTAATAGGAGAGTATGGTTATTCTTGCATTGGTCCTGTTGTAGGCGCAACTTATCCTGATCAGGCAAAAATTTTAAGGAATAAAATGCCTTATTCTTATTTCTTAGTGCCTGGTTACGGCGCGCAGGGAGGAACGGCAGAAGATGTAAAGCCCTGCTTTAACAGTGACGGCTTGGGCGCTGTTGTTAACTCGTCAGGAGGAATAATATTTGCTTATTTGAACGAGAAATACTCCGGCATTTTCAGCCCTGAAAATTTTGACAAGGCATCAAGGCAGGCAGTGAACAACATGAATGAGGACATAAACAACACATTGGAAAAGAATAATAAAAAGTATTGGTGAACAATTAATGGTTTTTGACAAAAAATCTTTCTACAAATACGTTGTTGACAATGAAGTAATAGGCTTCTTCAGGGAACCAGTAACTCTGAAATCAGGCAGGGTGTCCAACTGGTATGTGAATTGGAGGAATCCTGCAGAGGACGTCTTCCTCATTGACAAATTATCCGACTATGTTATTGACTTTGCCATGAGCATAAAAGATTCAGTACCTCCTGATTGTTTTTACGGCGTGCCTGAAGGAGCCACTAAGTTAGGTGTCATAACGCAGTTCAAGTGGGGCAAAAAGCATTTCTGGGATTATGAAGCAGGCAAGCACGTCTTGGCAATGGGCAGGGGGATGGTTAAAGAGCATGGGGCTGCGAAAGACAAGTATTTCTTAGGGGTGCCGAAAGGCAGAACAATAATACTGGAAGACGTTACCACTACTGGCGATTCATTATTATCATCGATTAAAGCACTGAAGAATGCTGAAATTAATGTGGTTGCAGCAATCGGGTTAACCAACAGGAACGAGTTAAGGGATGACGGGAAAACTGTTGAAGAAATCATAATGGAAGAAGGGAGTCCCTATTACGCAATGAGCAATGCTTTGGAATTGCTGCCAATGGTGATAAAGGCAAAGAAGCCGGATAATAATATAATACTGCAATGCGTTGAATATTTTAAAAAGTACGGCACGAAAGAATTGGAATTATAACATCCAGAATCTTAGTCTTTTCCTGAAATCAGCATGCGAGTTAACATTTTCAATACTGCCTGCTGATTTTAATTCCATTAAATAAAATTTTTCCATAAAGAAATCAAAACTTGAAGGGGATGCTGAATTGCCGGCATTGACGAATTCGTCATTGCACACCCCTTCAGTAATGCCTGATTTGTTAATGAAATTATAATACATTACGGGTATTAATTCGTTAAAATTCACCAAATGTGCAATATCTGGATAGTCATTCTTTATTGCCTGCTCCAAAGATTTAATATTATCTTCCGGCAGTTCGTAAAAACTCATTAATTCCTCCTTCATTGTTGAAGTGCTTATTGTTCTTTTAAAACTGTAATTCTTGAAAATTCCTGCTTTGGAATAATTCAGGAGTTCAGTATAATTGTACTTTTTAATTTTGTCCATCAGGAATTCCAGAATTGTTTTATTTAAAAATTGTTTGGTAACCGAAGATTATTTAATAATTCTGGTTATTATTTGTTAATTATGAAGAAATTATTATTAACTATTTTAATGATCGGAGTCCTGGGTATTGGTTTCTGCCAGAATAATGCATTAACATCAGCAAATAATGCAAAAGGTTTGGCTGTGAACCCTTCAGCGCTTGCTGCAAACGCTTCAGACAATGCTAACAGGACAATTGGAACGAATGCCATAATAATAAATTCATCCGCAATAAATGCTGATATTACAGGCAATGTGCCTGTTTCAATATCTGCTGCTGATGTGAATATTAACAAGACAAGGCTGACAAATGAGAACGGGGAAGATATTAAGCAGATAAGTGTCAGCGTTAATTCGTCAAAAGGGCAGACAACTCTTAACATAGAGAGAGTGCAGTCGCAGTTGCAGTTCTCAGAAGAGAATAACGGAGTTAACGTAACACTGCAGAACAGCATGGAATTAATACTGCAGAACGGCAAAGTTTACGCAAACATGACACTTAACGGAACAGGCAAGGAAATAACAGTTATGCCTTCGCAGGCAATTAGTGCAGTGAATGCGACTAACCAGTCAGTCTGGAACATGACTTTAATCTCTGAGAATAATGAATTCAAATACGAGATTCAGGAAGAGAAAATGGTAAGATTGTTCGGATTATTCAGCGTGAATATGAGCGTTTCTTCAAGAGTCAATGCTGAAACTGGAAGCGTGGAAGCAGTCAACAAGCCATGGTGGAGTTTCCTGACTGTTGAAGAAGAATAAGTTTTATTACTTCTCTTTTTATTATTTTTATTCATGATTAATGAAGTTATTAATAAAGTTTTAAGCGCTAAAAAGTATGAGAATATTCATCCAAGCACTGTTAAGAGGACTGCTGAGCGAATTCTTGAAGAGGATGAAAAAATTTCTGATGATGAGGCAGTTAAGAAAATTAAAAAAGAATTGTACACTATTCACGCGCATTATTACAATGGTTTGGATTATAAGAAGGCATTGAATAGTTTCAGGAAGAATCCTGACAATATTAAAAATTATGAGCATTGGCTGAGAAAGTATGACAATAACCGCCTGAAATCAGTGAAGAATGATTGTTACGGGAAAATT
>Ga0210017_1002439_pt1 | contig 15892 bp, 17 predicted proteins | sample CryGeyCG2014_020_FD_183966 | JGI IMG/M metagenome (GOLD analysis project Ga0210017, IMG submission 183966) | Groundwater microbial communities from aquifer - Crystal Geyser CG08_land_8/20/14_0.20 (SPAdes) (version 2) | ecosystem: Environmental > Aquatic > Deep subsurface > Groundwater | place... | reverse complement strand
TTTTTAATATTTTTATACGATGTAGCCGCAGCGCCTTGCGCTGCCGCATTGCCAGCATTGGCACCATAAGATGGTGCGGCTACATCTATACCGTTTGCAGCATTGGATGGTGCGGCTACATCTATACCGTTTGCAGCATTGGATGCTGCGGCTGCAATCTGTATTGGGCGTGGATTAATTCATTGGGGTGAGGGTGCCATCGTCATCGAAGAATTTGCCGTGCTTTAAGAGGGCTTTACTTATAAATGTTGTGAGTGCCTATATCATAATAAAGGATTGTTTCTTTATCAATAAAACGAAACAGAATCCTATATTGATAATCTATAGAATATGACCAGCAATCCTTTAATTTTCCTTTGAGTTTGTGAGTCTTCAGGCATGAGTCAAAAGGATTATTTCTAAAAATTCTCTCTTTTTGTTTAGCGCGTAGTCTTATTTCGACAGGCAATGATTTATATGCCTTGATAAAATGAGTGGTAGGATAGATACGATTTATGGGCATTATTTATCCAGTTCCGATAACGAATGTATTGACTTCAATTTCCCTTGGCGATACTCTTTTTCTCCTTCACGGATAATCTTTAAAGCATGGGCTTCTTCTAAAAGACTCAGCATCTTGGAATACTCTCTTGCATCTATAATAACAGCAGTGCGCTTGCCTCTTCCATCTACCACAAATTTTTCATGAAACATTGTCTGTTGCATATATTTTCACCTCCACTTAATAAGATTAGCATAAATTAACAGAGTTTGCAATAATTTAAATCTTAAATTATTGTAGCTGCAGCGCCTTGCGCTGCCGCATTGCCAGCATTGGCACCATAAGATGGTGCGGCTACACATCTAATTTGCCCCAATCATATTCTTCCTTATCAGGATTATTTATGATATATTCGCGGATTTTATTTAACGCTGACTCGTTGCGGATGACGTGTTCGTAATAATTGGGCTGCCAGATGGCATTGGCACCATAAGATGGTGCAGCTACATTATCTGGAGTAGCTGCAGCGCCTTGCGCTGCCGCATTGGCAACATTGGCACCATAAGATGGTGCGGCTACGTTACGTTTTATATCGCGTGTAACCCACGATTTAAATGCATTTATAATTTTTGGCAACGATGTATTTGTATCATTCAAAATCAAAATTATGTGCACATGCGTCGGCATAACCTCATTATAATCGATATCGACCCCTTTATAATATTTATGAATTTGATTTATTTTCTGCTCAACCAGAGATTTAACTGCATCGACAAATATTGGTCTGCGCATATGCGTGCATATAGTTACAAAATAATAACCATTCTGGCTGTAATCGTAATTTGGTAATCTGATGTGTTTACGGTAATTCATAATATCCTCCTGCGCTGCCGCATTGCCAGCATTGGCACCATAAGATGGTGCAGCTACATTATCTGGAGTAGCTGCAGCGCCTTGCGCTGCCGCATTGGCAACATTGGCACCATAAGATGGTGCGGCTACATTTTGTGGTGCCATATATAATATAGACACATCTGGATAGGATTTTCTTTCAAATTATTTTTAATATTTTTATACGATGTAGCCGCAGCGCCTTGCGGTGCCATATATAATGGCGATTTATTTAAAGCCTATTTGCGGCTTTGGTTTAATAGGCGGAGGCTTGTTCTGTAAAGGCGCAGGGTTTTCTTCTTATGCCCATCTTCTCCTTATTGGATATCACAATTTGTGATATCCAATTTTCCATCTCTTTCTTTGATAACTGAAACATAAAATCCTGAGGAAATCTGTTTATGTTTCTTTTTACTGCCTGATTCAAAACCATTGTCTTGACTCCATACAATGATGCCAGATCCCTGTCCAGCATCACTTTATGCCCTCTGATCATAAAGATCTTTTGCTCAATAATCTCTATTCGCACTATCTCTTCCATTTCGCTCCTCCTCTCGCAGGGAACGGTTTCAAACCGTTCCCTACATATATGACACATCTGGATGGGATTTTCTTTCAAATTATTTTTAATATTTTTATACGATGTAGCTGCAGCGCCTTGCGCTGCCGCATTGCCAGCATTGGCACCATAAGATGGTGCGGCTACGTTATCTGGAGTAGCTGCAGCGCCTTGCGCTGCCGCATTGCCAGCATTGGCACCATAAGATGGTGCAGCTACATCTATACCGTTTGCAGCATTGGATGCTGCGGCTACAATCTGTATTGGGCGTGGATTAATTCATGGGGGTGAGGGTGCCGTTGTCGTCGAAGAATTTTTTGTGCTTGAGGAGGCGGGAGGTATTGACATACTGATACGGGCCAAAGTGTTGGATATAGCCTGCACCAGGATCCGCTCCACTCGTAGGATACGCTTTAAAATGCACATATATGTATTTGCTATTAGGTATATTCAACTGTAAGGTGCCTGAACTCCATTGAGTCCCGCTCGACGGATCAGTAGTGCTGTTACTATTGTCGCTGCTTGTATTTATTACATACTTATAATATCCTATGTCACCATTATTCAGATTGGCGCTTGTAAATGAAAATTGCTCGCCCGTGCCTTGATACCACGCTTGCGTTGTTGGTGTGGAACCATGATATGTAATCTGAACATCAGGATCGCCAATCACCCATATCTCAAAATAATCTGACCAGTTGCTTGGAACACTTACATTATCCTTTGCCTTTACTATAATGCGCCATTTGCCGTTTGGAAGCCCGTCTGTGGGAACATCATATCCGTTGGTTGTCAGCCATACGCCGGGGTCTGCATAACCGGTGAGGGGAGTCCCTGTAACAGCGTCATATATCTTTATATAATACCCTGCTATGCCGCATCCGCTGGACGGAACGGTCCAATGAATCCAGGGGTCATCGTCTGCCTGCCACGTTATCTGCGAGATACTGGTGCCCCCTGACGCAGTTCTTACGTCATCAATAGAAGGCGTTGGAACGCCTGTTACGTGCGTCACAGTAATAATATTTGTATTCGCCGTATTTGTAACAGGGTCATACACAGTGCATGCGGTACTTCCTCCTCCTGAATCAGCGCTTGAGATATTGTAAGCCGGAGATGTGGATGAAGGCTGCAGGGCCGGATTGCTCCCTAATATATTTGGAAAATCATATCCACCCGAACCCAATTCAACCGAACCCAAATTATCAGACGCGCCTTCCACCACCAGGTTCACGTCGGTTGAACCAGCACTCTGATAATACAAGGTATAACCGTCTATATAAACATAGGTACTTACGCTGAGCTTCGGATAAGGCGTGCTCCCGTTCCAGCTCGGATTCGCGTCGCGCAGTTGTTTCCAGAATAGCGTGCCTGCTGTAGGCAAAACCCCGTCCCAGCCAATATCCTTTGTATTCTGGCCATTGAGATTTACCGCTGTACCATAATCATTGCTGGTTTCAGTAATACTGCCTATTGTTATATCATCATAAGTTACTGTCGAACCAGGACAATTCTCAAGCCGGTTTTTGCGCCACGTTGGGTCGGGTGGGGTACCATAAAAAGTCGTAGAACCAAAAGCAGTACTATTGGTAGAATGTCCAATATATGCTGAGCCGGCTGTTATGGCGCTTGCGCCATAATCCAACTGAGCTACTGCATTTATATTTACACCTGTATTTGTTTTAAACCAGTATCTGCCGGTTACTGCGGGTATTTGTATGCCGCCCGCAGGCGTGCCTTCGCTAAAGGTAATACCTGTAATTTTGACCTGGTCAACAGTTACACTATTAAGATCAGTAGATATGCCTGTTGCACCAGTTGGTGGATTAATTACATCCACATCAAATGTGTATGCGCCAATACCTGCAGGCACTGGTACATCAATGCTGAAATATCCTGCAGCAGTCAAATCCAAATCATCATAATTCGTAACTGTCCAGTCTGGGTCTATCCGTATATCAGCACAGTTTAAAGGCGGGTCAGGCGCAGTAACACCTTCGTAATCCAGATAACCAGTTACTGTAGTGGTAGCACTGGGATTCTTCGTACTGTCATATGAAATACTCGTGACTCTTAAATCATTTTCAATTCTCCATGTATCTGTCGTATAATCATCAGTATCTGTCGCACTCGCATCGTCTGTTGAAACCACCCTATCATCATGGCTATTTTCATTCGGGTAGTCCCAGTCAAGCGTAATCTTGAAATTGAGCGTGACCTGGTTACCGACTACAGTAGAATCTGTCCCTGTTGAAGAAGTCGTAGCATAAGCACTTCCTGTCGTTATCGCAAAACTGTCTGTTGCCTCTGTCCACGTAGCCACGACAGGATAACTCGCAGCCCCGTCCAAGTTCAACTCTACCTTCTGAAGATTAGTAACACCATCAGCATCTGTAACCTTCACCTGCCAGGTGTATTCCTGGCCTGCATACAAAATATCGCCATCAGCGTGATTCAATAAATCCATTGAATCATTGGTAGGCGCCTGATTTATAGTAATCTTGACCGTATCTAAAGCAGAGGTATCAAAAGTATTTGTTAAATCCTTTACCAGCAATATATCTGTCTTGATTTTATTTTCTACCGGCTGTGTGGTATAAGCAGTGGTACACACATAACGCACATAATACAAGGGGAAATTCGTCCAGAAATTCTGCTCATATTTATAAACAGCTATTTCATCAATAGCTACCGTGTCAGTTGAATATCCTGAATCTATCCTTATCCTTATATATTTCGCCTGGACAGGGTCAAAATTAAAAGTAAAATCTCTGATGGAATTATTAGGAAACTGCGTTGTCAAGATCTTGACCCAGCTGGCATGATTAGGGTCTGTCTTAGAAGCGCTGTCAGTTGAATACGAAAAAGTAGCATCCTTTGCAGGATAATACTGCCCCAGGCCTATTTTTATTCTATTTATCCACGTGGATGTCTCGCTATTGACAGACAATATAAGATAGCATGGCTGAGGCCAGCTGTACGCTGATGACTGCCAACAGGTGCTCCAGTTTCCATCAATAATATTACCTTTTACATTTGTTGCGTCTTCCTCGCTGGCATACCAGACCTGGCCGCCGTTACTGGCCTGAGCAACATTTGTGCCATAAGGAAAATCTTCCTTGGATGTATTAAATAAATATCTCGCCCAACTGCCAACATCCGCCTCATTCCAATAAACAGCACCGTCCGCATAAAGTTTTTTGGCGTTTGTCACTGTCTCATTTACAGTAATGATATCCACCCAGCTTGAACCATTCCAGTATTGCCATTCTCCATTCCCGCCCGCGCCATTTGTATTAAGGTCTATGTTCAAACCATAAAACTTTGAATGAAAACCAAAATATACCGCATCGCCGTCCGGGGTGGCATTATTCGGGGTTGTAGCTGCCTCATCCATTGTAAAAGTAAAATTCTTTGAAGTTGAGGACAGATATTCGTAATAATTAGCATAACCCGATGTATCGCCGCCTTCCGCGATATCAGTATAAATAGGCACCCCAGAATTATCGTTCATGAAATCAGCATCAGATATAGGCGCCAGCTCCAATAAATAATCCGTATCCTTTGTCTTCTGACTTCCTTCTATTGTATAGACAGGGCCACTAAAAGTAGTCCAGTGGTTTACTTTGAATACAGGGTTATAGCGGTTCTGGCTTGAACCATCCAGGTCAAATTCTATGCCAGGATAACCTGAAGAGTAGCTGCTTCCAGCGCTTATTCCATAGCTTCCATCTGACGGGTCATATCCTGCTACAGGGATTGCGTCGCGCGAAATCACGAGGTCATCTATCCACAAAGTTCCCGATGTGCCGGAATCAAGCGCCTTTGCCCCTAAATTCAGAGCAGCCATGGAAAAAGAGTTGCGGTAACAAGAAGGGGATGCGGCAACCTCTGTATTATTTAAATAAAGGTGCTGATACGCATCGCCATATACCTTCTCAAAATATGCCTCTACGTTATACCATGCATTCTTGCTTATAGTGTATCCGGCTGAATCCTGCGCCGCTGGAGTATTATTATTCCCGCCTATCACAAACTGGATATTGCCGCTGGATTCCTTTATATCAAGCCAGAAATTGCCGCCCATATCAATCAACCTGAATCTGTGGCCTGTCCCCATCGCGAAATCAGACGACAATTTAAACATAAACCTCACCCTGTAAAAACATTTGGCGTTGTATGTCTCTTCAGGGATAGACGACTTTACAACATAGTGATCGCTTGTATCATTTATTACAAGCTGAAGCGCCTTCTGGTCAGAATAATAGGTGCTGGTGTTTACTGTCAAATCATCGCCTGTATCTGTTTCAGAATTCCACTTAGAAAAATCACCTGTCTCGAACTTATCCCAGAAATAATATGATTTTGTATGATAAGGGTCCCACGGCAGGCCTGTTGTAAAACTAATCCTGCCAGGCGCTCTATAATCATGAGCAAAATTAAAAAATTCTGTATCCTGATCGCTATTTTTCTGCACAAATAAATTATTTTCATAAAAATATCCGAATGTCGGCTTTGATGCATAGCCTGACGCCGTCCAATTGAAAGGCTGATTGGCGCCAGAATTTGAGGTAATAAGTACGCCTTCATACGACCATGGATTTACGCCTATTCCGTAACGGGCCCAGCCCCAGTAAACATCATTAGCCGCATAGTCCCTGTTATTCCATGCGTATGCAGTTCCCACGCCGGCCCCGCCAGAGGAGGTTGTATAATTGGTCCACGCGCCGCCATCATCTCTATATTCTATATCAGGTATCCCTGGAAAAACGCCTAAATTCATCTGGAATTCGTAATTATCAATCGCGTCTATAGCAGTCCTTGTCCATTCCCAGCTGAAATATGTCTGTTTAGGATAAACGCTGATTTTTTCATCAATCTTAGCCCCCGTAAAAGGAGTGTAACCGCTTGGATCCCAGGTATTATAAAGTATAGAACGCAAAGGAGTCGCCTCTACTATTTCTTGATGGAATGCCGTATCCACATTTAATAAATTACATAATAATGTGCTGGCCCAGCTATTATACTGAAAATAAAAAGTGTTAGTCCCCCCGGTATTATACGACGCGTAACCTTGAGACCTATTGGTAGTGCTAGAAGGGTCTATATAATATCCTATAAGATTTCCTGCGTTATATGTTTCTCCGCACAGCGCCCATACATATTTTGCGCGCTCATTCTCTATTATTAATTCGCGCGCACTTGTCCTCCTTAACGTAGTTATCTTGTTTGTAGGGGTATAGGTAATCTCCAGATACGGCCTGTTTGCGGACGTTGCGTTATTAGCGCTGTATATGCGCCAGTATTTTGTCGTGGCTTCCGATTGACATTTTAAAATCCATCCATAGTACTGGCTATTGCTGAACATTGTTTTTACGGAATTTGTAACATCCCATGTATACCATGTATTATTAGCTGAGAATGTCTGCGTGCCATCGCTGGAAGTAGAGCGATCAGCCGAATTATCGCAGCCAGCGCCTGTCCATTGCGTCTCATCGTAATATTGATAGGTCCATGTAGCTTCATTATCAGCATCACTTGCAGTGCCATAAAAAGTGCCGCCTCCATTCCATGGCTTGAGCACCCTGAAAGCGTCAACGGTTATGTTTCCTGCATCCGGATTATCATATGTCTTTACTTTAAGATACGCTGATACTATCTGATTTGAACTGGTGATAGGGATATCTGAAAAATCGAACTTTATTAAGGTCCTGTCTATTCTGGAACCATCATCTCCGACACGTATTAATTCTTCCATGCCCATATTATAGTTCGGCACACCCTGGTCAAGATAGGTGTCCTCAGTAACGCTTATGTAGTTACAATTGCTATTTTCACCCCATCTTTTAACTAACTGAGTTGCTGGCAATGTCTCTGTAGCGGCTACTAACCCAGCTATAGCCGCCATCCCCAAAACCCAGATTGTGCGTTTCGTTAAATTTTTCATCGTATCACTCGGTGGCCATCACCACTTGTAGCTGCAAAGTTTACTTTGCCAATATCGCTTGTTTTGCCTATGCCATTCGGCAGAGCAAGCTCTGCAGCTACATTCATGAATTGTAGCCGCAAACCTTGGTTTGCCCCATGCGCCTCAACTTCTTGACACCCACCTCCCAATATGCTATACTCCCAAATGGAGGTAATAAACTATGAAATATAAAATTATAATCAAACCTGGTGAAGTAAGTGGTTTTGTTGCTGAATGCCCGGCAATTCCCGGCTGTGTTTCTCAGGGACACACTAAACAAGATGCTCTCAAAAATATAAAGGACGCTATGAAGGGCTGCCTTCAGGTTCTTAATGAACGAGCTGAACGCGATAAACGGCGTTACAAAAATCATATCCTCTGCGAGATCGCAGTATAAATGCCAAAACTCCCACGCGACTGCTCTGGCCGAGAAGCAGTAAAAGTCTTCCAGCAGGCGGATTGGCATGTAAATCGCCAAACTGCCAGCCATATTATCATGGAAAAAGAAGGCGTTGAAGCAATCCTCTCTGTACCTGACCATAAAGTCCTCGACCCTGGAACTCTCCGTGCCCTTATTCGTTATTCTGGTTTGACTGTTGAACAATTTATTCATCTGCGTTAATCCCCTAAGATGGTGCTGCTACATCGCCCTGCGGCAGAGCAAGCTCTGCAGCTACATTCATGAATTGTAGCTGCAAACCTTGGTTTGCCCCATGCGCCTCAATCCCCCAGCTTCGCCGCCAAACCCTGGTTATAGTCCTGCATAATCTGCTCCGCTGTCCTCGCGTAATTATAAATCCCATCCCCTGGAATAATTTTCTTGACAGAAAACTGTTTCTTCATTATGCTATTATCCATGAAAAAACGTCCAAAAAAAGTTGACAAATTTACTGTGACGGAAGTCGGCGCGCTTATCGAAGACCTCCGAGGCCAATTCAAAATCTTTGGTGAAGGCTTAAACGGCCTAAGAGAAAAAGTTGACACTCTTACCGGTATAGTGAACCATGAAGCTAAAAAATCAGACTTGTCCAGAATGGACATTGCGAGTTTAAAAACAGACGTTGCGACTTTAAAAACAGGCATTGCAAGTTTAAAAATAGACGTTCGCCTCATCAGAGATACCCTTGTCTCCAAGATTGACCGCAAGGACTTTGAAATCCTCGAAAAGAAGGTCGTTTCACTCACCCACTGATTATCCGCCTTATCTATAATCAATCCCAATAATCTCTGCATGGGTCTCCCCTGTCCACCCAAGCACCATAAGATGGTGCGGCTACATTATCTGTTGTAGCTGCACCGCCTTATGCTGCCAAACTGCCATTGGCAGCATAAGATGCTGCTGCTACATCTGCCAATATGCCAGCATTGGCACCATAAGATGGTGCGGCTACATTATCTGTTGTAGCTGCACCGCCTTGCGGTGCCGTACTGCTTACTTCAACGTCATTTCTCCTAATTTAGCATTTTTGCCCGGATCCGCGGCCCTGAACCCCTGCCAAGCCTTCTGCAGGTTCCTTATCTTTCTCCTTGCATAGGTGTAACGCTTTACCAAATCCTCTGAAACTGCCCTATCTAACTTTTCTGCAAATATATCAGTCACCTGCTCTAAATAGACCATGACCTTGTTGCATTCTTCCAGGCAGTCATCCATAATCTTTGACTCATCGCCTTTCTCAAACCTTCTGGAATGGGCGGAGGCGAGAAGCTCCGGTATCCTAAGACAACTATCCGTGAGCTTCCTGACTACAGGCGATTCCGCGGCCCCAAGCCCCGGTATAATCTTGGTCATTATCTCGCTGGCGCACTTCGCGGCCCTCTGGTAAACCTCTAAATCCCTGAAGCCGCGGATAGGACGCTTCACCCTGAAACTGGTCTTGCGGTAAGTTTTGTTATACATATATTCTCTCCTTGACAAAAAATAGCCTGAATGATATACTTCTTTTTAAGATGCAATTAAACGAATACCAACAAAAATTATACGCGGAAAAATTTATGGAATTAGCAAATCTTTCATTAGTGGCGCTAACTTTCGCGTCCTTTTTCACGTCTGCGTTTAAAATTGGGCTTGCATTAAGCGGCGTTACGTTATTCATAATATTTACCTCTTTCAGTTACATTCTTTCAAAAGGAGCATAATCATGCTATACGGAATCGCCGCTCTCTTTGCGGCAGCTATTTTTTTGGGCATATTTACATATCTCGGAACTCGTAAATCCCATTCTTCTAAACATTAAAAGCCTCTCTTCCTGCAACATCGGCGGCCTTAGTGTTTTTCTCAACGCCGGGATCAATTAACTCATCAAGCCTCATCTGCAACGGGTCTTCTTTCTTAGCCCTATCCCTCAACTTATACACCACATGCAGAGGAAAAAACTCATAGTAGGCGTTCTCATCGAACCACGCGCATTTGAAATCATAAAGCCTGAGGCCGGTCAAACGGCTCAAGGCTAGGGCATAAAGCGTAAGCTGGGTAACCGGCTTATCGCGTTTCGCGCTTTTCGCGGGCTTATAATCTAAAATATGCACGCTCCCATTCCTGATCTGTAATATGTCAATATGCCCTGTAAGAACCTTATCCAATTTTAAAGGTATTTTGAATTTCAGCGCATCCTGCATGTGCTCCACGTCCATCTCATCCATATACACCTGCACCTCGGTGGCTGCAGTTACCGAATCATTGCAAAGCATAAATCTCTGAAGCGCCTTATGCCTTAATTTATTATCATTGACTGCCTGAAGCGCCGGATTGGCAAGACGGGCAGCAAAGTTCTGTTTCTCGCGGATAATTACCTCGTCTAAACTGAATTTTATTTTTTCTTCGCTGGCGCGTTCTCCTTCCTGGAAAAACTGGTGCGGGCACTCGGTCTGGACCGCCTCTAAAAATTCCCGGACATTCTCGAATTTAGAATGTTTGAAATCCTGCAATATCAAAGCGGCCTTAGCCCGGTGATAACTAAACTCATACACCTGGCGGTGATAAAGATTTACTTTCTGTATCACCTGGTACGGGCTGTACATCTTCAGGCCATACGGCCGCATGCGGTCATACGAACAAAGCTCCGCGAATTCTTTTACCCAGTCAGATAGGGTTTGGGGCTTTACATCCAGGCCAAACTGCTCTTTCAAAAGCTGACAGGTTTTCTCCAGGGTATGGCCGATATTATAAAGAGAGAGGCCTTCCAAAATCAATCTTAAAGGGAACTGCTTACCTTTGACTAGCTGCCCCGTAAAAACCTTTTTGCAGGAATTACATAGAAATAGCTGGGCGGTTTCGTATTTTTTCTTGCGAAGCCCGCGCCGGACAGTGTCCTTGCTTTGGCAATAGGGGCAGATTGGAGCAGTTTTTATATCACGGCTTTCATCCCCTATTTTATCACGAGTTTCGGAAAAAACAGGGGTATTGGACCTATTCGTGATATGATTTGTGCTCAGATTATCCTGCAGTTCATTTGGGTTTTTCAAAGTTGCCCCCGGTTCTCAGCTAATACATATGACAATTTACCGCGTGATTTTCTTTCAAGTTTTTTAATATTTACTCCCGGTTGTATTTAAGCTTAACTTCTCCCAGCTTGGCGTTCTTCGCGCTATCCGCGGTCATGGTAAACTTCAGGGTCATATAGTCTCCATCCGCATAGGTGCCAGTCAGGCTCGCCGCAGCCACTGTATTGGTTGCCCAGCCGGCTGTCTGGACCTTCGTGCCTGCGTAACTTGAGGCATCATTTGTATCGTAAGCAGTAAGCGTAACTCCTGTATTCCCAGGGGTTGCGTCTATGTTGGTGTAATACGTAACGGCGGCTGAAGAATCCCATGTGCCGAAATCCTCAGGAACAAGCACTCTCACATAGATATCATAGGCCTGCGCCGAAGAGTTTCCGGTCCAGTTGTAGTAGTTATGGTAGGCCCCTGCGGTTGTGTCGAAGCTTGAGGTCATTACGCCGTCCCTTCCCCTGAAATAATTTGCTTGACAGAAAACTCTTCCTTCATTATGATATTATTCATGGAAAAATGTCCAAAAAAAGTTGACAAATTTACCGGCACAGAAGTCGGAACGCTAATTGAAGCGATACGCTCAGAGTTCAAACCATACCTCGAAATAATTCCCGGCATACAGGAGAAACTAAATGCTACGTTCGAGCAAGCAGGCAAAAATACCGAAGATATGCAGCTAATCAAATTTACCCTAAAGAAACATGGCGAACTTCTAAATGAACATACTAGAATCCTGAATGAACATGGTAGGACTCTAAATGAACATAGCGGGCTTCTAAATAAACATAGCGAACTTCTAAACCGCATCTTAGAAGAACTCAAATCCAAGGTAGGCCGCAAGGAGTTCGAGCTACTCGAAAAGAAGGCCGCGTCGCTCGCCCGCTGATTACCCTGTCCCCTCCCGTAACCTTCCGCAACTTTACGTAACATTACGCAGCCTCCCAATATTATTCCTTATTATACTTCAGCCTAACGACGCAGGCTATCCCTCGACAAGCTCGGGATGGTTCGAAGGATGGTGAGCCCGTCGAACCAAAGCCTGCGGCTACCAAAATAGGGGTTGGCGGACAGTCTCCCTTCCCTTACACATCCTGAAACTCGCTAAGATAATCGCACCATTGGCAGTCCTCGGAAGGCTCGGGAGGTTCAGATTTATCAAGCACCCCTAACACCTCTCTGACAAACTCCATGAAATCCTCCTCGTTCTTATCTATCTCAACCCACTGGATCTCAGCCTCATAAGAAAGCCTCTCGACGCTGGTCTGGCTGATCTCCGACGGGTAGAAATACAAAAGCCCCATCTTCGTCACAGGCGACAGCGACAACGCCCCGGGCGCAGGATGCTCCAGCGCGTACGCATACGCATGCAGCTGCCGGCTATACAGCCCTATGTTTGCCTCGTGCGGCTTGCCTGTCTTAAAATCTATAACGCCGTAGCTATCATCGTCAAAATGGATTACGATATCGAATCTCCCGTTGATAAAGCACGAGCTCTTGTAATCCTGGAATCTAATGCTCTTTGACTTGACACGCTTTTCAGCATACGCAACGATTCCGGGCTCTAGATCACGGTGCAATTCGCTTGTGCGCCTGCCATCATAATGATTTTTTAGAAGGCCTGCGATTTTTGCAAAGATCGCAGGCAAAACAATCGAGGGCGGATTAATATTATGGACTATTTTTAAATAATAACAACGTTTACATTGTTCATATAGAAATGTCATATCTGAAGGCGATAGTTTGTATTTTACTCTTATATCTTCTGTCATATCGTCCCAATCCCGACATTGCATCCCGTAGTTGCCGATAGTTCCCTATGCCGAAATTCTCCCTGTAATCTATAGCTACAATAACGGCCCTATGTCCCTAAGTTGACACTTTTGACGCGGTTAAAACTGGATCGAATGTTATCCTTTTTTCCCCACCCGTCCCAGGCCTTCTGCAGGTTCCTTATCTTTCTCCTTGCATAGGTGTAACGTTTTACCAAATCCTCTGAAACTGCCCTATCTAACTTTTCCGCAAATATATCGGTTACCTGCTCTAAATAGACCATGACCTTGTTGCACTCTTCGAGGCAGGAGTCCATTATCTTCGACTCATCGCCTTTTTCGAATCTTCTCGAATGGGCTGAGGCGATCAGCTCCGGAATTTTTAACGTGCTTTCTATGAGCTTATCCTTAACTGGAGAATTCTGGCCCTCTAAAAACGGGATTATCTTTGTCATAACGTCGCTGGCGCACTTTTTGGTGCGCTGGTATACCTCTAAATCCCTGAAACCGCGTATGGGCCGCTTGACCATGAAACGCGACTTCCTATAAGTCCTTCTCTGCGGCAATATCCCCATCTTTCACCTCCGATTTCTCGTTTATCGATTATGGTTTCGGCCACGTATCGGTTTCGTCTTTAGGTTTCGTTAGGCGGCTATGACGATAAACGACTAACGTAACCGCTAAACGATACGTAGCCGTAACCGCAACCGCTACCTCAACCTTTTAATCTTAATCCGAAACCTCGGGGTCAAACAACTTCATCTGCCGAGGGTCTTCCTTTCTCTGCTTATCCCGCAGTTTATACACCACATGGAGCGGGAAAAATTCGTAATACACCTTCTCGTCAAACCATGCGCATTTAAAGTCATAGAGCCTCAAACCAGTAAGCCTGGAGAGCATGAGCGCGTATAACGTCAACTGGCTGACAACAGGGCCCTGCCTGCCGGCGGAGGCCCTGGGCTTATAATCCATGATATGCACCGCGCCGTTACGAATCTGCAGGATATCAATGTGCCCGGTCAAAACCTTATCTAACTTAAACGGTATCTTAAAGCCCAAAACCTCCTGCATATGCTCCACATCCATTTCATCCATATACACAGGCACCTCGGTAGCAACAGTCACCGAGTCATTGCAAAGCATGAATTTCTGGAGCATTAAATGCCTGAGCTTATTATCGTCTACTGCCTGCAGGGCCAGATCCGCTATGCGGTTGGCAAAATTAGACCTCTGCATTAATTTCACATCATCTATGTCAAAGCCTGCCTTTAGCTCGCTTGCCCTCATCCCTTCCTGAAAAAACTGGTGCGGGCATTCAGCCTGAATCGCCTCTAAAAACTCGCGTACATTGCCGAACCTCGCATGCTTGTGCTCCTGCAGAATCAGCGCTAATTTTGAGCGGTGCACTGAAAAATCATACACCTGGCGGTGATACAGGTGCACAGTCTGGATAACCTGGCTGGGAGAATATAATTTTAAACCATATGGCCTGAGCCGGCTGTAGCGGCACAGGGCTTCGTATTCATCGACCCACTCCCTCAATGTCCGGGCCGAGACCTCTAAGCCAAACTGCTCTTTCAGCCGCTTGCTGCATTCCTCTGCGGAATGGCCGATATTATACAGGCACAGGCCTTCCAGAATAACCCTTAAGGGAAAGCTCTTTCCCTTTGCCTTTGGCGTGGTAAACTTCTTTTTGCAATGTGGACAGCGATACAATTGCGCTATTTCGTATTTCTTCTTCCTGGTGCCCCATTTAACAATGTCCTTGCCATTACAATAAGGACATCGCTCTATCTCTATTGCGCGCTCCTGGCCTTTGTCATTACCGGGAGCTCTTGCCTCATTCCTGTCATTGCGAGCCCTTGACACGAGTGTCAAGGACGAAGCAATCTCAGCCCTTTTCACCTCCCGAGTTTCCGTACTCCTCACCTCCCGAGTTTCGCCGTTTTCGGGGGTTTCGGCGGTATTCGGGTGGTATTTAGCCTTTACCACACGCAAAATTCGCTTTATTAACTCTAATAGTCTCATCGCCCCCCCTGTCATTGCGAAGCAATCTCTTATCTATTATAATTCAACGTAACATCTCCTACCCTCACATACTTGCTGCTCATGCTATACGGACGCAATACCAATACCGCTGTGGCATTGGCACTATTCCAATCTGTGTCTGCCGGCAGGGCATTGGTCAATTCAGTCGCAGAAATTGTAGCAGTGGTCCAGGTAGCTGCAACTGATGAGACTTTAGCACTTGCGCCGCTCAATGTGGCATTCAGTGTATCTCCAGACTGGCCCTGGACATACAAGAAAACCTCTAACTTATTGTCAGCAGCCGCAATAGTCTGTGTGCAATAGTCTATCACAATCGCATTGGTCTGCCAAGAAGCAAAGTCAGGCGGCAGTGTCAGCCGTACTATAATATCGTAGTCATTAAGCGCTCCCTGTGAGCTCTGCCAGTTGTAGTAGTTCATCCAGGTAGTTGCACCTGTATTTGTGGCAGTCAGGATGCCATTATTGCTTGTGCCATCTGCTTTCAGAACTGCAGTAGGGTATTCTGCCTGCAGGACTAATTTTGGCGTTGCAAAGTCAAGTTTTGAGCCATCAATGGTGCCGCCAAGACTGATATTGCCTGAGACATATAGATCCCCGCCATTTACGTGTAATTTGCTCGTAGGACTTGTCGTCCCGATGCCGACGTTGCCTGCATTGGCTTCGGTAACTAATGCATATTTATTGGT
>Ga0210017_1002433_pt1 | contig 15905 bp, 19 predicted proteins | sample CryGeyCG2014_020_FD_183966 | JGI IMG/M metagenome (GOLD analysis project Ga0210017, IMG submission 183966) | Groundwater microbial communities from aquifer - Crystal Geyser CG08_land_8/20/14_0.20 (SPAdes) (version 2) | ecosystem: Environmental > Aquatic > Deep subsurface > Groundwater | place... | reverse complement strand
GGTAAGTTATGCGGAAATGCTTTCACTGCTTCGACAGGCATTGGCACAAGCCAATTCCTTGTAAAGGTGTTTGATTCACCTTATGCTACTGGCAAAATTGCAATGTTAGTGGCAGGATACGAAGCAGCTGATACAAACAGCGCAGTTACCTATGTAACACAAGAAACTCCAATAGCAACAGATGTCGGCACAGTTGTAAAGAAAACAACAACAGGCTATGTTGATGTAGTTTAAGAATCGACTTTTTTATTTTTCTTTTTTTTCTTTTTGTTTTTTTATGGATTAGCGAAGCTCACGAGAGCCCAGAAGATTTTGAGTTTATTGGCTAATATCAGAAATTGCACTTAAATATATATTAGGATTGATGATAGCTGTTTTTTTGATTAATAGATGAAAGCGACATCATTAATCAGGATTCATATTTAAAGAAAGTATATTTTCTCTCACAAGAATATTTAAAAGAGCTTCTTTCTTTAAGCTCTTTGCATAAGATGAAAGTAAAATTGATAAGATACGGCTCGCTTATAAGTTTGTATAATGGGATTTATGCTATTGCCTATGGAGTTTTAATCTTTTTGTTCAGCAAGGTTTTTATTGCAGAATATTTTAGAAATGCTCCTGTAAGATGGTTCTTTTTCTCTAAAACCTTTCCTTATAACGCGAAACTCTATTCTTATCTTTTGATTATAAATGCTTTTTTTATTATTTCTCTTGGAATTTTTATTATTTACCTTTCGTATTTTATTTTAAAAAGAAAAGATAAGCTCGCATGGGTTATTTTATTTACTGCAGGCATATTAAGCTGGGCTGGTTTGTTTATAATGAATATTCTCTTAAAAAACTGGGTTTTAATGGCTTTGAGTTTTATAGGATGGGTGAGTTTTGCTGTTGGGATGGTTCTTCCGATAAATTATTACATAAGAAAAGAGTATCCTGAGTTTTAATGTCAGAAATTAAACCACTTAATTTAGTAAGTGGATGTAATCTTGGTATTTTAATTTCTGAGCATCCAGAAACTTTTAGTTTCTGATAGCTGTCAAAATTAATAAATTTTGAAGTCCAGAAAACTCAAAACAAACAAAAGGGTTTTCTTGATTCTGAGAAAGGATTTTTAAACCTGTTTTTTCTCATAGTTTAATGAGAAAAATTTTAACACGAGAAGAAAAAAATAAAAAAGACACTAGAAATAAGCTCATTATAGGAGTCATTCTGATACTAGTACTTATTATAAGCACAGCAGGTTATGCTTTTTTTTCCAGGTCAGAGGAAGAAGAAACTAAAAAGAAGTTCAAAGACACAGAATTTATTTTAACAGAAAGCGGTTTGTGGTATTTTAAATTAAACGAAGGAGAATTTTCAACTCAATTCACACCTGAAGACACGCAAAATATCTCTGTTCAGATATTTAGAAATTTGTATAGCTATTCTGGCAAGCCTTTATTTTTTGCTGGAGAAAGCCCAGGCAAACAGGAGATAGCAAGAAATGTGATTAATTTTCTTTCAAGATACCCCCAAGATGCATGCATTAATGATTATGAATCGCTGTGCAAAGAAGATTCTCCTATAAAAAACTGCTCTCAAGATAATATAATAATACTCCAAGAAGAAAATGAAACGGAAATAAGCCAAGAAGAAAATTGCATATTTATTTCTGCTCCATACGCAGAGCAAATAAGAGCATCAGATGCTTTTCTTTTTAAAATTTTGGGACTTGCTTAGTATTCTGCAACACAAAAATATTTAAAAGACAGCTTTCCTTTCTTGGAAAGAAAAGAACTAAATAAGGAAAGAAAAAAATGGTAAACAAAAAGGCACAAAAAGAAAAGCCAGCAGAAGAAAAGAAAGAGCCTGCAGAAAAGAAAAAAGAAGACAAGGAAGAGGAGAAAGGAAAAGAGGAGAAAAAAGAAGACAAGAAAGAAAAGAGAGATAAACAAACAAAAATAGCAGTTATTGTCATGATAGTTTTAATTGCCTCTGTTTTGCTAGCTCACTGGATTGTTCAAGAAAGCAAGACTTTTGAATATGAAGGGATAAAATTTTATAAGTATAAAGAAGACAGTACAGTTTTTTATAAATCAGAAATAATGAACTATCAGAGTTACACCGGTCTGTTTACTGGAACAAAAAGCATACCCTTTGCAATAAGATTAAGAAACGACCCCAGAGAATTAAGGAAAATTCCAGTTGAAGGAACTATTCTCTTAAATCAGCAAAAAGACATTATTTTATCTGTTTCTCCTGAATTGGTAAAGTGCAACTCCACCCACAGAACACTGATGGACTATGCATGGACTTTGAGCAGTTTCGGATTTAATGTAAGTCTTGCCACTCCTGACAAAGAGTATGCAAAAGAGAATAATATGACTTTTGTTACTTGCTCAAATAACTCCAAAGGGAGAAATTTAATTTTGATGTGGGAAGGAAACGAAACCAAAATAACCCAAAAAGGCAATTGCTGCTTTATGGAAATAAATAATTGCGAAGCGCAAGAGAGTTTTGGCAGATTTATTCTTGGGTTTATTGTAAACTCTGTGAAAAGAACCCAGGAAGAATCAGCTTAAAAAATAAATTCAAATAATTTTTAAGACTTTTATGAGAGCTTTAATCCATTTAAGATTACCGTTTTATATTTTTAACTAACTTTTTTATGTCAGAATAAATTGGCACTTCTTTTATTTTAAAAATTTTAACTGTTAAGAACCATATTCCAACAACAAAGAGCACGCTTAAAGCGTACCAGAATATCTTATGGGTTATATCAAAGAAAGAAAAATTTTCCAAGTAAAACACTGAAAGAACAAATATTCTTATTATATTTAAAAATAGAAGGGCGAGAAAGGAAAAAAAGATAGAGAATACTCTTTGGTTAACTTTCATTTTTGTTGTTAAATTCAATATAAGCAAAAGATAATAAGCAGAACCGGCTACGCATGCATTTATAATTTCTATTTTTACTCCTGCGATATCGAGCATGTTGCCATAGATTGTCAACCCATAGAAAAGTTTGAGCAAGAGATAAACCGGCCAGATAGTTAAAGGAAGGAAAATTTTATAAAACACAGAAATGAACACCCCCAAAACTACAAGGATTAAATATCTTGCAAAAATATACAAGATATCTTTGTTATTTGCTTGCTTTTTGCCTCTTTTTTTCATTGAAATACAAAGAAAAATCAGTTTAAATATTTAACCTAAAAAGAAAAGTCTAATTAAAAAAATAAAAAAATTTAGAAAAAATAAAAAATTATTTTTATCTTGCTGTAACGATTCTTCTTGCTACTACGATTATTGCAATTATTAACACTATGTTAATCACTATTATAACCCATATGAACCAGTTTTCTCTAAAGTGAGTTGCTATTGCTGCGCCTGTTATCCCTGATGTTTTTCCTTCAAGTACAACAGACACTTCCTGCTCTGTTGTTTCTCCGTCATAGGATGCTTCTATTGTTAGAGATTGCTCTCCTTCTGCACCTTCATTCACATTCAAAGTTAGAGAAAAGTCTTTAGACTCTCCTGCCTCTAATGTGAAAGTTGAGGGAGTTATTTTACCGAGTTCTGCCCATTCTTCATAATCTGCAACACTTAGAGTGTAAGTTGTTTCTTCTTCGCCAGTATTGCTCAATGTTCCTTTGATTTTAAGCTCTCCGCCAGCGAGTGCATCTGAGTCAAGTTCTGCTGTTATAGAAGCGGATTTTACTGCTTCTTCTACGCACTCAACCTTCAAGTCAAAGTCAAAATCTTTATCCAAATCGTCTTTGGAGTTTGAGTCATACTCGTCATCATCTTTGTCATACTCATAGAAAGTTGTTAACTCAAAAGGATAACTCTTTCCTTCTACATTCTCTGGAGTTTTAAAGTTAAAAGTCAGTGTTGCTGATTCTCCTGTGTCTAAGCTGTTGATTACTTCATTTAGGTCTATTCCTAGCACTTTATTGTAAAGATTTACCTTTACTTTGTCCTCATCTTCTGTTCCTATGTTATAGATTTTTGTGTATAAAGTAACTGTGTCTCCACATTTCACAACATCTAACGGTGTTAATGAATCCATGTCCACTACAACTGCTCTGTCTTCGTCTCTGCTTATTGAAAGTTTTTGATAGTATTCGCTGTCTAACACACTAGAATGGTCTATACATCCAGCATCTGCGTTGGTTAATTCTCCTTCGCGTCCTTTGACATATGCTTTGACGAATAACTTATACTCGCCGTCGTCTATATCTGCAGGAACTACTAAACTGAAAGTTACTTTTTCTGAATCGCCTGAATCTATAGAAACTGACTGCTCTTTATCTTCATTGTCAAAATCTACTTTCTTTCCAGCTTCGTTGTAGATGTCATATTTTACAGTAATTCTTTTGTCATCATCAAAATTGTTTTCAACTTCTACACTAAACTCCACATTATCTAAAGGTTGCCAGTCCCATGCCTCTGTGTTGTCTTTTTCTTTGTCGTCAAAATCAGTTATCTCTAACTCTCCGAAGTCTCCTAACTTGCAAAATCCATCGACAAGAGAGAAAGTAAGAGTCTCATTTCCAGTAGTTCCAGCTAACACAAGAGTTGTAGAGTACTCGTCTCCAAGTTTGAAATTATTCCATTCTGGAGCAGTTATTTCTGCCTTAATCTTTTTAGAACCACTTGCAACTACAATAGGGCTAGTAATTGTATTACCAGCTTCGTCTTTAAGAGAAATTGGCAAAATATATCCATTTTCCCCCAAGATTCTTACAGGTGAACTAAAACTAAGATTCAAATCACTTGCGCCGGAATTTGATAGAGTAAACTCAACCGAATTCACAGATTTCCTAAAAGTCCCTTCTTTTGGCGAGATTGTCAAATTCTCAATCGCACTTACTGTCGTAGATAGCAAGACTAAAGTCAAAATTGCTAACAAAAATTTAGTTTTCATTTTATTTTGTTACGATTTTATAGTTATAATGATTTAAAAAGATTTATGTTGGGGAACATATATTATAAATTGCCATAAACGAAGATTTTATAAACCTATAATTCATTATTATAGTAATCATATAAAAAGGAGGTAAAATGCCAAAAAAATCTAAAGGTAATTTAGTTGGAGCATGGGCTTTTTTAATAGGAGTTATTTTAGCTATTCTACTTGGATTGCTTGGAACAACTGAAGCATGGGTTTTAGGAGTCTTGGTTGTTTTAGGGATTTTAGTGGGTTTGCTGAATGTTGGGGACGCTGATGTTAATCCTTTCTTGCTTGCAGGAACTGTTTTAGTTATTGTTAGCTACATGGGGGCTGATGTATTGGGCGTAATTGCGGTATTGGGAGGCATTCTTAATGCTTTGTTGACGCTGTTTGTACCAGCAACGATTATTGTAGCTTTAAAAGCTGTGTTTTCAATAGCAAAGGCGTAGTTTTGCTTTTTTTGTTTTTTATTTTTTTCTTCTTCTGATTTTGTTAATTGAATTAGTAATAACTTCTGCTTATTTTTAATTTGCTCGCTATAGCAAACACATTAAATAATCGTGAGCGTTTACTATCTGTCGGAAATGCTCATCCATATCTTAAAAGATGTGGTTTTCGCAACATTTCTGACATAATAAGATTAATTATCAGCTGATTAATATTTCTTACTTATACCAAAGGACATTGATAATTTACCAGTTATGCCTTTGGTACTTCAAAAACTATTAGTTTTTGATAGCTTCAAAATTCAATGAATTTTGATAGTGCTCAAAATCTATAAGATTCTGACATCAAGGAAAAGACATAACTTTATGATAGATTATTTATGTCTTTTACTATATTATATACATTAAAGTTTCTTTGGTGAATCAGAGAATCAATAAGTTTATTACTTTTTGCCTTAACACTACCTTGCTTCTTCTAACTCTCGAATATTTAGAATTCTAGAATCGAAGGTTAATGCCGGACAAGAAGTATTAAGCCAACTTTGTATATTATAATTCTCAAGCTCTTCTATAGGTATATTGTCAGCCAGAAAAACAGAAGCTTCTTTTCTTTTTTTTTCAAGTTCATTTTTTATTTTTAATGCTTGCTTGAGATTCTCTTGCCCTGGTTTTATAGAAACAAGTATGCCTATTTTAGAAGCAGAAAGGAAGTTCATCAAAGCTGTTTTTCTTTTAGCTTTAATTTCTTCTATTTCTTTCTCATCTAATTTGCTAATTTTTTCTTCTAAAATATAGACTTCGTTGCCTTGCAAAGCTAATTGAATTGCATGAAATTTTCCGCTTCCAACCAGCAAAATTGGATATTTGCTTTTTAATTTTGTACAGCCTAATACTTGCTTGAATCCCTTTACCCTTTTTCCCAGTTTCTCCTTAATTTGCTCGGCTAGCTTTTTGTATTGTATTGAATAAGCAAGAGAGATATTTTCAGGCAAAACTCTAAAGTTTAGATTGCTTATATTACACTCGTGTTTTTTCTGAGCTTCAACAAACATAATTTTCATGATAAATATAAAAAGAAAGAGTTTAAATTACTTTTTATTTTAGAATAGCTTAAAATTTGGTAAATTTACTTAAAAAGTAATTTGCAGCTTGGAGATAGATTATATTATTATCAAGAAAACTTTCTTCGTTTACCACACACTTTAGTGTGTGGTTTGTTTTGAGTTTTCTGGACTTCAAAATTTATTAATTTTGATAGCTATCAGAAACTAAAAGTTTCTGAAGTGCTCGGAAATTAAGACACCAAGATTACATCCACTTACTAAAGTAAGTGGTCTAATTTCTGACATTACAGAATGAGCTTACATTTCAGGTTTTTTCTCTATGTCTTCTACTATTCTCGCTGCTTTGTAGATTTCTGCAAATTGGGGTGTTACAATAAGAACATTTTCACCAAATCCGGCAATACTTCCTTCTAAGGCGTCTGCTGTTTTTTTGATTTTAGCAATAGCTCTTTTTAGTTCAATAATGTCTTTGGATTTTAATGCTTTTATGTCAATTACCGCTATGGTGTAGCCTTCTCTTAAAGAATTAAGAATGTCATTAACGTCTTCAAATTTTTTAAGGATGAACGGCCTTACTATCACTTTTGCTTTTTTAAGTTCTTGTCCTAAATCTATTTCTATATACTCCTGTTCTCCTGCTTCAGAATTTCCCCATAACTTAGAAAAACCACTTTTTATTTTATTAAACACCATTTTGATATTAAATTTAAAAATTAAGGAGTTTATAAAGATTTCTATTCCAGAAATTATATAATCAAAAAGTGGTATAGATTGGTTTTCTGGCACCTAGTTTATCTTCTTCATGATCTCTTCTCTTATTTTTTCAGTTTCTTGCCTCAACTGAGATTCCTGCTTTTCAATGGCTTTTATTCTTAAACTGAGAATATCTTTTTTGTTTTTAAGCTCCTTTTCTATTTCTTCTTTAGGAGATTTGATTAAAATTTGCCCAAGAAGTTTGTAAACATCATCTTTTGTTTTTTCTATTTCTTGCAGGGCGTTTTCTGTCTCGCTAAGCTCGAATTGAAAAGCCTGTTTCTGCAAAAGCAAATTTTGCAAATTCTGCTCAAAAATCTGAAGGTGGTGGATTTTTTCCTGAGTTTCTTTAGAAATTTTTTCCATGTTAAATTCAAACCGCCTTGACTTTTGTTGCATTCAGCCGCGGTTTATAGAATATCTTGCTTCCGCAGGTAGGGCAAACAAATCTTTTTTCTAAAGATTTATTCGTAATCTGCTTACCACAGTTGAAACATTTGTATACTACCATTTTTATATTGATTTTTTATTTAATTTATTAGATTGTTAATGTTTAAAAAGTTTTGTTATTGGACTAGTCAACATAATAAGCTCCTGAAGCAAATTTCCTGCCGCATTTTTTGCATTTGTATATCCCAGAAGCTAATCTTTTTGCTGTTTTTTTGCAGAACGGGCAGATTTGTTTTTTCCTCTGTTTGTTCTCTATTTCGCCGTACTTTTGTCTAATAGATACCCCGCATCTCATTCCAAATTTCTGTGTTGTTGATTTTTTTCCAGGCATTTTTAATTATTTCGTTTTAATAAGCTAAAATATATGTGATATAAATGTTTCTATTGCCTCTGTGAGCAATGGATTATAAGATGATTTTCCTTCAAACTTTTTATAATCTCTTAATAAGTCTGTTACTTTACCTATATTGTCAAGCAATGAATCGCGCTCCAATGCTACACGCGAGTTGATAACAAGCTCTAATCTTCGAGCATAATAACTTATTTTTTTCATATTTAAAGTTTTGTATTAAAAATGGGGATGCCCGGAATTTCATTATTCAGTTTTTGAATAAATTTGAACCGGGGTCGCAAGCTTTTTTGAAGCTTCCCAAAGCTTGAATACTAACCAGGCTATACGACATCCCCTTAACTAATATAAATTTTATAAGATTTATAAACCTAATTATTTCTTCTTTTCCTTTTTCTCTTCTTTTGCTTCTGGCTTGGCTTTTTCTTCTTTCTTCTCTTCTGTGGATTCTTTCTTTTCTTCTGCTGACTTTTCTTCTGCTTTTTTTGCCTCTGCTTCTGCTTTTTCTTCTTCTGCCTTTTTTACCAAAGCTTCTTGTTTTGATTTAATTTCTGCAAAATATTCGTCTAATTTTTGCTTCTTTTCTGCTTCTGCCTGTGTCTTCATAGCTTGGATTTCTTTGTTGTATTTTCCGTCGTCGATTTCCTTTTCTACTTCTTTAGCTTCTTTGCTTTCTATTAAAATTCCTGAGGACACGCAGCTTCCAACGACGCTTTTGACTGCGGATTTGAAATTATTAGCTAACATATCAGGATGTTTTATTTTTGCGACAGAAATTATCTGTTCGATAGAGGCATTTGCTACTTTTGTTTTTTTGCTTTCGCCGGATGCTTTTTCTATCCCTAATTCTTTTTTTAAAAGTTCTGCAGTTGGCGGAGACAAGACTTTTACGGAGAAAGTTTTGTCTTTAGCTATGATTAGTTCAACCGGCACTTTTATGCCTTTGAAGCTGTTAGTTGCCTTACTAACATCTTGCACTACTTTTCCTATGTTTATTCCAAGAGGGCCAAGCTTCTGTCCTACGGCTGGACCTGGCTTCATGTCCCCCCCGTCCACTAATAATTTTATTATCATTTGCTAACGCAGGATACTGATAGCTTCAGCTATCAGGGGAATGCGTTCTTCCATTAATTTAATTAATTTTCGATACATGATTATAATGAGGCTAGTTGAAGCCTCATGAAATAAATTGTGAATATAGCATGAGCTGTATTCTCGGAGGTTAAAATGTCTATCAGTTTTATGAAACTTTATGAACGAAATAACCGCTCAGTCGGAATTGCTTTTTGGCATATCCAATTTTGTACAAAGTACAGGTACAAAATGTTTAGCAAACCTGAATACAAAAATTTAATTGAAGGTTGTATTCGAAATGTTTGCTTTAAACATAACATCAAAATAATAACCATTAATGTTATGCCTGAACATATACATCTAGTTGTGAAAACATCCATTAATGTAAATCCTTCCTTTGTACTTCAGCTTGTTAAAGGCGGAAGCTCAATGCTCTTCTTTAGGTTTCATCCTAAGGCAAGATTAAGATATCCTCGCGGACATCTATGGAGCAAAGGCAAGTTTATTGCCTCGGTAGGATTTACTGATTTGGATTTCACTATCTCCTATGTTTTGCATCAAGAGGAACATCATGCTTCCTCTCTCATCGCGCGCCCTTAGGAAACCAAACCCTTTAGGGTTTGGAGGACGTCATTTTATTTTTGAATTTGATTTTTAGTTTTAGAGAAAGTTTAGTTTAAAAATCTATGTCTTCTTTTGATGCTCCTCTTATCTTTGGCATAAACTCTTCTTCTTCGCCTGTTTCTTCACTTTCTTCTTCTGCATCTTTTTCTCTCCTTATGACCCTTAGATTATCCAATTTAACTGTTACAGGAATTGGAACTTGCGCTCCTAACAAACTGACAACTGCTTCTTCTTTTTGTCTATCCACTCTCAAAACTTTTGCTTTTTCTTTTTTGAAAGGCTCTGAAATTATTTCAACAATATCATTTTTCTCTATATTCATCTCAGTTATTGTCGGCTCTATCATGCTTTTTATTTCATCGTAACTTATGGTTTTCCCTATTATTCCCTTAACATACGGAAGATTGAAAGCTGCTTCTTCTGCTGTTTCTCTTTCATTTGCTTCTAAGAAAACATATCCTCTTAAACCGTGCGGACGAGCAAGAGAATACACATTTAACTGCTTCTTCTTTACTTTCTCTTCTATCATGTCTAATGCTCTGTCTTCTTTGTTTGTTGTAACTTTTATTACAAATATCATTTTTTATTTTTAGTGTTTTTACTTTTTATCTTTTCTTTTAAAAGTTCAAGCCCAACTACCTCATAACTTTTTAAGAAGTAATTAATAATATTTAAATTTAAGGGTTTATAAAGTTTATGATAGCGGATCTGTGTTGCATGATTATTTTTTTATCGTCGGGGCCCAAAAAACCTTATTTTTGCCTTTCGTCGAGCTTTTTGGAATCATACAACAATGCAGATAGCGGATGTCCGGCTCGATAACCTAGTATTTCACTTAATTTAACAAAAGATATTTTACCAAAACTTGAGTCTTTTGGTACAATTAATTCATTAGGTAAAACTATTGTATCTTCTTTTTGGAAAATGCCGTCTGTGAAGCATAATTCAGCCTGTTCTCCCACGCAAGCAATATTCATATTATAATTAGGAGAAACTCCACAAACATATACTAGTTTTACAATTCCTGTATTAGGATCTGCTGAAACTCTTTTATTTCCCATATAATAAAATAAAGTTTCATTTGTAGAGGGAACTGCTTCTTTAAATGCCCACATTTCTTGAAAAGCATCTGGAGAGAGAAAAACTTCTGCCAACTCAGTTAATTTTAAATTTTTAACATGCATTACATTGCCTGAAGTGCCTGCTTGTATTTCTGGCAGATGAGAAAAATCTTCAAGTTTTATGAATTATTAATGAAAATCAAGTTTTTAAAAATTATTGTAGTTGAACATATCAATCTATCAGGCTGAAAATAAGTTCATTATTAGAGATATCACAAAACCAATCAAGCCGATCAAGCCCAAGCCAATTGCAGAGACTTTTGCAGTTGTTTTAAATTCATGCCCATCTGGCTTTCTAAGAATGCGCCAGACTCTTGTGCACTGAACTAAAAAGGATTTTATATTAAACATAAAACAATATAGAAAAAAGGGTTTTTAAAGTTTATTCTAAGAGATTTGCCAACGCATGTGTAATTCCTAAATAAACTTTATCGTTTCTTCTTCTAGATCTATCTAAATATTTTCCACCGCTCTTTCTTTGGCATTCTGCTGCAATAAATGCAGCTTCAGTTCCTCTATAACCTCTATTAACTAAAGTATGGAAGTTGTTGGCCATAGTTTCATAATCCTCTACTTCACCCTCACCAAATCTCATAGACATAATAACCGCATACTCTCCTGGAATGTTTTTTTCAATTAAAAGTTTTATTGCCTCTGGATCTATAGAATTATCATCATTTATTGCTGCTATTGCTTCAGAGGTTGCATAAGCTAATGCAAATTCTAACGTTCGATTTTTTCTTTCAGCATGTATGGGATGTTTAATTTTTCTAATTGAAGAATTGGATCTATCTCGTTTAGAAGCATAAATTTTTGCCATTTTTCTTTTTTACTCAAAGAATTCAATTCCAAGCTCTTCTGATATATCCCGGGTTTCTTTTGCTTTTGTTGTCTCTCCTGGGCCTAGTATCTGGCTTGACTTAACTCCTGTAATAATCAACATAACTCTTAAGGCTTTTTCCATATCTTCGCTTATTTGCGCTCCCCAAATCAGTTTTGCATCTTCGCTTAGTTTTTCTCCAACTACATGGACAATAGTTTTAGTTTCATCGAGGCTTAAGTCAGGGCCGCCTATTATGTTGACTAAGGCGCCAGTTGCGTCTGCAACATCAACATCTAATAAAGGATTGTTTAGAGCTTTTTCAACAGCTTCTATTGCTCTATTTTGGCTGTCGCTTTCTCCCATTCCAATTAAAGAAACTCCACCATTAGACATAACCGCTTTTATATCTGCAAAATCCAAGTTAACCAAACCTGCTTTAGTTACAAGTTCAGTTGTTCCTTTAACTGCATTCGTTAAAATTTCGTCTGCAACTTTAAAAGCAGTATGCAAAGGCAGTTCAGGAGCTAATTCAAGAAGTTTATCATTTGGAATAACAATTAAAGTATCAACATTTGCTTCCATTCTTTCTAAACCATAGATAGCATTTTCTATTCTTTTCTTTCCTTCTATTGTAAAAGGTAAAGTTACTACACCGATAGTTAAAGCGCCTTGTTTTTTTGCTATTTCTGCAACTACCGGCGCTGCGCCTGTCCCTGTACCCCCCCCTAATCCGCATGTAATAAAAACCATGTCCGAGCCAGTAAGCCTCTTTTTAATTTCAGACTCTGTTTCATGAGCTGCTTCCTCTCCTACTTTAGGATTGCTTCCTGCTCCAAGCCCATGGGTTAACTCTCTTCCTATAAGGATTTTATAATCTGCATTTGTATATAATAGATCTTGAGCGTCAGTATTAACTGCTATTAACTCTCCGCCTTTTATACCAATCTCTCTCATTCTGCTTAAAGTATTCCCTCCGCCACCACCAACACCAAAAACTTTAACCTTTGCTGTTTGCTTTTTTAGCAATTCTTCTAATTCTCGGTCAATTTCAGAAAGCTCAGGAGACAAGCCTGTATCAGACTCAAATGTTGTAGTCTCTTTTTTTATATTTACAGCCATTTTTTATTTATGCTAGGATAGTTTATAAATTTTATTGCATTTTTTTAGCTATATTAAAGAATACTATTCCTGAGCAGTTTTGCTCTTTAATTATTTCTTTTCCTCGTTCTTTCCCTCGCTCGCCTCTTCTTTTGCTACTTCAACTTCTTTTCCTAAAATCTCCTTAAACTTATCCTTAAAGAAATTTAAAAAAGGCTCTGCTTCTTTCTTGAATATAATCTTCTTTTCTTCTATTTTGAATTCAAAATTTTTCCTGAAGAAAAAATCCTGCAAAGCATTTATTTTTTCTTTCTCATCTGTAACTCTTCTTTTAATTGTGAATTCATATTCTATTTCTTTTCCTGCAAGAGGGTTATTAAAATCAGTTATTACTCTGCCGCCTGAAACACTCAGCACTTTGGCTAGCATGCTGTCAAAATTCAAAACTGCTCCTGGATAAGGAGAAATGTTTTTCTCTTTAAAGATTCTCATGGGAATTATTTTAATCAACTCTTTATTTCTTATTCCAAAAGCTTCTTCTGGCAGAATTAATACTTTATATTTTTTCCCTATTTCCTTGTTTTCCAAAGCTTTGTCAAACCCTTTAACAAGCATCTCTTGCCCTATGCAGACTATCAGAGGCTTAACTTCTGCTTTTTCGTTAATTTTCTCAGCTTCTTGTTTTATGTTTGTGTCAAAAACAATTCCATTTGCCTTTCCAACAAATTCTATTTCAACAAAATCGTTTTTCTTTGTTTTTTCTAGCGCCATAAAAAAGTTAGAAAAAGGGAGTTTAAAAACATTTATAAAAGAGCTTCTTTCTAAAGAAAGAACTTCGGAAGAAAGACAAAGAGACTTGGGAGAGAAAACGAAAAGAAACCTTGGAAAGAAATAAATCTTATCTAACGATAACATTTATAAACATCCCTTAGCTTTTTTTGTTATGGCTTATAAGATTATAGACGCGACAGAAATAAAACCAGGAACAAATATAATTTTCGAAGGAGCAGCTTGTACAGTAAGAAGCATAGATATAAGCAAGACAGGAAAGCACGGGCATGCGAAATGCAGAATGGACGCCATAGGAATTATCGACGGGAAAAAAAGAGTAATAGTTATTCCTGGACATGAGAGATTTGAAGTTCCGCTTATAGAGAAAAGAAAGGCTCAAGTTTTAAGTGTTGGAGAGAAAGCGAGCGTTATGGATTTAGAAAGCTTTGAGACTTTGGATATTACAATTGATCCAGACATACGAGAACAGGTTAAAGAGGGGGAGCAGGTAGAGTACTGGAAAATAGGAGAAGAAAAAATAATCAAGAGGAAATTTTAGATATAAATAACAATATAAAATGGCAAAAATACCGGCTGCGCAGGCAAGATTGTTCAAGAACATATTTGTGTGCAGAAACTGCAGTTCGAAGATTAAAGCAGAATCGAGGAAAGTCTTAACAGGAAAAATAAAATGCAGGAAATGCGGATGCAAGATATTTCGGCCTAAAAGAAAGAAATAAAATAAATTTTTATGATAAAAGAGGTAAACTTTTAGAAAAAAGAAAAGAGAATGAAAATGGGATTTTTATTTTACGATTTAATTTTTCTTGTTGCGTTTTGCTTGTTTATAACCTGGTTTTTATACAAAAGAAAAAAAAATTTGCAGAGAGAGATGAAAATAGCTTTTTTGTACAGAACTAAAGTAGGGATAAAATTTATTAATTATGTTGGGGATAAATACAAAAAAATTTTGGGAGTTTTACAATACATCTCTCTTGGAGTAGGGTATGTTTTGATGGTTGGAGCTATTTTTTATGCGGTAAGAGTAATCTATGTTTATGTCAGATATCCTATAATGACTGAGCTTATTAAAGCTCCTCCTCTTGCTCCTTTAATTCCTTATTTCCCTCAAATTTTTGGAGTTGAGAATTTTTTCCCTCCTTTCTATTTTACTTATTTTATATTATCGTTTTTGGTGGTTGCTGTCGTCCATGAATTTTCTCATGGAATCTTTGCCAGATACCATAAAGTCAGAATTAAAAGCACGGGTTTTGCTTTTTTTGGCCCGTTTATAGGAGCTTTTGTAGAGCAAGATGATAAACAGATGCTTAAAAGAAAGAAAGTTGCTCAAATGTCTATACTTTCTGCAGGCGTTTTTGCGAATATAATTTTTACATGCATATTTCTGCTTTTGTGGGCTGGAATTTTTTATGCAAATTTCACGCCAGCCGGGGCAACTTTTGATGGGTATTCTTCTTCAGTTATTAATATAAGCAAAATAAGCAGCATCGGTGGGATTGCAATTGACACTCCAACAAAGATAATTGAGATAATCAACAGCCAAGGTGTAGACTATTTTACTTTAGATTATGATGGTCTGCGAAATTTAACAAAGGTTATTGCTGAAGAAAAAAGCTATCTTGTGCCTATAGACTATCTAAAAACGCAGTTAGAAACAAAAAGCGAGTTTGTTATGTTGTATTATGACTTTCCTGCTATTAATGCCGGCTTGAAGGGGGAAATTATTGAGGTAGACGGCAAAACAATCACAACACACAGCGAACTTGCAGAAACTCTTTCAGAGCACAAGCCTAACGACAGCATTTTAATAAAAACGAGACATAACGGGGGGGTATTAGAATATGAAATAGTCATGGGTGAAGACCCAAACCAAAAGGGAAGAGCAGTTTTAGGAATAGGCAATAATCTATTAGATATGCAAGTTGAAAATACCTTCGCTTTTTTTAAAGAGCCTTTTACAAAATATAACGCCAAATCTGAGTTAGTATCATTCTTATACTATTTAGTATTCTGGATTTTTTTGCTTAATTTGGTTGTTGCATTTTTTAACATGCTTCCTTTTGCTATAATGGACGGCGGGAGATTTTTCTATTTAACTATCTGGGGAATTACAAAAAGCGAAAAAGCGGCCAAATTTCTTTGCAAGTGGGTTGGCATTTTAATTCTATTTGCGGTAGTTTTATTAATGGTAGTTTGGTTCTTTAGAATAATTTAATGCTGGTTTAATGCGGGCTGGTAGATTAACGGCAAATCGCTTCCTTCGCATGGAAGAGACTCTGGGTTCAATTCCCAGCCAGTCCATTCGAGCGAGGAGAGCGAGTCCAAACGAACAGGCGAGCAAAATGGGCGAACAGAACAGGTTCGCGGGGGGGGGG
>Ga0210017_1002432_pt1 | contig 15905 bp, 14 predicted proteins | sample CryGeyCG2014_020_FD_183966 | JGI IMG/M metagenome (GOLD analysis project Ga0210017, IMG submission 183966) | Groundwater microbial communities from aquifer - Crystal Geyser CG08_land_8/20/14_0.20 (SPAdes) (version 2) | ecosystem: Environmental > Aquatic > Deep subsurface > Groundwater | place... | reverse complement strand
GATTTTCGCTATCAAGCGAAAACTGGATTTTCGAATGAGCCTCATACCGCCCAGCTTGCGGGTGGTTGGCTCTTCGAAAAATCTGATGCCAATGCAAGCATACTCAAAAGAGCAGAGGCGGAAATAAGAAAAAGTAAACTGTAAACCGAAAACCGAGAACAGATTTTATGGCACTGCTTCAAATCGCATTGGATTTCATTGACAGGGAGAGGGCGCTGGCAGTCGCCGCACAGGTGGCGCCCTATGTAGACATAATCGAGGCAGGCACCCCGTTGATAAAATCAGAAGGTTTGGGGATTGTCAGAACGCTAAGGAAACGGTTTCCTAGCAAACTCATTGTAGCCGACATGAAAATTATGGACACCGGCGGGCTTGAGGCCGAGATTGCAGTGAAGGCAGGCGCTGACATTGTTACGGTAATGGGCGCATCAGACATCAGCACCATCGAGCAGGCAATCATCTCTGCGAAGAAATATGGCAAGCAGGTTATGGTTGACATACTCAACGCAAGCGCAGGCCAGCTGAAGCTGATTGAAGCGCTCAGGCCGGCGCCAGCCTATCTCTGTGTGCACACCAGCATTGACCAGCAGATGAAGGGGCAAAAGCCGTTTGCCGTGCTTGGCAAGCTGCGCACGAAAATCCCAGTGGCAGTCGCAGGCGGGATTACAACTGAATCCGCAGCACTGGTGCTCAGGAACAAGGGAGTGGCGATTGTGATTGTGGGAGGAGGCATCACAAAAGAGGCAAACCCTGCAAAGGCGGCTGCTGAGCTTAAAAAAATAATGAAAAATAAGATAAAACTGAAATTTGCTGCAAAATCCTTTGAAAAAAATAACGAAGAAAAAATTAATGCCGCAAAGCAGATGAAAAAATCAGGTGTTTCCACCCCGAATATCTCAGATGGGATGATGCGGAGCGGCTCGCTTGGGGATTTTCCCCTCTTTTTGAACCGAGAAAAGTTGAAATCGCTCATCCTTGGCCGCGCAGTGACAGTCAGCGTGCCAGAAGGGGATTGGGCAAAGGTGGTGGAGGCAATTGACCTCTGCAAGCCAGGGCAGGTGCTTGTGATTAACGAGATTGGCGATGGCAGGGCGGTGTTTGGCGGCCTGGCCTGCCGCTCCTGTGTAAATAGAAAAGTTGCCGCAGTGATTGTCAATGGCGCTGCCAGGGATGTTGATGAGATTGAGCGCCTGGGATTGCCAGTGCTTGCCAGGAAAGCCCTGCCAAATGCAGGCGAGCCATCAGGATTTGGCAAAATCAATGTGCCTGTGGAAATCAATGGGATTAGAGTTGCGCCAGGTGACTTAATCGCCATTGACAAGTCAGGGGCTGTGGCAATTCCTGCTTCAAGGGCTGTTGAATATGCAAACAGGGCGCTGGATGTGAAAGAAAAGGAGATTCGGATTGCTAAGGAGATTGGCAAAAAAGGAACGCTTGGAAACGTGATGAACATTAAGAAATGGGAATTGAGCTGGAAAAAAGATTAGATGAAAAAAAGGAATAAGACTCGGATATTTACGGAACTGATATGGAGGGTTTGGGAACCAGAACCCCAAAGGGGTTATGGCACTTTTCGCTTTAGCGAAATTGTGCCAGAATGAGACGCAAGCAAAGCGCGGCGGTTCTTCAGGTTCACAAACTTTTGAGATACCCTTTTCTTTTCAGCCAGTCTGACTGCACTCTTGTGTATCTCCAGATGATGTCTGCCCTTGTGTCCCCGGTTATATCCCAGGGCTCGATGATTACAACGTCATTGTCCTTGACCCAGACCCATCTCCTTAATTTGCCTGGGATGCGGCAGATGCGCTCTTTTCCGTCACCGCATTCTACCCTGAACCTGCCCCCTCCACAACTGCTTACGACTACGCCGGCTATTTCGCCTTCTTTTGGTATTCTTACACGCATTTGCGGCTCTGCTTCAACCATAAAACCAATCCCATAACTCGAAACTCATCGACCCGAAGGGGAGAGCTATTCGCCAGCAGGCGATCAACAGCTATTGCTGTTGAGAATTTCTCCAACTGGAGAAATGCCAGCAGGCGAATTCAAAAACCCGAAACCCGAAACAATTTATGTTGCCCTGACAGCCATCCTGGCGCCGCAGGAGTCGCACACCAGCGTTTTCACGTGCTGGATATCCACCAGCTTGGTGTCCGGCTTCTGGCACTGGCTGCACAGAACGTAATGCTTCACAAAGCTGTTCAGCCGCTCGTTAAGCGCGCGGTCCATGAACTTGCCTGTTATCTGCAATTGGTTGTTCTTCATGACCGCAGGGGTGGCAAGCTCCTTGGAATAGAATTTTGCAATCATTTCCGCGCTGCGGTGGAGCTTATCTGAAATCTCGACAATGTTCTTTATCAGGGTTACATTGCCCTGCACCATGGAATACAGCCTGGGCACTTCAAACCTCTCGTGGGAAACCATCTTTTCAGGCAATTCCGCGAATGCCCTGTCCACTAATTTTTCAAAGTTGTTGATGTCCATCAAACCACATTAACCTTAACAAATTAAGCCCAAGCTGAACCTCTGTCAAAACGGTATTGCTAATCTATTTGTGAAGACAAGTAAATAAATAGCTAACATAATCAGCCCTCCTGAGACAATTGGTGGCAGGGCTGGCAAAAAGAGGTTCTTCCTGCTGCCTTTCCAGAGAAGGAAATAAATGCCTATTGTGGAGCCAAGAAGCACTGCAAGCCCGGCACCCGGGCCGAACTCAAGGAGGCTGGCAACCGAAACCATGGCAGGGATGGTTATGTCGCCGGTGCCAAGCTCCATTTTCTTGATGTCGCCGCCAGACTGCAGAACATATTTCCTGTCACCTGGGCTGAGATGGCTCACCTTTTTCCTGAATTCCTCCTTTTCCTTGCCTGCGAGCTTTTCACTGGCTGCGATGGAAAATGAGAGCTGCTGGCGGGAGATGCCCTTGGCAAGGGCTATCATGTGCTTGCTGACAAACACAGCAAAGAAATCATAAAAGCACATGACGCCTGCAAACAAAATCGCCGGGAATAACCCAAGCGTCAGGCCAAACAGGGCGCCTACGCTTGCCGAGGCCAGGATGGCGGTGTAATTTCTAATGGCTGGCAACAGGAATTTGCCCATGGCAACGATAAATCCCAGCAGGGCGCCCAGGAGCAGGATGGGATCGCCGAAATCGTAGAGTGAGAGATTAAGGGTGATTGTATTGAGCGCAACAATCACGGATATGAAAAACAGGGTGGCAGCCGAGAAAATCATAAAAAATTCGAGCGCCCTGAAAAGGAATTCGCCCCTGTAGAACTTAATCAATAGTAGCAGGCCGGCCGTTCCCACAAGAATATAGCCCACTAGAAGGAATATGCCGTTTGCCTCATTGGGCTGGTAGGGCATCTGCACCAGCTCCTGGTTGGCTGCCATATAGAAATTGAAATAATAACCAACGAATAGCGCAAGGAACTGGGCAACTATGAAAAAAATGACTATCTTTTGGAATAGATGCAGCTTGAAAGCCATGTATTGCTTATGAAGGATAATTTAATTAAGACTAGCTAGGGCGGCTGGGGAATTAGAGTTATAGTTCGCCGCTCACCAGTTTTATATAGCTGTAGCCATCTTCTGGTGCAGAGTAAATTTCATTCCGGATCCGCAGTTCCTGGATGATGCGCTCAACTTTGTGCCGCTCAATCTTGTATGTTTTTTCCGCCTCTTCGATAACCTTTGCCACTTCCACTTTATCAAACTCGGACTGCATTTGGCGGATTATATTCACTATGGTATTTGTATTGTCCATGTGGGATTTGGGCGCGCCTATGTTCACGATGTCAACATCATACCTGCCTATCTCCTTGTCATACATGATTTGCCTGAGCACAAATTCTGTCAGCCTGATGGCGCGCTCGGCATCGCCCAGCTCGACCTTTTCGCTGAGGCGGATTTTTGCGCTTGCCTCGCTAAGCCGGATGAGGCCCTCAATCTGCCTCGGGGTGATTGGCACTGCGCCATCCTGCTTGCCGAGCTTGCGCAACTGCACGTAGAAATCCTTTATTCTATCCTTTGCCTCATCTCCCAGGACCGGCCTGACGGTCTGGCGGGCATAGGCCACGTATTTTTTGAGAAGGTTCTTTTCGATGATGTCAAACGTGCGCTCGAACACAGGCATGGAGCGCAGGGAGGAGATATGGGAATTGAGTATGTGGTCTGCCAGTTCGGAATCCTTCTTCTTGTCCATGATGTCCCTGATTGGGAAAATCAGGTCAAACCTTGAAAGCAGCGTCGGCGGGATGTCAAATTGCTCGGCAAGGAGCATGTTGTTGTCAAACCTGCCCCTCTTGGGGTTGGCTGCTGCAAGAATGGCGGTCTTTGCGCGGAATTTTGCCACCATGCCAGCCTTTGCCACGCTGATGGTATTATGTAACACAGTGCACTCCGAAATAAATGCGCGATTTGGCTCAATGGTAACATCATAAACCCATTTATCGCCATTGTTAGGCACTTTTTCTATGCGCTTAATGCGCACAACCCCAACATCACCGTATGCAAGTTTCTCCAACTTAGCAAGTTCTTTTTCATGCGATAGCATGCTAAGGAGCACTGCCCTTAACATAGCTGAATACCGGCCAGTGGATATGCGCTTTTTCTCCCAATAGGATATGGCTGACCTTGTTACTGAGGCGCAACTGGCCAGGTCACGCTGTGAGATATTAAGACCGACCCGCATGCTCAAAAGTTCGTCAAAACTGCATGACTCGATGTGTTTCAGCATATCATTCATTGTCGCAACTTTTTCACGCATTCGTTTGCACAATGCAATGAAATTTTTCCGTGTAAAGCAATAGCCCTTTTTTTGCTCATGAAGGCCGTACCCAAACGTCTCATTTTCCGGGATTTTCAAAACTTTGAGGAGGTTAAAAACTGGTGTTGCGCAATTTGGGATTACATCCGTAGTATTCCGATACGCACCATCCCTCAATAGATACTCCGTAAGCCTGCCCCCTTTTTTCTTTGATAAGAAGCCTATGGCATCACGATACATCCCAAGATTTTCCTTTCCTGTAATATTAAGGCGGAATACAGTTTTATCCTTGAAAACAACTGACCGTATCCCAAATCGAAGCAGGAGCAGTTGTACCTGCAGGATAAATGTTTTATTCTCGCCTACTAGCCCAATATGGTGGTGTGAAAATGTGCCGTCTCCATCAAAAATAGCCCTAAGCATCTGACTTACATATTCATCCGGTGCGGATATAAATTGCGGGGGTATATGCTTTTCCTTTCCGTTTCCTGCAAGTGGCGGATATATCTCAATTAAGCGTTTCAAAACAGGCATGGAGGTAATGCGCTGCGCTATAACTCCTGAGGTGGGGTTTGTCCTGGAATAAATAGGCACGTTAAAAATCGTGCTTACCGCATCAGCATAATCTTCTACCAAATCCTGATATTTATTGTAAAAATTTATTCCATTTTTGATTCCGCGGTTTAACTCGTATCCTCCATCGGTTATGTGGTATCCTAAGAATTTGAAAAACTGCCGGGGCGTTCCGGTATCCGAAATTTTTATAGGCAGTTTCCGTGGCATCAAGGTATAGTCATCCTGAGTCAATTTCTGGGCTTCCTTAGTGATTATTTCACCATGTTCTATTACCCAGAATGGGTGCTCAGGGGTCACGATAAGCTCTCTGCCGGTTTGCAAACGAACTTTGATATAGTGCTCAGGCGCTGTGTGCTTGCTTATCTGAGTTGGGCAGGTTTCGGTGATATTTTCAAAATCCGTTGTCAAAACACGAATATTCTCGATGCCTTCTCTCAAAATCAGGCAATTTTTGCCCTGGATTATCCTGTCTTTGTGTTTCTCCATGTACGATTCAACCAATTCGCCCATGGGCATTTCCCTTCCATCAGAAAGCATAAGTTTAGTTGAATGGTGGTAACTTTGGGATTCCATTGCCTCGTGCATGGCTGCACGGTCGGTATCCTCTATCTTGTCAAATTCGTCTATGCAAACGATACCCCCGGACGCAAGAACCAGCGCGCCTGCCTTCAGGGTCCACCCGCCCTCGCTGAGCTCGTCGCGCTCTGCGCTTGCAGTAAGGCCGACGCCGGTGACGCTTTTGCCGCTTACATAAATGCTTTTGGGCGCAAGGTCCGACACGTGCTGGAGGAACCTGGTTTTGGCAGCGCCCGGATCGCCTATGAGCAGGATGTGAATATCATCCCTGAGCTTGGCATCCATGAACTTCTTCTCTTTCGTTCCGCCAAAGAGCTGAAGAACGATGGCTTCCTTTACCTCGGTGTGGCCATAAATCATGGGCGCAATGGAATTAACTATTTTTTCATAGATTTTCGGGTTGGTCGCCAGCTCCCGGATGGCCCTGGCCTCATCCTCTGTGATTGAAAGCTCCTCAAAATCAATGTGAAGATTCTTGGCGTGCACCACTTCGATATAGCGCGAGTACATGTTGCGGGGCCCTTTCTCAAGCTTCCTGAGCCTGAAGATGCCGCACACGTCCATGCTGTCGCCAGGCACGATGCTGTTGACAAGGTCATCCTCAAGCACCAGCTCTGCCTTGGCTGCCTGGGCGCCGCCCGGCACGCGCTCAAGCAGTTCCTGCACCTCTGCCCGCTGCACATCAAGGAATATCGATTTTTCCTCATCCAGCTTCATGGCCTTTTTGCCACAGGCATCGCAGGTGCCAGGATAGCCGCCGTCCCTGCCAACCGGGATGTTGAACTCTTCATCGCAGGCAAGGCAGGCAAGATGGGCCACCTTGAGCTTGTGGGTGACATCTGCCCGCTTGCTTATGATGCCTTTCACCCGCACCCATTTGTTGGTGAAAACCTCGCTGAGGTCCTGGATAAGCAGGCCGCCGTGTTCGCTGAACATCGGCAGGTTGTAGAAACGGATATGGGGCTCAAACAGGATGCGGTATTGGGAGATGTTCGGGGTGGGGGTGTGCATCTCCTTGAGCGCCTGCTGGGCCTCGACAAGCACGTGCTCTGGCTCTGAAAGCACCCGGTCGGCCAGCCCGGTGTCGAATTTTTCGATGTCCTGGTAGTCTAAGGCTATGCTTTTCTTGGCAGGAAAATTCTTGAAGAGCTGGAACACCTGATGCTTATAGCAGGTATTAAAGAATTCGCTGAACATTTCTTTCAGGGTCTTGCCCTGAACCGTGACTTCCTGCGCGCCTGCCATAACCCATAACCCCAAACCACCCACTTAGAAAAAGAGGTAAACATTACTTTGCTGAACCAATGTTTAATAAACTATTTTCTGATTATATATGCATGTCTAACGAAAACCACTCAACCTTAGCCTTCTCTTTTTACAAAAAAGAGAACCCTGGGGAAGAGAAAAAGTATAATTGTAACACTACCTTAGCATCGAGAATAAATTCCCTGGAATATATCGTCGTGACCGCTGCGCTTCCCTATGCCAACGGCCCGCTCCACCTGGGACACATCCGCAGCACCTATCTGCCTGCCGACATATATGCAAGATTCCTCAGGCTGCTCAGGAAAAGGGTGCGCTACGTGTGCGCCAGCGACGAGCACGGCACGCCCATAGTGGCTGCTGCAGAGAAAGAGGGAAAATCGCCGGTTGCATTCACCAACCATTACCATGAGAAGGACAAGCAGGAGTTCGCTGCCCTTGGGTTCAGCATGGACATCTTCCACCGGACCTCGAGCAATGAGAACATCGAGATGACCCGGTTTTTCTACAGCGAACTGAAGAAAAACGGCCATATTTACGAGAAGGAAATCGAGCAGTTTTTCTGCGAGAAATGCGCCCGTTACCTGCCGGACAGGTTCATCGTCGGCACCTGCCCCAAGTGCAATGCCAACGGTCAATACAGCGATTATTGCGAAGCCTGCGGCTCCTCCATGTTGGCAGGAGAAATCCAATCGCCGAAATGCATCGTGTGCAAATCCGTGCCTGAGACAAGAAAAACCTCCCACGAATTCTTCAAGCTTTCCAAGTTTTCATCTCAATTAAAACAATGGCTGGAAACCAACCAAAACCTCCAATCAGAAGTAGTAAATTATGTGAAAGATTGGATCACTAAGGGGCTAGACGACTGGGACATCACCCGTGACCTTGACTGGGGCGTGAAAATCCCAGGCAGGAAGGGGCAGGTGTTCTATGTGTGGTTTGATGCACCCATAGAATATGTGAGCGCCACTGCCGCCCAGACCGATGAATGGGACCGCTACTGGCTCAGGAAACCGGATGAATATGGCAACAGCTATTACAATGAGAATGCCATAGTTCATTTCATCGGCAAGGATATTATCTATCATCACTTTTTATTCTGGCCAGCGATGCTAATGGGCATGGGCAGGGGTTTTCATCCCCCGGACAACATTGCAGTGAGGGGTTACCTGAACCTTGAGGGCAGGAAGTTTTCCAAGAGCAAGGGCTGGTTAGTTTCGCTGGAGGATTTCCTTAAGGAATTTCCCGCCGACTACCTGCGCTATTATGAAACTGCGGTCACGCCACACACGGTCAGCGATGCTGATTTTACCTGGCCTGATTTTCAAGCGAAAATCAACAACGAGCTGGTAGCGAACATTGGTAACTATATCAACCGGGTTTTGACGCTCTGCTCGCGCAACTGCAGCAGCCTGATTCCAATTGCCAAAAACATGGACAATGAAGACATAAAGATGCTGGAGGAAATCAAAATAACCGCAAAGGAAGTGAAAGCCCGCATCCTTAATTTCCAATTCAAGGAGGCGCTTGAGAGGAACATGGCATTCTGCATGGCGCTCAACCGCTACCTCAGCTCAAAACAGCCCTGGAAGGAAAAGGACGTGGTGAAAAACAACAACTGCATTTATGTTGCCATGCAAGGGGTGGCTGCCCTCAGCATCCTTATGTACCCGTTCCTGCCGTTTTCCATGGAGAGGCTGCACAAGGTGATTGGAGTCACCGAGCTTGTGAGCTGGAACGACCTGGACAAGGAACTGATAAGGAGTGGCGTGCGCATAACCGGGTTTGGCATATTGTTTGAGAAAATCGCCGATGAAAAAATCAAGGAGCTTGAAGGGAGATTGAAACGCTAATAATATCAGATTTTCCGAAGAGCCTCTCTCGCTGATGCGAGAGACCCTGCACAATGTGCAGGGTATGAAGGCTCATTCGGAAAATCTGATCTATAAATCTATTTCTTCTATGCTTTCAGGTGTGTGATATCTTAATAAAATAGTTGGATATGCAGTATTATACAGTATAGATGGGGTGGGGATATGTTGATTAGGAAATCAATTCCAGATGGAAACCGTGCTGGCTCAATGGCAGATTCAATAGGAAGGAGGGTTTGTTTTGCAGCTAAAGTGGGTTGGTTAGATTTTAAACGTTCTTTTTTTGGAAGCGCACATAAGCCCTTTGCTCTTCTCTTAGAACAAATGGCTGAGAGGGCACTTGATAGGGGACAAATCCCAAAGGGGATAAGACTGTTGGCAAAGAAGACATATGGGCAATTGTTGAATCATCATATTGATTTGGGAAATACAGATGAAGCAGCTAATGCATTGCGCAATATAGCATATGCTGAACAACAGGTTGAGCGGCTAGAGCCAATAATAAATCGTATGCATAATCTCCTTCCTGATTAATTTCATGAACCCATGGAGCTTCATAGCACATCAGTAAACCAAATATCCAATTAACACCATATCAATGAACCAAACTAATCAATGCATAAGCTGTTTTATGCGGGCTGGTTCACTGATACGGTATGAGTTGGGCTTTTTTGATGGCGCAATCTAGCCTATCAGCCAAAAGTTCTGGAAAAACAGGTTTTTGCCAAAGTCTGATTATTGATATGGTAAACTGTTCTTTGGTTTGTTTATTGATATGGTGTGATTAAGATTAAACATTACCTCTGTTCTGGCTTTCCATTTACAAAGTGAATTGTTCCCTCAATAGTCCCAATACAATCAGACAGTAACGGTTGGTATAACGTTAGGGCTAACCAATATGTCCCGTTTGTTGTTTCTTTTACCGCATAAAATTCTGATGCACGCTTTATATATGACACAGAATATCCGCCAGCCGCAAGAGCACTATTCATAGCCTCTACGATCTGTTTATCATAGACGCCGCTGGTTCCATCCAAGCCACTTCTATTAACTTTAATTGGCCTGCTAACATTTGCATAAGATATTTTGCTTTCGCTTAGGTATCCCTCAAGGGAAGAAATAAGTGCTCCGGTGCACTGTTTGATGCCTCTAAGTGTTTCAGCAATCGCAGTAGCTTTTGGATCAACTTGCGCAGTTCGCGGTTGTGTTATGATTCCTTCTGTTTGCATCCTTGAACCAAATGAGCCAGCAACCATAGCTGCCAAACCACATGCTCCAACAACAGCTAAACCGCCCCAAAAACGTGCACACCGTCTAGCACTTCGCTGTGCGCTTATAAGAGATTTTCCTGGTAGTTGAGGTCTTCGTGGTCTAGTTCGTTGTGTTTGTAAAGCCATAATCATCACACCCGGTATTACCTGTGGATGTTTGTATTTATATAATAATATGCTGACAAAAGAGTATTTGAAAATCTAACAATCTATTAGTTTGATGCTAACCAGTCTCCAAAAGCAACTACGTCCATAAAGAGTAAGGTAACAAAAACATTGCCTTGCTAATGATATATGCATATGCAGTAATTAGGTTAGGTGCAACACATGGACGAGGCTGAGCAATCCAAAACAAAAGAAAGAAAAATGGTAATAGCAACCCGTGGCATACCGGCAGACGACTCATTCTATCTTCCAAGGCATGATTCGCCAGAGTTAAAAAGATTTCAGGATGAGAACGAAACCATCACACGGAATGTGTGGGGCGTTGGCGAGCTCGCAAATTTCGTTTTCCCCAAAAGATACAGGCAAAAATATCATGAGGTTGCCCTTGCGTTCCTTAACACGCTCGGGGAAAAAACAGAATTGTCCGGCAGCGAAATTGCTGCGTTTGTGAGCGCAAACAATTTTTCCAAGGCAACCTTTTACAATAAAGTCCTCCTGCGGCTTAAGCGTGCAGGCCTTGTGAAGGTTGAAAGGCTGACAGTCACCATGGAAGGAAAGAAGTTCAGGCCAATGAAAGTGTCCATCAGCAAGACGTTTGGGAATTACCTGATGAAAATCGCGGACTCCTGGCTGGCCTATGTGGATGATTCACGGGAAAGAAAAAGAAAGCAGGAAAAACTAACAGATTATTAGAAAAGGAAAAAGAGTCTTTGTTTCATGCCAAATCAGGCATGGCCCACCCGTTTCATGCGCGCATTCAGCTGCTCCTCATAGCCAGTGCCGTCAACATATTTTATTTTTTTGTTTTTGCCGGAAGCAGCCATCTTCGCAAATTCGCCGGCAATGCTGCGCTTTTTCTCGATTATGAGCCTGTTCCCGTCAACGAAAAATGAAACCGCAGTTCCCACATCAAAGCCTAGCATGTCCCGTATTGATTTCGGGATTACCAACTGGCCTTTTTCATAAATTTCCCGGGTCAGCATTCCTACCACCTAATAGGAATTATGTAAGAATTAGTAGTTATATCTTCCTATTGCTTAATTGCAAAACCAGCGGTGATCACTTAGATAATACAAAGTTAATATCAAATGGATAAAATTCATTCCCCACAGGCACGCTATACTCAAAACTATCATAGGCATCCATTGAACGCTCAAATGAAATCCACAGGTATTCCTTGCCATTCTCAGCTGGGGCACGTGAATAAATCTTTCCTATATCACCATACTGGGATGGGATATTGATAAATTTCACACGCTGATAGCCTTTGGTAACTGGCCCGACTTTCACGAGCCCATTTAGGGCTGTTCTGTCAACGCAGATCGCATCTGGGTACTGGCAAAAATCATATGATTTAAAGGTAGTGACATACATGTCATCCGTGGAATATGGGCTTGAGATGAATGTATTAAAATTAAGGCGCTTATTCGGATTTATATAATTGCTGACGAATTCGACAGGCACACGTGCAACCTGTAACCTGATTGCATATGACGATTCATTTTTTTGTATAAGTTGCGAGCGCGGAAATGGGTTGGCAAACTTAATTTTCAAGGTAGGGTCGCCAATCAAGCCAAAACCATTACTCGGGGTATCCGGTCCACCGCTTAGTTTTACATACCCGGCTGAATAATGAGTCATTATAGACCCCTTTAAAGCATCCCCAATAGTTAGGTTGTTAGTAAGGGCCGAAACAAAATATTGATATTCCATTAACCCGCCACCAACAAACATGCCGATGTATCCGGAAGCACCTTTTCTAATGGCTTGCATGCAATATAACGTCGGTTTTTTGAATTCACCATAAATGCAAGTGCGGCATGCCACGCCAGTTAGGAAAAGTGTATTATCCAACTCCGGTAATTCATAATAGAAACTGCGGCCCATTTGTTCGAAATTGCCATGATCCTTAAATTGGATAAAACTTTTACCGATATATTTGCCAGGTTCTGGTTTAGGTGATTGATGACCATGGTCTATCTCGCTGTCAACGTTATTTCCATAGGCGGAATAAACCTTCTTGTAGCCCATGCTTTCGCCTATCACATCGATAGAATCAGCTGCAAGCAATAGAATTGCATTGCCATTTTCAATCTCGCCCCAGAAAATATCGCGCGCTAGGTAACTGCTCACATCAGTCACTGTTATCCCAAATATCCTGCCTGTTGCAAACTCTAATATTGTGTCGTTATCCTGGCTGGAATATTTGGCTGTGTCCGCATTGGCTAGCAGATAGTAGCTGCTATCAGCTTCACGCTTGTAATAATACCCGTTTTCAATGGCATCAGGGGTGGCCATGATGGTCAGATACCCTGTTGAAACATTCAGTGAATTAAGTTTTTTCTGGAGAAAAAGGTCAATTAGATTCGCCCTATCTGTAATTTGCTGCTCCTTGGCAGTATCAGACAGCTTGGAAAGGCTTAATGTCAATAGCAATTCATGCTTTGCGCTGGCAAGGATTGGCGACAATAGGGATGTTTTCGAGTATATTTTATGCAAACTGCCGGCCGACCTGTTTGGCACAAGCTCCTCCTGCACGAATATGCCCAAATCTGCCGGGTTGACCAGGATAACCTTATTCGTATTGGTTTTGTTGATATATTCAGCTTGCAATTGTTCTAGGGTATAGTGCTCATTACAGTCTGCCGAAACAGTGCCGACGCATATTTTATACACGGAAGCTGGCAGGGATTTGCCATTTCCGCCATCAATTATCAGTGGTGTATTTATCAGCGAAGCATACACCGAGGCAGCTAAGGCCGTTTCATAGTCATTGCCTGAAATCACGGCAATATCAGAATTTTTCCAGTAGGTGAGATATTCATCTGGCGTAATATGCATCACTTGGCTGGCGGATAGGCTCGCACCAGTTGGCGCAGCTGACGTCAGAAGTTTTTCAAGTGCGCTTGGTGCGGAACCGACTAGGATTACACGCGAGGGCTTATATTTTTGCAGAAAATGAACCGCTGAATCGGCATCAAACGAATTGCCTTCTTGCTGGTAAACAAGCAACGGGTATTTGTGAATTACATCTGTCTCAGTCCATATGGCCACAGGCACCAATTCCAGAACATTATGCCAATCCCCATCTGAAATCAGGAAAACATCCTTATCGAGGTATTTACTCTCATCTTTTAGGTTTCGTGCGGGTGATGATATATTTGGAAGGGCGGGGGCTGTGCCGGTATTGTTCGTTACAGAAGAATTAGTGGTTGGAGAACCGGTTGGTGGGTTTCCACCATTGGTACAGCCATTATTCAAGAGTAAAAAAACTAACAAAAAGATTGAACCCAGCCACAATAATCGCATAACACCATCACAGTATTCTTATTCCGCATCAATTGCAGGATTTATTGCATATTGCTTTCAGGAATATACATATAAACGCGTCCCAAGCGTGTAGAACCAAAATATAACTTATCATTAAATATAACACTATAGCTAATGACATAAATAATGTCTTAAATCCAAATTGAATCTCTTTCTCTTATAAAAATCAGTAACTGCCGTGTGAAACTCTTCAAAGCTATCGTAGATTTTATTAGCGACGACTTCCGAATCACCTTTTGTCTGTCTCCAGCACTCTTCAGTCGGATTGGCTTCAGGTGTTGCTCTCGGGAAATGCACAATCTTTATGCAATCGTCATTCACTTTCAAATACCGTTTTACCCTCCAATCCGTATGAGGCGTTGCCCTGTCCCAGAAGAGAACAAATCTTTTTTATTTTCGTTTGAGCAGACGAAGAAAGTTTAACGAGATTTTCCAGTTGAACATAACTTTCTTGGATTTTATTTTGAGTATCCTGAACGTCTGTTTTTTGCTCAATGTCAGCGCACCAAATATAAGTAATTTGGCATGAGAGCCCGTAACAAGCCTGATTGGTTTTGTGCCCTTTCGTATCCACACTCTTCTCGAAGTTGACTCATGGCAAATAAATGATTCATCTTCGACGATTATTTGCCAGCCATGAGGGGCGTCGGCTATGTTTTTTCCAGCTTTTTTTTAAACCGATAGACTGTGGATTTGCTAGCCCTCCGGTTACTTTTCGGTCTTGGGGTAACTTCTGCAAATCCCCATCTTTGAGATATGCGATACACTTGTCTTTTTGAATATCTGACTCCGCATCTCTCAGATACAAGTTTTTGTATCTGTTTGGTGCTCCATCCATAGGGATAGCTATCAATTATTTTAACGATTTTTTCCTGCGTTTTCATCGATACGAGTGGCGGCCTTCCGGTCTGCTTCTTTATTTTAATGCCTTCAATCCCGTTTTGCCTGAATGCTTCAACGTGCCTACTGAGTTGACGTGTGCTTATCCCAATAATTTTTGCAGCTTCTTCAGGATCGTTTATTTCAGCGCGAGTAAGAATAGCCCGGTATCTTTTCCAGTGCTTGACATTTTTTTCACTGTGAAGGAGGGCGGTTAGCTCCTCTCGCTCCTTCATTGAGAGGCTTAGAGGGACAGGGGTGTTCATAATTAGTTAAAAAGGACAATATTTAAGACACTTACTATAGAACTCACACCATCTGCACGCTCAGGCAAGATTACCTCAAGAGACCAATTTATTCCATTATATGCGTTGATACGACCTGTCAGGCTATCCCCGGCATAAAGTTTATTTTTATAAACTACCAATGTATCAAATGAACGCTGGTAATTTTCATCATAGCTTAATTTCCAATTTTTTCCATCATATTCATAAATAGATCTTGGGTATGTCCCAACAAATAAGCTGTCCCCAAATACAGCCATAGACTTGGGATATGTAGAATCCTTGAATGATTCGTATTTGTTATCAATAGAAACTTCTGGGAATGTATGTAATGTTACCCATGATGTTCCGTCATAGATCATAATCTTGTTGCCAACTGCTGCATAGAGGGTACCCTTATAACTTGTGAATCCCCAAACATCACCACTAAGATTTTTCGAGTAATTCATTGACACATGGAGTGTCCAATTAGAGCCATTGAATTCGAAAATGAGTCCTTTGTAGGAACCTGCAAAAAGTTTATTATTATAAACGTAAAATGAGTAGATATATATCGGGCGTTCCATGTACATTCCCATATCATAAACACCCAGTATATCTGTTCCATTATAGATGTAAATCGTTTCGCCATTTTCACTGTTTGCGGCTATAAATAATTTATCGTGAAGTTGGCAGAATACCCCGCCCTTCGGGCGGGGATGAATGCCAAGCGTCAACTTCACGAGAATTCAAGGACAACAGCCCTTGAGATTTTCGCTATCAAGCGAAAACTGGATTTCCGAATGAGCCTTCATACCCTGCACCTTGTGCAGGGTCTCTCGCATCAGCGAGAGAGGCTCTTCGGAAAATCTGATCATCATAAACAGCAAGTGAACTTATTCCATAGCTCTCCGTCCTTAAAACAACTGTCGAAATGTTT
>Ga0210017_1002430_pt1 | contig 15914 bp, 21 predicted proteins | sample CryGeyCG2014_020_FD_183966 | JGI IMG/M metagenome (GOLD analysis project Ga0210017, IMG submission 183966) | Groundwater microbial communities from aquifer - Crystal Geyser CG08_land_8/20/14_0.20 (SPAdes) (version 2) | ecosystem: Environmental > Aquatic > Deep subsurface > Groundwater | place... | reverse complement strand
TTTGTTTTGACAAACAACTTTTGTTTTACTTCTCGGTCTAGCCATAATTATCACCTCATTAAGAAGTAAGAAGAACTAGTATATTAAGTTATGGTATTTAGGACAGTGCCCATCCCCGAGCAAGTCACTTCGTTTAACTTTTGAGATGTAATCTAGGTAATTAGCACAGAAGTCCTTTCTTTTCTCCCAGTCAAATAATTTCTTACTTCCAGACCATATGTTAAATACAATTTCCCACATCTGAGTTGGATATCTAAACAGACTTGCAATTTTTCCCTTACTAAAGCCTTTAGAACTCAATTTTTTAATTTTTTTATAAAATTTTTCTACTAATTTTTCGTCTACGTTGTTAGTATATCTAGCAGGTATGGGCCAGGTTTGAACGGTTTTTCTCTCCCTTCTTTCAGATATCCTTTTGTCTATCTCTTCCACTAAATCCACTAAATTACTTCTTTTAGGCATCATAGTCTGTATTACTACTCTGAAGTTTATAAATCTTTCTTTTGCTTGTCAACTTTTTCACTATACTTTAATCTCTAACGAGGACAACTAACACGGTTCCACAGATTAAATTCAATTTTAGTCATCACAACTTATTTAAATAACCAATAGTTTATACATTTAATATGGCACTTGAAACAACAATTCTAATTTGGTTAATCCCTTTAGTTATTTGGGAAGTTGTCTGGAAGGGAATTGGCCTTTGGAAATCTGCAAAAAATAATCAATTGAGCTGGTTTATTGCTATTTTTATATTGAATACAGCTGGAATCTTGCCAATTGTTTATTTAAAATTTTTTCAGAAAAAGAAATGACTAAACTCTTTTTATTACCTTTGACTTTTCTCCTTCAAAAAAGGTAACCAAAAGTTTTTGGTGACTGCTGCTTTTTACGTCATTTTATAGATTCTATCGTGATGATCAAAATCATAGAATATAACTTTATCTTCGCTTTCAATGTATTTAAAAGTTAAAATAAAAGGGCCTTTAATGTGAACTCTCTTTAAATGCTGTAAAGGCTTTCTTAAATTTTTATAATGATTAACATTTTTACAGGTTATTATTTCATCAATCTTTTCAAGAAGATCATCAAACATAGAAGGGTCTTTTTTCGATAATTTTCCCATAAGCTTCCTAAGTTTTTCCTCTACCAAAAACTTACGCATTTTCTATATCTCTTCTTAACTCTTCTGTGTTTTTAAAGGCCTTAAATTTGCCTTCTTTTTCTATCCTCTTAATTTTCTGTATAAATTCCGGTCTTAACTCAGGTTCAAGAAGCTCTTCTTCAAATTTATTTATTATTAAATTAACAGCTTCAGACTTATTTTTAAGTCCAAACTTACCTTTTACAATAGTTAGCACTCTATCCTCATTTTCTCCTAAACTTACAATAGCTTGCACCATTTGTTTCACCTTATTAATTATTATAATTTATAATAAAATATAATAAACTATTATATAAATCTTTTGCTTTTGCTCTTGTGTTGAATAATTCCGAAATTAGTTGTCGCTTCTGCAGTATATAGATCCTTTTTAAACTTTATAAAGGACACACCACTCACATGGATATTCCATTTTGTCAACCAATTTTGACATTGGTTTCTTACTTTTAGTCGACAAAAGGTATAATTCCGAAATTAGTTTACAATTCCAAAATTAGTTTACAGTTTTTCTCTGTAAACTTCTTCTGGTGTTTTATAATTTAGAGCGTGATGAATTCTCTCTTTATTATACCATTTCACAAAATCTTGTAAACTCTCATCAGGATGTTTCTTGAATCTCTTCTTCATTGTGTCAAACCATTTCTCCATCTTGCCATTTGTCTGTGGATGATTTCTTCTGCTCGTCCAGAAATCTATGCCTAACTCATCAAGCTCCTGCTCAAACAAGCTTAGTGTTTTTTCTCCTTTCTTGTTTTTCTTGCTATTGTAAAATTGTGTTCCTTTATCACTTAAGATAATCATTGGACAAACTTCATTGTTTAGTATTGCTTGATAAAGCAAGAAAATGACATTTTTTTCATTAGCGTTGTCAAACTCTCCAGCAGTCATTATCTTTCTGCTTCTGTCATCTATAAAAACACAGTACCATTTGACTTTGTATTGGCTCCAGTCACAGTGCCACATGTAATTTGAAAGCGGCCATTGATAGCGAACATATTTTCTTTGTCCTCTACGTTTCTCACAAGGTTCAGTCAAGCCTTTTACATCAAGAATTTTCTGTATCTGTCTCTGAGAAACGCTAAATCCTTGCCTCTTAAGGACAAAATATATTTTTTCACTGCCATAGTCAGTTTCTTTCCTTAAAGATACTACTTTTTTAGCAAAGGCAGGATTAATTTTTTGAGAAGGTCTCCCTACTTTCTTAGCTCTATATGCTTCTTTTCCTTCTTTTTTGTATTTAGCAGATAGCTTATAAACCATCTGCCTGCTAATTTTTTGTATTCTTGCTATTGAAGTTGCACTTCTGCCAGTCCTAAATTGGTTTATAATCCATTTTCTCTTCTTTTTGGTTAATTTTTCCATAGAAATCACCAAAAAGAAGGAATTTGTTAAAATATAAGAAGTGTAAACTAATTATGAAATTGAACAAACGGGAAAAGCACACCAAACCTTTATATATATTTGAGATTCTTTATATTATATGCAAGAAAATAAAATCAAAGTTATCATTAACAAACCGATTGAAGAGGTTTTTGAATTTACAACAAATCCTAAAAACACTCATTTGTGGATACCTTCAATTGAAGAAGAAATTGCAGAAGAATATCCTCCTAAAGTAGGTACTCAGTATAAGAATCGTGGAAAAGGTTCAGACTGGGATTTTTATAAAGTGGTGGACTTTAAAAAAAACAAAATATTCACATTGTCTGATTTGGATGAGAATTATACTGTAAAATATACTTATCGAAAATTAGATGACAATCAAACAGAAATAGAATACTTCGAATGGATGAAAGATGGAGAATTAAATAATCCATTTACTAAAGATATTTTACTTAAATTGAAATCAGTTATGGAATCTGACAATTAGTTTTTGGTGGGTTTTTAATTTTTAATATTGACTCCTTTCGGTTGGAATTTGATATTACATATTCAACCGAGAATGAGTCCTAAATACTAAAAGGGCAAAACTATTAAATACACCTTTATTTCTATACAATAATATGGTTGTGAAAATAACATATTTTGTTCATGGAACAACAATAGACAATGAACAAGATTTAGCTACTGGATGGTCTCCAGGCAAATTATCAGAGTTAGGAATCAAACAGGCTAAAAATTTAGGTAAACTTGTTATAAATAAAGATTTTGACATTGTTTTTTGTTCTGATTTGAAAAGAGCTACTGATTCAGCTAGTCTTAGTTTTGGTAATAAGTATCAAATCATTCAGGATAAAAGATTAAGAGAAGTTGATTATGGTGATTTTACACAAAAATCTGCAAAAGAATTTAAGTCTAATATGACTAATTATATTGATAAACCCTTTCCAAATGGAGAAAGTTATAGAGATGTTGAAAAAAGAATTGCAGATTTTCTTGACTTCCTAAAAAAGAATTATGATGAAAAACATATTGCTATTGTTGCACATCAAGCACCACAATTAGCTTTGGATGTTTTAATAAAAGGTAAAACTTGGAAACAAGCCATTGCTGAAGATTGGAGAAAAAAGAAAGCCTGGCAACCTGGATGGGAATATATTCTTGGATAATAGTTTTGCCCTTTGATTTTTTAATTCATATGCCTTGTTTTATTATCAGCATGACATTTATAGCAACTTTTTTATATAAATCTATTTTATTATAGCAAATGAGAATAATTGCTGACCTTCACATTCATTCAAAATACAGCAGGGCCACATCCAAAGAGCTAAACATAAAAAACCTTGAAAAGTATGCAAGGCTTAAGGGCCCCAATCTTCTAGGCACAGGCGACTTTACTCATCCTTTGTGGCTCAAAGAGCTTAAATCAGAGCTTACAGAGGATGGAACAGGAATTTTAAAGACAAAAACAGGCTTTAACTTTATTCTTCAGACAGAAATCTCTTTAATGTACACTCAGGATGGAAAGTCAAGGAAGATTCATAATGTTATACTTGCAAGAAATTTTGATATTGTTGAGCAGATAACTGAATACCTAAAAAAACATGGAAGAATTGATTATGATGGAAGGCCAATATTTGGAATAAAATGCCCTGAGTTTGTTGAAAATTTAAAACAAATAGATAAGGATATAGAAATAATCCCTGCACATGTCTGGACTCCATGGTTTAGCTTGTTTGGCTCAAACTCTGGTTTTGATACTGTAGAAGGATGTTTTAAAGACCAATCAAAGCATATTCATGCTTTGGAAACAGGCCTTAGCTCTGATCCAGAAATGAACTGGCGCTTAAGCTCATTAGATAAATACACCTTAATAAGCAACTCTGATCTGCATTCATTCTGGCCCTGGCGAATAGGCCGCGAGTGTAATATATTCGAGTTAAAAGAATTAAATTATGATTCAATTCTAAAGGCAATAAGAACAAAACAGGGCTTAGTTGAAACAATAGAGGTTGACCCTAGCTATGGAAAATATCACTTTGATGGGCATAGAAACTGTAATGTATGTATGAGCCCGAATGAATCTCTAAAAAATAAAGATATCTGTCCTGTATGCAGAAGAAAGTTAACTATTGGGGTTCTGCATAGGGTTGAGGAACTTGCTGATAGGCCTGCTGGCTTCAGGCCAAAACATGCTGTTCCATTCAGATCATTGATTCCATTGTCAGAAATATTATCAAAGCTGCTGAATTCAGGAATTGCAACACAAAAGACATGGAAAGCATACTATGATTTAGTTAATGAATCAAGGCCTGAAATAGACATCCTGCTTAATCTGCCGTTAGATGAACTAAAAAAAATAACCAATGAAAAAACTGCGGAGGCAATAATTAATATCCGCAATGGAAAAATAAAAATCCAGCCAGGCTTTGATGGTGAGTATGGATACCCAATATTTTCTGATAAAAATGTAAAAGAAGACGTTGTAGAGCTTAAACAAGCTAACAAACATAAGCAAAAAGGATTAAATGAGTTTATATAAAATTACTTTAAAAATTTTAAATTTAAAAAAGTTAAAAATAAAAAATTTATTCTACTGTTACTGTGCCTTTAAATCCAAATACTGAATCCATAATAGTGTATATTCCTACTTCTTCAAACTCATACTCAAAAGTATCTCCTTCTTCTAGTCTTGGGCTTCTATCCCCGCCAACCAAAAGGATTATATGCACCCTGTTGTCCATGTTTTTCCATGTAACAACTGTGCCAACACTTACTGTCAGCTCCTCAGGATCAAATCCTGCTCTAAGAACTTGGATATCTGCTGCTCCACCAACTAACCTTTCTTCTTCAGCTGGAGCTTCAGGTGGTGTTTCAGGTTCTGCTATAGATTCTTCTGCTGGGAGTGTTACTTCTGGAGTAACAGTTTCCTCTGGTTGCTCTTGAACTTCTGCAGCACATCCACTTAACATAAGCACAACCAATACTGCCAAAATGTGTCTTATTTCCATTTTTTCACCTCAAAAAGCACTTTTTATAGTCTTGGTTTCTTATCTTTTAAATATCTTTTGGTATTTTTTAAAATCACATAGTTTGCTTATAACACATTTATTGCATTTTGGCTTGATAGAACTGCAAATTGTCTGACCATGCCTTACAAATAACTCATTTATTTTAATCCAGTATTTTTTAAAATCACATAGTTTGCTTATAACACATTTATTGCATTTTGGCTTGATAGAACTGCAAATTGTCTGACCATGCCTTACAAATAACTCATTTATTTTAATCCAGTGTTTTTTTGGAATTTTCCTCATTAGATTACGTTCTGTTTGTTCAGGTGTTTTTGTTTTTACAATTCCAAGCCTGTTTGATATTCTGTGAACATGGGTATCAGCTGGTATTGCCGGAATATTAAATCCATAAACTAAAACGCAGTTAGCTGTCTTTCTTCCAACACCAGGCAGATTCAAAAGTTCATTCAATTTAGAAGGAACATTCCCTCTGTATTTATCCAATAAAATTCTGCTTACCTCTTTTATTCTCGTTGCCTTTACATTATAGAAACCTGATTCCTTGATTAAATTTTTAATTTCAGCAAGATTTGCATTTGCAATCTTTCCTGCTGTTGGAAACCTTGAAAATAATTTTTTAGAAGCCTTTATTGTATTCTCATCTTTTGTACGCTGACTAAGTATTGTAGAAATTAAAACATTGAACGGCTTCTGCCTTGAAAAAAATGTTGAGGGGTAATTTTTCTTCAATAGACTAATAACCTTAATTATTTTATTCTGCATTAACCTAATCAATAGAAGGTAATATTTAAAGTTTTACAAAAATTAAAAAAAATAAAAGAACTGCCTGCAAAAATAAAGAGGCATGTAAAAAAGTAATCTTATCTTCTCTTTTTCTTCTTTGCTTTCTTCTTGGCCTTTCTCTTAGGTTTTCTCTTAACTGCCTTCTTTCTCTTCTTAGCCTTCTTCCTTGCTGCCATTATTTTTTCACCTCTTGAATTTTTGTGCTTTGAACAACACTAATTTTATTTTTTATTTTTATTGTTTAAATAGTTTTCGTTTTTTTCTAAAAAAAATTATTTCTCGTCGATAAGTTCTTCTTTTTTAATTTAAAAAAAATATTTTTTTGAAAAAAATTGGAATGAATTATTAAAAGATAAAAATAAGATTAATTACAAAAACAGAATAAAAATTTTCATGATCAACAAAAAAATTAGTTTTATCGTCGATGTTAAAAAAATTAAGGGAGTCATTTGATAGATATTTTATAAAAATTTAAAAAATAAAGTAAATTTTTCAGAAAAAATAAAATATTAGATTATTTGCCATAAACAAAATTTGAAATATTTGGTTTGATTAGCAACTGAAATAAATTTTCCATAAAAAATTTTAATAGAAAAAGTTTTATGATTTTATTTTTGAAATTAGCAAAAGACTGCAAAAAGTTAGTGAGTGCTGTAAAATGGTTACAAAGGTTTATAAAGAATTAAAATAAAATTATAAAAAAGCTAGAAAATCTAGCTGTATACACATAAGGAGGTGTAACTAATGGAGAAAAAAGTAGGAGAGATATCATTTGTCCTTGGAGTTGTACTTGCAGTGATTATTGGACTGATAGGCGGTTACTTGGGAACATTAGGGCCCTGGTTAATATCCCTGTTAATATTGCTGGGATTGATAGTCGGGTTTGTAAACATAGGCGGTAAGGAAACAAAGGATTTTGTGTGGATGGCAGTAGCATTAGTGCTAGTGATATATGCAGGAGGAGCATCAGGTACATTAACAACTATGTTATATATAGGGGAATACCTATCTGGAGTATTAAATGCTGTAATGGCATTTGTTGTGCCTGCAACAGTTGTAGTTGCTCTGAAAGAAATATATGCACTTGCACAGATAAAATAAATAATTTATTTTTTATTTAATTTTTTTAATTTCCCGGTTATAAATCTTATAATATTTTACAAATCATAGTTTTAAACTTTAAATAAGTTTTCTCAGAAAAATATATAAAGATAATGCTTTATTTAATAAGTAAAATGTATGATATTATTACAGTAGGGTCTGCAACCATTGATGTTTTTGCCAACACAAGGTCTGAACTCATAAAGATAAAAACAGCTGGTTCTGAGAAGAGTTTGATTGCTTATCCCTCTGGCTCTAAGATTCTGATTAAAGAACTGAGGTTTACAACAGGTGGTGGCGGAACAAACACAGCAGTCTCTCTAGCAAGATTGGGTCATAAAACAGCCTACCTTGGCAGTCTGGGGAATGATGAGAACGGAAAAAAAATTCTTGATTTATTAAAAAAAGAAAAAATAGATTTTATTGGCGTATTAAGCAAGGAAATCACTGGCTATTCAATAATTCTTGATTCAATAGAGCATGACCGAACTATTTTAACATACAAGGGTGCAAATGATAAATTGAGGTTTTCTGATATTAGTTTAAAAAAACTAAAAACAAAGTGGTTTTATTTTTCTTCAATGATTTCCGAATCATTTAGGACATTAGAAACACTAGCAGAATTTGCTGAAAAAAATAATATTAAAATAGCATTTAATCCAAGCACTTACCTTGCAGAAAAAGGCAAGGATTATTTAAAAAAAATTCTAACTAGAACAACTATTCTCATATTAAACGAAGAGGAGGCATCATTATTAGTAGGAAAAAATAATATTAAAATCATGTTAAAGAAACTCTGTGGATTAGGACCAAGGATAGTAGTAATTACCAATGGAAAAAAAGAAATTAATGCTTATGATGGAAAAAATATTTATACTGTGATACCAAATAAGATAAAGGTTGTTGAGAGCACAGGTGCAGGAGATGCTTTTGCATCATCATTCTTGTCAGGCATGATAAAAAAGAGTAATATTGAGTTTGCATTAAAGCTGGGATTGGTGAACTCAGAATCAGTTATACAGCATAGTGGTGCAAAAAACAAGTTATTAAAATACAAGGAAGCATTGGAAAATATCAGGAAAAGCTCAGTAAAAATAAAAAAGCTCGGCTAAAAACAGAAATATTTAAAAAACAAAACTATTTTAGTGTAAAAATGAAGATTGTGGGTATAAGCGGTTCTCCGACTAAAAGCGGTAATAATGAGAGAATAATAGATTATGTGCTTGATATTGCAAAGCAAAAGGGTTTCATCACAGTAAGGATATTTCTTTCTGAGTACAAAATAGTTGGATGTAATGATTGTGGCTTATGCAAGGATAAAAAAGAATGCAGTATAAAGGATGATATGAAAAAATTATTGCCTTTGTTAGAGGATGCTGATGCAATTGTTGTGGCTAGCCCTGTTTATTTTGGCTCTGTTAGCTCACAATTAAAAGCATTTTTTGACAGAACATTGGTTTTAAGAAGAGCTGGCAGCTTGCTAAAGAACAAGGTTGGAGCTGCTGTTGCTGTTGGCGGATCAAGAAATGGCGGTCAGGAAAAAACCATTGAAGCAATGCATGCCTGGATGAATATTCATGGAATGATTGTTGTTGGAGATGGAAGCCATTTTGGTGGAATTGTTCAAAAGCCGTTTGAAGAGGATAATACAGGAATAAGAACAGTAAAAGATACTATTTACAAGGTCTGTGATGTCCTTGATATGATAAAATAGGAAAAAGAGGTGAATTTTTTGACAAAGCTGCAGATGCAGAAGATAATGTATAATGAAAGGTCTTTGTTTCTTGCATATGACCAGGGCCTTGAGCATGGGCCAACAGATTTTAACCTTAATAATATTAATCCAGACTATGTTCTCAAAATAGCAGAAAATGGAAAATACAATGCTGTTATACTACATCATGGGATTGCTGAGAAATATTATGACAATCATAATGCAGCTGTTCCGTTAATTGTAAAGCTTAATGGCAAGACAAATCTTTTTAAGGGTGATCCAGTCTCAAGCCAGGTCTGCTCTATTGGTCGTGCTGTAAAACTTGGAGCAGAGGCTGTTGGATACACAATTTATCCTGGCTCTGAGTTTGAATATAAGATGTTTAAGGATTTCAGCAAGCTTGTTGAAACTGCCCATACATATGGAATTCCTGTTATTGCCTGGGTTTATCCACGTGGCAGATTTATTAAAGATGAGCTTTCAACTGAAACAATTGCATATGCTGCTAGAATAGGTCTTGAGCTTGGAGCTGATTTTGTAAAAATAAATTACAATAATGATTTTGAGGGCTTTAAATGGGCTATCAAGGCAGCTGGAAAAACAAAAGTGCTGGTTGCTGGCGGACCAAAGCTTTCTGACAAAGAGCTATTGCAAAAAACCTATGAGGTTATGAAAGCAGGGGCCTCAGGCCTTGCAGTTGGCAGAAACATCTGGCAGCACGAAAAACCCTTGGAAATGACAAAGGCCCTAAAGAAAATTATCTTTGATAACAAGAGTGTTGATGAGGCATTGAAAATCTTAAAATAAAAGATTAACATTTATTCCTTTCTCATTTATTTTCCTTTGCTTTTTTAAAAAAGTTTTATAATTTGGATCTGCTTCGCTGAGACGATAAAGAGCTCCATTTTCAAGATATTCTGGGTCTATGTAACGAAATTTCTTTTTTAAACTTAATTGTGGGTTTTGTTTAGTAAATTCAAAATTTAATTTACCTGATAATACTTTTAACAATTTTTTGATTTGAGGATTTTTATTTATTCTTAATTTTTTCATGATATAAATATCATCTTTGTAGAAATCATCCATTGAAATAATATTTTCTTTAATAGCTGTTTTCAAAACTTGAGAAAATAAATGATATCTAAGAACTGCCTCAACTCCACCCCAGTGCTCGGTTTGACACTTTAAATAACTTCTTCCAAAAGCCTCAGCAGATTCTTTCGATGCAAAAACAAGTTTTTTGTTAAAAACCATTAAATTATCAACACATATTTCTACTATTTTTGGATTAGCCCAATGAAATTCTCTTAAGGCGTAATCAACGCGATCTACACATAAATCTGGAATTTCTCTTTCTAATAATGGGTATTTCTCAACATCAATAACTTTTTTTGTATCAAAGCCAAAATTTGAAAGAATTTTAGGGATTTCTGATTTATAGATAACATTTTTATGGTTCTTATCTTGATAATCTTCTTTAGCTTGGTCACCTATAACCCAATCAATAACATGAGAGAATGCTGTGTGAGAAACATCGTGTAATAGTCCAACAACTTGCTCATCAAGATTTGTTCCGAGCTTTTGGAGTAGCAACATAACACCTATAGAATGATCATATCTGCTAAATCCGGGAAATGAATATAATTCTTTTGGTATTCCATACTGTTCTATTCTTTTTAACCTTTGAATAGGTTTTGAATTTATTAAATTAACAAGAACAGGCTCTTTAATTTCAAAGCTACCATAAATAACATCTTCTATTTTCATAAAATCCATCATATAAGATTAACTTTAAAAATATTAATAAATGTATCGAATTAATTTTATTACTATTCAAATTAAAAGCTTTTTCAACTTCATATAATATTATAGTGGGATAAGTATTCAATGACCATACTTGCCCTTTAAGGGCACAAACACAAAATTACCAAGTGATTCTGTTTTTAGTTCTTGGCCTTTTTTTATGCCTTTTATCATGTTTTGGCCAAGAAAATAATCAACAGGTGCAATTATTATCCCATTTTGTTTCAGCTGCTCTATCAATGGTGGGGGTATTTTTGGGCATGCAGCAGTTACCATTATCTTATCATAAGGAGCTTGTTTTTCATAGCCCTGTGAGCCATCATAATTTATAACCTCAATATTTTTTATTCCAATCCTTTTTATGTTGTTAGCTGCAAAATCTGCAAGCTCTGGAATGATTTCTGTTGTGTAAACAAATTTAGTCATTTTAGACATTATTGCAGCACAATAGCCAGAGCCTGCACCAACCTCTAAAACCTTATCTGTTTTTTTTAGAGCAAGGGCATTTATCATAATCATAACAGTTGTTGGCTGTGATATTGTCTGGCCCTTTAAAATAGGCAAAGGATAGTCACCATATGCTTCATTTACTAGTTCATCTAAGATAAATTTCTCTCTTGGAACTGCTTTAAAGGCCTCTATTAGTCTTTTATCTGTGATTATTTTGTTGCTGGTCCAATATCTTACTAATTCTTCCTTGCCCATATTAAATGCTTAATAGTTCCTAAATATAAATAGTTTTTCAATTATTTAAACAGAAAGATTTATATTGTTACTTTAAAATAAATAAAAGTAAAATGAAATATGAGCCAGATTATGCAAAAGGTCAGATAATTGTAGAGTTTAAGGATAATGTCTCAAATGATGGATTCGCCGAATCTGTTGGTACACTTTTAGGTTATAAGTTTTTAACAGAAAAGGATCTTTATGATGAGGCTACTAATACTTATTATGACAACCCAGGTTATATTTTTGTGACTCCTGAAGGAAAAGAAGAGGAAGCTATTAAGAAATTCTTATCATCAAAATTTGGTGAAAATATTGAATGGGCATGTAGAAGAGATTTAAAGTTCGAAAGAAGGAATAAAAGTTTAGAGGATATATTAGATTTAGCAAATAATCTTTGTGACTCAGTTGAAGTACCAGACAATGATTTGGAAAAGGAATTAAAGGAATTAGTAGGTTATGTAAATAATTTTATAGTCAAATTAAGAAAAAAGGAATTATAATAACTAAACTAACAGAAAGGTTTATATAAACATTTGATTAAGGTTTTCACATCAGCTTATTTAAAACAAGAGGTGTTATTATGAAGGCAATCTCATGGTTCAAGGAAATATCAAAGGATGATGTTCCTATTGTTGGGGGTAAGGCAGCTAATCTTGGTGAGATGTATAACCTAGGAATGCCTGTTCCGCCAGGATTTATAATAAATGCAGATGTATATAAGGACTTTATAGAAAGGACTAATATAAAAAATAAGATAACACAAATTCTTTCAGGTCTTAATGTAGAAAACACCAAAGAGCTGCAAGACAAAGCAAATGAAGTACAAAAACTGATTATTGCAACAGAGGTTCCTGATGACATAAAAGAAGAGATTATAGATGCCTATGAAAGCATGGGCATAAGTGATGAAAAAACAGATGCCTCTGATTTAGTAAAAAAAAGTGAGGATATATTTGTTGCTGTTAGAAGCAGTGCAACTGCAGAGGACTTGCCTAATGCTTCTTTTGCAGGACAGCAAGCCACATTCCTTAATGTTAGAGGAAAAGATAATCTAATTAAGGCAGTCAGGGCATGCTGGGCATCATTATTTACAGCAAGAGCAATATACTATAGAGTGAAAAATAATTTTGAGCATATGCAAGTGCTGATAGCTGTTGTTGTGCAGAAAATGGTCAATTCAGACAAAGCAGGTGTAACATTTTCTGTAAATCCCTCAACAAATAATGAAAATGAAATTGTAGTAGAGGCATGCTTTGGCCTAGGAGAGGCAATTGTATCTGGCTCTATAAACCCTGATTCTTACATTGTTGACAAAAACTCTATGGAAATAAAAAGCAAGGACATAAAAGAGCAGGAATGGGCATATGTTAGGGATGAAACAGGTAAAACAGTTAAGAAAACAATAATTGAAGATAAAAGAGGAATCCAGATATTAAAAAACAGGGAAATCATAGAACTTGCAGAGATTGCAAAGAAACTAGAAGACCATTATAACAAACCACAAGATATTGAATGGGCCATTGAAAAGGATAAAATTTATGTTGTGCAGACAAGGCCAATAACAACAATAAAAAAAGTTGAAGAAGAAAAAGAGGCAGAGGAAATAACAATAGAAGAACAAAAACCAACTGAAGAGGAAACTGAAAAAACTGCTACTGAGGAAAGTTCTGATATTTCCAATGCTGAAATTTTAGTCACAGGAAACACAGCCAGTCCTGGATTTGCATCAGGGATTGTTAAGATTGTTTATAGTGTAAATGAGCTTTCAAAAGTCCAGAAAGGAGATGTTCTTGTTACAAAAATGACAAATCCTGATATGGTGCCAACAATGAAAAGAGCATCAGCCATTGTAACTGATATGGGAGGAACAACATGCCATGCTGCAATTGTAAGCCGTGAAATGGGAATACCTTGTATTGTTGGAACTGGAAATGCAACCTCTATTTTAAGGGAAAACACAATGATTACTGTTGATGCAACACATGGCAAGGTCTATGCTGGAAGAATAACAATAAAGAAGCCTACAGAACTAAAAGAAATCAGAAAAGAATATGGTGAATTAATCACAGCAACGCAAATAAAAGTGATAATGGATTTTCCAGAATATGCTGAAAAAGCAGCTGCAACAGGAGCAGATGGAGTTGGTTTGTTAAGAGCAGAGCACATGATCTTAGGAACAAAAATTCATCCTGCTTATTTAGTAAAACAAGGAAGAAAACAAGAGCTTATTGATATATTGGTTAAGGGAATATCAATTGTTGCAAGGGCATTTGACGGCAAGCCTGTGTGGTATAGAACACTGGATGCACCAACAGATGAATTTAAAAGCCTTGAAGGAGGCTCTGATGAGCCTGAAGAGGAAAACCCAATGCTTGGCTGGAGAGGCATAAGGCGCTCTTTGGACCAGCCAGGATTTTTAAGAGCAGAGTTTGAGGCAATAAAAAAAGTCCATGAAATAGGACTAAAAAATGTTGGTGTCATGATTCCGCTTGTCACAAGGGTCGAGGAGGTTAGAAGAGCAAAGGAAATCCTAGATGATGTTTTTGATGATGAATATATTGAGTTTGGAGTTATGATAGAAACACCTGCTTCTGTGTGGATAATAGAGGATATCTGCAAGCTTGGGATTGATTTTGTAAGCTTTGGAACAAATGACTTAACCCAATATACTCTTGCTCTTGACAGAAATAATGATTTAGTGCAAAAGCATTATGATGAGTTGCATCCAGCAGTGCTTGCAGAAATCTCAAGGGTTATAAAGATATGCAAGAAATACAATGTTCAAACCTCAATATGCGGCCAGGCCGGCTCAAAGCCAAAGATGGCAGCATTCCTTGTCAGGCAGGGCATTGACAGCATAAGCGCAAATCCAGATGCTGTCCAGAAGATAAGGCAGACAGTTGCAATAACAGAAAAAAGGCTCTTGTTAGATGCAGAGAGAAGGAATCTTAGGCCGCAGCAATAAATCAAACTTTTACATTTAATTTTTTCAGTTCTTTAATCAGATTTTCATAAGAAGTATAGTATATTCCATGAATACCTATATTTGATGCAGCTTCAGAATACTCTTTTATGTCATCTATGTAAACACATTCATTTGGCTTAAGATTTAGTTTTTTAAGTGCATCAAGGAATATTTCTTTATCTGGTTTTGCAGATTTAACTTCAAATGATAAAGTAATTGTATCAAACAAAGGGAATAGTTCTGATTTTTTTATTACATTATCAGAATCTATCTTATTTGTGTTTGAGAGCAATGAAACCCTATAGTTCTTCATTAACCTCTTAGCTAAATCAATACTTGTTGTAATTTTCTCAAAAATTCTATCACTATATGCCTTAAAGAATTCATCTTTAGACATTAAAAGGTTGCATTGTTTCTTAATTATTTTAAAAAATTCAGTAGGGGATATTACTCCTGAATCAAGCTTCCTGTATAATTTTGAACCAAAAATAACCCTTCTAACATGATTATAGCTCTTGTTAGACTTCTTTACAATTTTATTTAAGAAAATATCATTGTCCCATCTGTGTATTACATTACCATAATCGAAGATAATTGCTTTTATCATAAAAATAATGAGTTAACAGGTTAAATAAAAACCTTTTGGAAAATTAATTTTTAATATAGAAAATTATTTAAAACAAGGGAAATAAAATAATTCTATGAACAGGGGAAGGCCAGTCCAGAGCAGGATAAGGCAGAACATTGTTGAGATACTATACTTTCTAAAATCTGCCTATGGCTATGATATATACAAAACCTATATAGAGATTTTTCCTTTAGTAACAATGAGGTCAATCTATTACCACCTTAAGAAAGGCCTAGCATTAAAGGAATTCAAGATAAGCAAAGTCAAGAGTGAAAAAGGAAACTATTCATGGGGAACAGAAGCTGAAAAAATTTACTACAAGCTTGATATAAATGCAAGGCCCCAGATAGACAAAAGGGTTAAGAAATACTTTGAAAAAAGAAGTTCTAAAAAAACTAAACAATCAAATTAGGAATGCAAATAAAATATTAATTACAATAAGACTTAGGAATATAAAACTGATTGCCTTCCAAACTTTATCTCCTTTCTTTTTCTTAAAGAGCTTATGCATTAAAAGTTGAAGCATCCTGCCGCCATCTATAGGACCTAATGGAACAAGATTAAACAGGCCAATTCCAAGATTTAGAACATAGAGCCAGTAAAACAATCCAACA
>Ga0210017_1002429_pt1 | contig 15917 bp, 17 predicted proteins | sample CryGeyCG2014_020_FD_183966 | JGI IMG/M metagenome (GOLD analysis project Ga0210017, IMG submission 183966) | Groundwater microbial communities from aquifer - Crystal Geyser CG08_land_8/20/14_0.20 (SPAdes) (version 2) | ecosystem: Environmental > Aquatic > Deep subsurface > Groundwater | place... | reverse complement strand
ACATTAGAAAAGGCAAGCCAAAAAATCAAGATGATTAAGGTAATTAGAATTATTAAAATGAAAGGTCTTTTCTTAATCTTAATAACAAATGGTGATTTTTTAGGTTTTTCTTCTGATTTTGGAGGATTTTTAACTGGATTAGGAATAATTATTTCACCCTCTTCTGGTTCAGGTTGTACTTCTATTCCTTCTGGTTTAGGTTGTACTTCTATTCCTTCTGGTTCAGGTTGTACTTCTATTCTTACTTTTTTGATTCTTCTAATAGTACTTTTAAAATAACTAATTTCTTTTTTCCTTTTGTGTAGTTTAAATCTCTTATCTAATTCAGATAACAGTTTCCACATAATTGAGTTTGCTTTTTTATAAGTTCCAGGGTATCTTATTGTTAAAGTACCAACTATATTATACAATTCTCTTAAATGATGATAGAATTTGTTAATGTTTAATTTTTCTCCCATCAAGTCAAATAACTCTTTTCTCCAATCATCAAAAATTGCATAATTTAAAGAAGTCTGTCTCCTACGTGTGTATTCAATACCACCAATCCACGTAGAAGTAATACTACTTTTATCTCCAAAAGTATTTTTAAACTCAATTAAATATGTATTTAATATTGTTGTTACAAATTGGTGAGTCTTCATGTCTATTACATATATTTAATTGAAAATATAAAAACCTTGCCATATAAATCAAAATCTTTCAGAAAGCCCGTAGAAATGCCTTATTTTAAGTCATTAAGAAATGTTACCCAAAATATTACTCAGGCAACCCTTTAGAAAAAACTCAAAAATGCACTTAAAATTATAAGAAATAATATTACACCCGCTATAATAAATAACCACTTTAAGAAATTTAAAAATATATTTCTTCCTTGAGGTGTTGAAAATAAAGTTATAATCGCAACTAATAACATTGCTAGGGAAGCTAAAAAAATATTTTTAGTATAACTCAACATTTCAGTATTTATCGTTTCACTTTTCTTGGCAAGTTCTTCATTCCTTTGGATTAATTTTTCGTTAGCATCACTCCATCTCTTTTCCTGAAGAGTTTTAACTTCAAAATAAAATGGCAAAGAGTAATCATGCCTAAAAGAATTTGATTTGTTTTCAAATAATTGTAAACTAGATTTAGAAGATACAACTAATTTATAGATTCCTGGAACATCAGCATAGATGAGTTTCCATTCACTACTTACATTAGAAGCAATATTCATCTTATTTACATTATTAAAATTATAACTACTATTTTCAATAATCTCATAAGAAGGATTAATTATTAATATATTGAACTCTTGACTGTCTATCTTATTTTCTGAGGATAATGAAATGTTGTATCGAATAATAGAACCAACATATATCTCTTCCTTTGATTCATAAAGGCCTCCAAAGGAATCAATATTCACATTTTTAACATCAATATACTCTATAGCTGAAACTATATTTAAAGAAATTAATAATAGGATTGTAATTAAAAATAAAGGTCTAATCATAATAGGGATGATAATCCTACTTATATATATCTTTTTCGGGGTTGTCCTGCGTTATACTTCCCTCTCCCTACTTTGTAGGGGTCGGTTCGGGTAACAGGGGTTTACCGATGTTATCCAAAATATTAGTCGATGAGCCATTAACTTATTATTATAAATTTAGATAAACGGGCAAGAAAAATTACTGAAATTTCCAACCTTCAGTTCTAAATAATTCAATTACATTTATACAATCAATGTCATAATCTTTACACACAAAAGGAATCTTCTCCTTACTTCCTTTCAACCTTTCTTCAGTTACAATAATTCTTTTTTTAATTGTTTTTATTAAAGTCTTTTGTGGATCCTTTTCTAAAGAAACAGCTAATGCTATTACAAATGGGTCTGCCTGAGGACCATCCTTATCTGGCTTAGCTAATGATGAATATTTTTTAAGAATTTCTTGAACAATTTGAACTTGTAATTCATCTAACTCTCTGAATAGCTTTTTTTGTTTTTTAGTCCATTCTTTCAGTGATTCATCTTTAATTTCTTTTAGAACTTCTTTTGGAGAAAGCAACAATTCATTAGCGATTAGTTTTTCAAGATTTTTCCAAATACCTGGAAAAACATCAACAGGGTATCTATAATTCAAATCAATTAAGGAACTTGTATCAATAACATAATAATTTCTATCACTCATTTTATAGCTTGGCTCATTACTTTTTCTAGATTCTGGGATTTTATTGATAAATAGTCTAAAGCGTCGCTGCGAGTTATAAATCCCTCATTTATATTTTTAGAAACTAAAGAAACAAACATTTGTCCTTTTTCACTTATACATTTCCTATCCGCACTGACTCCGCCTCCACCTTTTTTCTTTTTCTCTTTTTTTGTAGGTATTTGAGTAGGATCATATCGCTTCAGTACCAACTCGTATTGAGATTTTGTTATATAATTGAATTTGGACATATTGTAAAGAAGCATAGCTTTACTTATCTTGAGTTTTCTGGACAATCTGTTTAATGTTTGGGTCTCTATTAAATCCTCTTTATTTCTTTTAAAGGTAGTTTTAGCTACATCTTCTGGTAATAGTATTGCTGAAGCAAATTCATTACACCATTTTTCAACTTTGTTAACCTCTCTTTGAAATAAGGCATTATCTGGCATACTAACTCCAGATTTATTTAGAAGCACATGTCCAAATTCATGTAACAAAGTAAATACTTGCGCTTCAGCTAAATCCTTAGAATTTACAACTATAACAGGAGGGACCTCTTCAACTAGAGTAAACCCCCTTGCATCTTCTATAGGCATTGATATTTTAAAAACAACAATATTTCTATCTTCCAATATGTTTCTGAAATAATTAAGTGCGTCATAAGGAGATTTCCATTTTTTTCTAGTTTCCTCATTAATCTTAAATATTTCTAGATACTTTTCTGCAATTAAATTTGGATTATCAGATAAATTGACTGATAGTATTCCTGTCTCCATTTCTGTTTTAAGATTCTCTGAAAGCTCTTTACTGACTCTCTGAAGCCTTCTTGCTTTTCTAATTGCTAATATGGTCTTATTATTGAATTTACCTACCTTGTCTGGAATCATTCGATAATCCCTTGGTAATGGCTTCTCTTCAGGAGGTTTAGATAAAAAAAATGCAGCTAAAGGTCTTTTAAGAATTTGAGAAAGGCTCTCTAATTGCCTTAATGTAGGTTTCTTGGTTCCACTTAACCAATCATTTAATGTATTAATATTTACTTTTATTTTATTAGCTATTTGATTCTCAGGTAGACCCGAATTCTTTATTGCCCATTTCAGAACATCTGGCTGGACTTCAATTTTGAGTGATTTGCCTCTAACCATTTTTAACCTGCTCTTTACATTAGAACCGATTTATATAAATATTTCTCTTTTTTGTATCTATTTAGCTTTATGAAGCTCACCGACGAGACTCGTTTGAATGATATTATTAACTTCCCGACGACTAGCTTCAGAATACTAAGTAATTACTCTTTTTTAATTTTAAGGGTAGTGAGCCTGTGGGGATTTAACCCCAATGAACCGTATATAGCACCTTTAACTATTAGTGCATTATACAAATTGCTATCAACAACACCCATCTCTAGAGTAAAAAGCACATTAGCATTATGAGTTTGAAATGAAGGAAAATAGAGCAAGAACATAGATATTAAAAATAATCCAAGTGTAAATGTAAACCATTGTTTTCTATTCATATTCATCAATTATATTATATTAAAATAGAAGTATAAAAACCTTGCTATATAAATCAAAATCTTTCAGAAACCCCGTAGAAATGCCTTATTTTAAGCCACAAAACATAACTAGTCTAATAGTCTTATGTGCTCTGGCTTTGTGAAAAAATCCTCTTTTTTTAAGTCTTCAATAATAAAGAATTCTTTTTTCTCTTTTATCTTAAATTTTTCAAGGCTCTCAGAGAATTCCTCAAGTCCTTTCATATCCTTGAATACTGCTTCAACAAAGAAATTGAAGCTATTGTTGAGCCTTAATATGGAATTTATATTCTTATTTTCTAATAAAAAGTCTTTAAGCTCTTGCTTTTTTTTATTATTAGCTTCTAATACAAAATTAATTCTTAATCCAAAACCAAGCTTCTGGAAATCAAGCAAGGGAGAATATTTTGATATTGTATTTTTTCCAAGCTTGCCCACTTTATCAAAAACAGTTGATATTGGAATGCCTGTCTCGTGACTTATCATTGTAAGGCTTTTCCTTGAATCTGCTCTTAAGTGTGTTAAAATCAATAACTCTTTTTTTGTCAGCAACAATCTCACCTAACAAGTATAAGAAAGATGCTTTTATATGCCTTTACTAAAAAAATCAACTAAATTTTTACAAACTTCGGAAGATATTCAACATTATTTAATTTAATCACTTTTCTTTATCAAAAAAATCCTCATCTGTAAAAAAGAGCCGATGCCAGAGTAATTATTAGTAAAAAAATAGAAGAATTAATTCATTCAATCTTTAAAGCTTTCATTATTTTGTTAAGTTTTTCATTAATTATTTCAAAATCTTTGTTAGGACCTTTATCAGACCTAAATTTACCTTTTTTTGCAAAACATTCATCACAATACACAGGCTTGCTTGAAGTTGGTTTGAAAGGGACCTCACATTCTTTTCCGCAAGAAGAACAAATAACTTTAGTCATCTCAATATCACTCCTGTTTCTGCTGTAATTATTAGAGTCTCTTCTAAAATCTTTCCTGCTCTTATGAACATCTTCAAAATTCCTCCTACCCATGTTACCTCTCTTTGAAGGACTATCTTTAAAATCTCTTTTGCTTTTTCTTTCTCTTGAATATTCAAATCTTGCCATAAATATTTAGAAATGGCATTAGTATATAAAGTTATGCGAAAATTATTGAAAATGTTTGAAGAAAAAATAAGAAATTTTTTCTAACTTCGGAAGATATTCAAGGGTTATCTTAATACATAATTCTTAATTAACATAGGTTCATGTTAATCGACCAGAGCGTTAGCGAGAACGCAGCGGGGGGAAGTTAAGGAGCAGAAGTAACTACTGTATAATAGAAAGTATTATAAACTAGTATAAATTTTCTATTACTATGAATAATATATCCAAAAAAGTTAAACAAAGTGTAATTATTGGTTTAGCGGGATTAGCACTTATTATATCAGTAGGTGTAGCAGCAAATATTACTCATAGTATTGGATATAATCTTGGGTGTTTCCATGCACATGTATATGATTATGCAAAAACACATAAAGAAAAAGATATTAAAGAAAAAGAATTCTATAATAAAACTGGAATTGATGTAAATCATATGTCTATATTCGATAAGTATGTCTATGGAAGATCTCTAACTAAGGGCTACATAAAATAGTAATGTATAGTTTTCTTTAGATTTTTGATTTTTATTATCCTATTATTTCTAGGACAGATGGATCACTCATAAAGGATTCCCTTTTTATGTCATCTATAACATAATATACCTGCCTGTCCTTTATGTCAAATCTTTGCTCAAGATTTTTAAACCAAAACTATGTTATTGAGCTTATAAAAAGCACAAAAGAAGAGATTGACAATTTCTGCGTATCAGAGGAGACTATTTACAAATCATGCGGCATGCCAACACGATTCAAGGTTGCGTTTTCATGCCTTTTCAACGGAGCAAAATTCAATTTCAGTGAGAGATCACCCCAAAAAATAGAAATCAACAAAATGGCATCAATTGAATTTTTATAAACTCCGGAAGATATTCAAGAGTTATCTTAATACATAGTTCTTAATTAACATTCCTCTTACTTTTTAATTCTAAAAAATATTCCCTTAGTCTTTTATTTTTAATGTATTTGTCTGCATTTATCCAGAATTCATTTAACTTAGAAGGATGAACTTTTTTTTCATATTCTAATGCTTGTAAAACCATTTCTAACTTATCTAGTTCCTTAAGAAATCTTGCTGTTTTTGTTTTTTGTTCCAAATACTCCAATAACAAATTTTTTAATTTTTCATTATCAATTATATCAAAAAGTTTATTGACTGTTTTTTTCTCTGAATTTATCTGCTTTCTTTTTTTCTCTAGATTAATATGGACTCCTCTTTCCCAGACAATATCTCCAATCTCAATTTCTCCTAGTTCTTCGATTAATGCCATTTTAATCAGTTTTTCCCTGTTAATGCCTTTAGGTAAAGGAACAGTCAAGGCTAGCATGGCAACACCAAATGAATGATCTGCTATACTTTCAGGGTTTGAAATATCCTTAGATAGCCACCCTGTTCTCTTTAATTCCTTTAATCCCATTACTTGTTGAATGAATTTTATAGTATCCATATATTGAGATAAAAATTATCTTGTATATAAATTTTTAGATTATCTTCAAATTATCCTATTATTTCTAGAACAGTTGGATCACTCATAAAGGATTCTCTTTTTATGTCATCTATAATATAATATACCTGTCTGTCCTTTATGTCAAATCTTTGCTCAAGATTTTCTATGAAATCCTCCATATCCTTTATATGTTTAAAAATAGCATCTATCATAAAATCCCCATTATTTATCTTGCAGACAGAGTTTATATTCTGGTGTTTTATCAAATAATCCTTTACTTCATCTCTTTTATTCTTGTCAACCTTTAATATGATGTTTGCCCTTGTGTTAAAGCCAAGCTTTGAGAAATCCAGCAAGCTTGTGTATTTTATTATTGTATCCTGCTCATGCAGCTTTAGCTTGTCATATATAGTTGATACAGGGATATGCGTCTTCCTGCTCAGCCTTGTCAGTGTTTCCCTTGCATTCTGCCTTAAATAAGAAATAACTATCAAATCTTTTTTATTAAGCATTTTTTACCTCCATATTTTCTATGATTTTTGTAAGATATTCATTCAGAGATATGCTGAAATATAAAGGTTTTTTAGCAAGAAAATCTGAATGTTTCAGGAAAACTCTGAAGCATTTAAAAATAAGATATTTTAATTAATGTTTTTTCTGAAACAAAAACATTTATATAGTTGTTAGCATTATAGAGTAGTTATGAATCAAACTGAGTATAATCTGCTCTTATTTTTCAAAAAAAACCCCCAAAAAGAATTCTCCACAACAGATATACTAATCAATATTTTCCCAGATGAATATAAGAATATAGAAGAGATATTCAAGAATCAATTTGCAGATAAACAGATGCTTAACAAGGCAAAGAGAAAAAAAGGCCAGCTTCACAGAAAAATCCTTTACTATTTGAACAATTTAGTAGAGGAAGATATACTAAAAATAAGCAAACAGGGCAACAAAGGGGAAAAATATTTTGTTCTTTCATTAGAAGGAGGAGAAGAACTTATTATCAACAAATCAAAAAGAAAAATCATTATATCAAAACCAAGCATGCCTGCAATGCCTATAGATGGCTATGAGCAAAAAAATATTGCTGCAAGATTTGAATCAGCAACATGGATTGACAGACTAAATTCCATTTTATTAGAGACTACTAAATTCAGAAACCTTAAAGAGCTTTATAATGCAATAAATAAATGCTTCTCAAACATTAATGATGTCATTGGATTGAATGACTTTGAATCTGTAATACAGAATAATGAGCTTAATGAGTCCCTATCTTTCCTCAGAAAGATTAATTCCGAGTGTGTAGATTATGGGAAAAAGCTGAGCTGCATAATAGACATAACAAATCTTAAAAAAGAGAAAACCAATAAAGTCATTGAATTTATTAAAGAATATTGTGATATGCACTCCGAGAACATAACCTTAATATTTGATGTTAGGAGCAAAGAGCTGCAGGAGCACTCTGATTTTTTTGAGGAGGTTATTGATATTTTTATAAACTCCAAGATAAGGATATACATAAAAAACCAGGATCTTTACTGCGCACCATATATCTTGGGCAGGATCGGTCCATATTGCTTTGATGAGAATGAATGGCTTATTTATAAAAAAGAGTTTCAAAAAAAAAGTTACGGCCTAGCATGCTCTCAATCAACAGTTGTGGTTGATGTTAACAGGTTTTTTAGAGAATCCAATGACCTTAAACAGTTTAGACTTTTTATTAAAAATATTGTTAAATCCCTATTATCTGCAAATTCCTTGCAAAGAAGAAAATCAGACGAGTATTTTAAAAACATTGTTAAACTGACATTCCCATATGTAAAGGAGTTTTTTACTTTAAGCAGAAATTATATCAGGTTCTGGAATTATGGCTGGAAAGAGCCAAACCTAAACCAAAACTATGTTATTGAACTTATAAAAAGCACAAAAGAAGAGATTGATAATTTCTGTGTGTCAGAAGAAACTATTTACAAATCATGCGGCATGCCAACACGATTTAAGGTTGCATTTTCATGCCTTTTCAGCGGATCAAAATTTAAATTGAGCAAGGGATTATTTTATAAAACAGAGATTAGAAAACTGGAAGACCTTTATTCAAAAGAGATAGAGGAATTGCTTGGTGTGAAAGAGGAGATCTTTCAGGCATTTGATGGCGGCGACAGGTCAAGGTTTTACAGAACAGGAAAAATAAATTCAAAGGATATCTGCCGTGAGTTTAATATAATCCTAAAAACCTATAAAATTCCTTTCTTTTGTTATGACTTTGCTAAAATAAAAGGAGCGGATATAAAGCTTACAACTTTCATAAGGTGATTATGTGGAAATAAAATCCGAGACAATAATGGATGCTTGGAAATCCAGCTTAAAATACATACTTGAATCCGGAAAGGATTTTACAGATGAAAATAATAGAATTTGCAGAGAAGTATTGAATCTTGTTATAGAAGTTAAAAATCCCAAGAATGATATTACGAGAGCTGTTGAAATATTAAATAGTTTTAAGAAATGGGTTTATCCTCCTTTGGATGAAATAGCTGACCTTATCCTATCAAGAAAACTCTCACCAACATACTCTTATTCATATGGGCCAAGGCTCTTTAATTTTCATAATGCAATAAATCAGATTGATAATTTCTTGATTCCACTTCTTAAAAGGAATAGTTTTTCCAGGAGGGGCACTGTTCTTATATGGAACCCTATACAAGATTCAAATATTTATAAAAGAGATGTTCCTGGCTTGATAAGCATTGACTTTAAGATAAGGAAGCAAAAACTTAATGCAACTATGGTTGTTAGGAGCAATGACCTTTTCTTTGGCTGGCCGGCAAACCTCTACCAGCTTTTTGTATTGCAGGATTACATAGGAAAAAAATTAGGATGCAAAACAGGCTCTTTAACAACATTCTCAAACAGTGCACATATATTCAAGGACCAGTTTGAAGACATCCAGCAAGTTACCTCAGATTAGGTGATTAAGAAACCCAATAAGAGAATATACTTATAATACAAAACATTAATAAATAAAAAGAAAAATATCCTTCTTATGCAGGTATTCAAGGAAGCAATTATTAGGCTACTGAAAAAAGAGGTAAAGGAACCAATAGAGCTTGAAACACCTCCGGATTCCAAACTGGGTGATTATGCATTTCCATGCTTTGGCCTTGCAAAAGAGCTGAAGAAAAGCCCTATAGAAATTGCAAGGGATTTAGCATTAAAACTCAAACCAAACAAATACATAAGAGAGATAAAAAGCACAGGCCCATATATTAATTTCTTTGTAAACAATGAAATCCTTAATCAAGCAATTTTAAAGGAAATACTAAATCAAAAGGAAAAATACGGCTCTTCAGTTAAGAAAAACAAAAGAGTTGTTGTTGAGTTCCCTGCACCAAACACAAACAAGCCACTGCATCTCGGCCATGTGAGGAACATGCTTATTGGCGAAAGCTTGTCAAGGATTCTTGAGTTCAATGGCTATAATGTATTTAGGGTTAATTTAAACAATGACCGTGGTATACATATCTGCAAGTCAATGCTTGCCTACAAAAAATGGGGCAATGCAAAAACACCTGAATCAGAAAATAAAAAATCAGATCACCTGGTTGGTGATTTTTATGTTTTTTTTAATAAAAACCTAAAAAAACATCCAGAGCTTGAAAATGAAGTTCAGGATATGCTTAGAAAATGGGAAGCTGGAGATAAAGAAACAGTTGATTTGTGGAAGAAGATGAACAACTGGGCTTTTAAGGGCTTTAATGAAACATATAAAAAATTTGGAATAAAGCATGACAAGGTGTATAATGAAAGCGAGCATTACAAGAAAGCAAAAGATGTTGTACTTGACGGCCTTAAAAAAGGAATCTTCAAAAAAGATGAAGACGGAAATGTTTTTGTAGAGCTTGAAAAATACAAGATGCCAAACAAAATATTGTTGAGAGCAGACTCCACAAGTGTTTACATGACCCAGGACTTGATGCTTGCACAGCTAAAGTATAAAGATTTCAAGATGGACAGGTCAATCTTTGTTGTTGGCTCAGAGCAAAAGCTTCACTTCAGGCAATTGTTTAAGATTCTTGAATTAATTGGATTTAAGAACATTGATGGATGTTATCATTTAGCTTATGGCATGATTTATCTTCCTGAGGGAAAGATGAAATCCAGGGAAGGAACTGTTATTGATGCTGATAACATTGTTGAGGATATGATATCTCTTGCAAAAAAAGAGATACAAAAAAGACATGATCTGGATAAGAAAGAGATAGATAAAAGAGCAGAGCAGATTGGAATGGGCGCATTAATCTTTTTCATCCTAAAGTATGATGCGCTGAAAGACTTTGTATTTAATCCAAAGGAATCAATATCATTTGAAGGCGAAACAGGGCCATATATACAGTATGCACATGCACGTATTTGCAGCATATTAAGGAAATCCAGGATAAAAGTTGAAAATTTAATAAAAGATGCAAACTTATCGCTGTTAAAAGAAAAAGAGGAAACCGAATTAATTAAACTCTTGGGCAAATTTCCAGAGCTTGTTGAAAATGCAGCATCTTCATACAGACCTTCATTAATCTCAAGATATCTGCTTGACTTATCACAAGGCTTTAATGAGTTTTATCATATTCACCAGATTCTGAAGGAAAAAGAAGAAGTAAAAAACACAAGAATTCTTTTAATATATTGTATAAGGCAGGTTCTGAAGAATGGCCTTAATCTTCTTGGAATAGAGGCTCCTGAAAAGATGTGAAAACAAAGTTTTATATATTTCTTGCTACTTTTTAATGGTTAATGAACTATTGGTAAGAAAATGGCAAAAAAAATAAAAGGAAAACTTAGTTTAGATAGCCTTATTCTTAGTGGTGATAAGATTAAAAAAATTAACTTATATTTAAAAGAATATTTAACTGCTGAAATAAAACTAAAATATTCATCAGTTATTTTTAATTATATAAACATAAACAGAGAGGAATTAGACAGCATACTTAATTTTTATGATAAATGTAGGAAAGCAATCTTAGATGAAAACAGCGAGATTGAAATACCCAAGAAAGAAGATGCATTAATAAGTATGATTTTAAAAGGATATGAGATTAAGAACATTAAAACCTCTGATGAAAGATTAGATTCTGTTGCAGTAATACATTTTAAGGATAAGGGTTCTTTCACTTACAAGCATATGACTCCAAGTGATTTAGGTAAGTATGTGCTTGCTTACTGGAGATTCCAAAGAATGAATAATGATGCAGATGAAGTGATAAACAGAATCTTAGTAAATAAAGGACCAGAAGAAAAACTTTTTCAGAATTACAAAAAAGAAGTTATAAACTCTTTTTGTGAGTTTTTGGATTTACCAAATAATTATAGCAATAAAAATAAAAATTAAGCCCAGTATAATAGAAACATAAGCAGTGAGCTCATCTCTTGGAAGATTAGCTATAATCTTGGTAATATCTTTTGGTTTCTCCTTTTTAATTCCACCGAGTCCTGGATAAATTGATGGCCCAGGCCGAAATACAGGCATTTGTCTCATTGGTTGAGGTCCTGGAAAACCAGAATGTTGTATTGGTGTTGCTTTCTTTTTTTCAAATATAATTTTATTCCCTACCTTAATCTTCATTTAATCACCTTTTTAATAAATATTATCCTAAGTTTATAAAATTTTCTTTTTTAATTGAAAACCTTTTTATATTATACTGATATTCTGAATAAACATGGCAAAAGAAGTTAGCTTTAAAACTACAAAAGACATAAAGGTTTCTGACAAGATAATAGGCCAGGTTATTGGCCAGGAGGAAGCTGTTAATGTTATAAAAAAAGCTGCTGAACAGAGAAGGCATGTTCTACTGATAGGAGAGCCGGGAACAGGAAAATCAATGCTTGGCATGGCCCTTGCAGAGCTGTTGCCAAAGGAGAAACTTGTTGATGTTATTTCATTTCCTAATTTGAATGATGAGAACCAGCCATTGATAAGGGTAATGCCTGCGGGCAAAGGTCGTGAACTTGTGATGAAATCAAGAATTGAGGGCACAAATCTTTTTAAGAACCAGAATATTATAATCTTTATTCTTGTTATTGTCTCAATGTTTGCACCCTGGTGGGTAAGGGCACAATACAAATCAGACATAATGTTTGCAGCCTTTTTCTTAGGAGGCATGCTTTTCCTTGCATCTTTTATTATATTTATGAACCTTGGCAAAAAAATGAATTCAAAAGTTAGTGTGCCAAAAACCATTGTTGATAATTTTAATAAAAAGCAGGCACCATTTCTTGATGCAACAGGTGCTCATGCAGGTGCTTTATTAGGAGATGTTCTGCATGATCCATTCCAGTCCGGCGGCCTTGGAACACCTGCCCATGAAAGGGTTGTTGCAGGAATGATTCACAAGGCAAATATGGGTGTTCTCTTTGTTGATGAAATTGCAACCTTGCAGCCAGCAACACAGCAGGAGTTATTAACATCATTGCAGGAGGGCAAATATGCAATAACAGGCCAGAGCGAAAGAAGCGCTGGAGCAATGGTAAGGACAGAAGCAGTTCCATGCAACTTTATCCTGGTTGCTGCTGGCAATCTTGAAACAGTCAAGCATATGCATCCTGCCCTAAGGTCAAGGATAAGGGGTTATGGATATGAGATTTATATGAACAAAACAATGAAAGATACTATTGAAAACAGAGATAAGATAGCTATTTTTGTTGCCCAAGAGGTTGTAAAAGACAAGAAAATACCTCACTTCAGCAGAGAGGCTGTTGATGCTATTATAGAGGAAGCAAGGAAGATGGCTAACAGAAAAGGTCATTTAACCTTAAGATTAAGGGAACTTGGTGGCTTAATAAGGGCAGCAGGTGATTTAGCAAAAGAACAGAAAGCAGAGCTTGTTATGAAAAAGCATGTTAATAATGCAAAAAAAATAGCACGCACTCTTGAACAGCAGATAGCTGACAAATATATTGAACAGAAAAAAGAGTATGAGGTTATTGTTACAAAGGGTAATAAGATTGGAAGGGTTAATGGTCTTGCAGTCATAGGAGGCTCTGAGGCATACTCTGGGATTATATTGCCAATTGAATCACAGGTTACCCCTGGTGGCAAGGAGACAGAAATAATTGCAACTGGCCAGCTTGGAAAGATAGCAAAGGAATCAATAAAAAATGTTTCAGCTATAATCAAAAAGTATTTTGGAGAAGACATAAAGGAAAAATATGACCTTTATGTGCAGTTCATGCAGACCTATGAAGGCGTAGAGGGTGATTCAGCAAGCATAGCTGTTGCAACATCAATAATCTCTGCATTTAAGGATATTCCTGTAAAACAAAATTTTGCAATGACTGGCTCACTTTCAGTAAGAGGGGATGTCCTTCCAGTTGGAGGGGTAAGCTCAAAGGTAGAGGCAGCTATTGAGGCTGGCATTAAGAATGTAATAGTACCAAAGGCCAATTTAAAGGATATAATAATTGATCCTGAAAAGGTATCTAAGATTAGGATAATACCTGTTGAGACAATTAGTGATGTGTTGAAAGATGTTCTTAATTGGAAGGGCAAGGAAGATATCCTTAAAATCATCTTAAAGAAGTAACATTTTTTAGAAAATTTTTTAAACTAGATGTTCCTATTTTAGTTTATGGTTAAAAAAATTCCAAATAGATGTCCGGAATGTGGAAGTAAAAACATAAAATACAACAAAAAAACAAAGGAACTAATCTACAATGACTGTGGGCTTATAACTTACATGAAATAACTATGCTTTGATATTAAGTATTATTAAATATACCTATCTTGTTCTAACCAAAAATTATATAAAGAAATAAAAAAGTGTTTTGTTAAGAGGTGTCATAATGAAGATTAAACTTATAAAAAAGCCAAAAAGGCCTGTGATTATAGAAGGTTTTCCTGGCTTTGGGCTTGTTGGAACAATAGCGTGTGAATTCTTAGTGGACCATCTTAATACAGAGCTTATAGGAAAAGTCTTGCTTGAGGATGAGCCAGCAATGGTGGCAATACACAAGGGCAAGATTATAGAGCCTTTATCCATTTCATACAATAAAAAATATAACGTCATGATAATACATTCAATAAGTGCAACGCCTGGATCAGAATGGAAGATATCTGATATAATAATCTCTATAGCAAAAGAGCTGAATGCAAAAGAGATAATAAGCTTGGAGAGTGTTAGCTCTCCAAATATAATAGGAAAACCAAAGACCTTTTATTATTCCAATGACAAGAAAAGAGAAAAAATATTCAAGAGCTTTAAACTAAATCCTCTTAAAGAAGGTATTATTATGGGTGTTAGTTCAGCTTTATTGTTAAAAGTAGATAAAATACCAATGTCTTGCATATTTGCTGAAACACATACTACTTTGCCAGATAGCAAGGCAGCTGCTGAAATAATTAAGGTTCTGGATATGTATCTTAATCTAAAAGTGGATTATAAGCCTCTGCTTGAAACAGCAAAACAGTTTGAAAACAAGCTAAAGGAAATACTCCAGCAGAGCAAACAAACAATTGAAAACAGAGAGAAAAAGGCATTGAGTTATGTTGGTTAAATTTTTTTAATCTTTAGTTTAGTTGATTTTATCACTTAATTCTTTAAGAGAATCTAACCATTTTTTTGGGCTGTCGTGGAGTCTTGGATCATAGACTATTGACTTTCCAGGTAAAAATGACATTGATTGCCTTGATGCCCAATAATCTCCTTCTCGGACAGCTAACTCTATTCTGCCTGGTGAAACCAATGCTCTTGTGAGTTCTGCAAGATTATCTTTCATTTCTTTTTGAGTATAAAGTCTATCTTCAAAAGGTGGAACTACCCAGCACCATGGAGCCATGTGATATCTTACAGCATCCAAAATCATTTGCTTTCCTGTTTGGTCATCCATTTCAAATTGCTTTAACCATTCAGAGCCAATGATTCCATGCGTGTAATCAGTTTCTTCTCCCCATGGATCACCATTTTTCTTAATATCGTGTAATAAGAATGTATCTATTGCAAGGTCAAGTTCATATTCACTGAACATTGCCCTTCTTGCATATTCTTCAATTACTAGAATACCTTTTTTTATATGTCTTATCAACCCGCCTTTGCCTAAATCTTCATATGGATGATGCTTGCCTGATGAGCTGGCGGGTGCTTCCCAGAATTTAGGGTCAGCATTGTTAAGAGCAGTTTCAACAAATTTTCTTACTTGTAGTGATTTAATTTTTTTTAATTCCTCACTTAACATGTTTTATCACTCTCAAAATTCTCCAAGAAAATGCATGGAGTAGTTAAACTAACACCCCTTTTATATTTCTAAAAAATTCAAACTTTATAAATCTTTTTGTTAAAACTCACTTTTTATTTATTATTTATGTTTTACTGCTTTTCTGTTAAGCTTTTTGTTTCAAGTCTCACTTTTTGCCTTATTTTTCTGTTTTTTAAAATTTTAAAAATTTATTATATTCTACAAAAGATATATTTTAACAGATAGACTAAATAATATTCTTTTGCAAAACTATTACATAAAAGATATTTTACAGTATATTAATACAACTAAAAGTTTTAATTAAAGGTTAAATCTTTTATTTAATTAAACAACTAAAATTTTTAATCAAAAGTTAAATATTT
>Ga0210017_1002426_pt1 | contig 15920 bp, 19 predicted proteins | sample CryGeyCG2014_020_FD_183966 | JGI IMG/M metagenome (GOLD analysis project Ga0210017, IMG submission 183966) | Groundwater microbial communities from aquifer - Crystal Geyser CG08_land_8/20/14_0.20 (SPAdes) (version 2) | ecosystem: Environmental > Aquatic > Deep subsurface > Groundwater | place... | reverse complement strand
GAATTATTTTTAAATTTATTAAAATCTTTTTCATTAAAATCAAAATATTTTTTAACAAAGCATTTATCTAATTTTTTTACTTCTTCTTCCAGATTAGAAGATGTGCCTATAAAATATTCCTTAGTTAAATTTTGTATTCCTGTTTCTTTCTTTCCACTTTCAATGAAATTATAAAAGAGAATTAATAAATTAAATTTGTCACAATTAAATCTTGGAATTGCTTGAGCACCCCCCTTAAACCAATCATAATTAAGCCAATCTAAATCGAAAGATGAATAGATATTTTGGGTTTTGTTTAAATCCGAAGCTAAGTTACCTGATTTGTATAACCTCAATGCAATCTCAAAAAATTCTTTAGATAGTTGATTAATTTCAATATTATAAAGTATGAGGAATAATAAATTTAGTTTATGTTTTTGTAGTGAGAGTTTTCTTGTTTCTATCATCTCCATTTTAAAATTATTATATTCATTGGTATCATTCGAATCTGGAAAGTCATATTTATTAAGTGTTTCATAATGCTCTAATGATTTATTTAATCCAGAAAGTTGGGATTCCAAGTACATCTTTTTAATGGTATATTCCCAATTAGCTGTAGAAATTATGAATCTACATAACCCGAACAAAGAGGCAATTGTATTATCTACTAATGCTTTATGCCTGTCCAACCATTCTTTATCATTAGATTTTTTAAATTCATCAAGATATCGAATATCTAAAAACTCTCTCAAATATAATCCGGCAGTATTTAGTTTTTTGTCGAATCTTTTTTCTCTTTCAAATTCGGAGAGTAACAGATTATAGAGGAGATTTTGTAATATTCTAATAGTATTTAAATTTCTAAAGTGTTTATTTTTTAGTTCATATAAAACTGAGATTAACTTTTCAAAAAGAACTCTGTTTTCTATTCTTAAAATGTCCTGAGTAAAAAATTCTTCTGCTTCTTTAAACATTCCTTTTTGAATAAACAAGTTTAAAATATCCCTTACAATTAATGATTCTTCGACAAAATCACTATTTTTTTGGTTGACATAATAAATATTTTTCATTAATGAATTTAAGCTATCATATCCTGTAAGACTGTGACTTAATAATTTATTTTTATGTTTTTTATTCTTTCTCTTCAATCTCATTTTTTAACTCCTTGGAAATTTGATTATAAAGCCATTCTCTTTTCAACCTAAATAAGAAAACAGGAATAAAAGATATTGTATAAAAGAAAATTAATGCTGAAATAAAAAATATAAAACCTGAAAAATTAGTTTTGTTAAATAAATAAACAATCAATGTAATCACAAAAGAAATCACAATTGTACAATAGTATGAAATAACAAATGGAGTTTTTAGATAGTATTTCCAGATTAAATCTTGTCTAACCTCTTTAGTTAATGTTGTTGTTAAAGCTACTAAAGTAACAAATACACCCAAAATAGTAAAATGCAAAAATAAGTAAATTTCTAGCGAAAAGACATTTGGTTCAATTAAATCAAAAAAATTCATAAAAAGATTCAAGAATGTGATTAGTATATCTGTCATCTTAAACTCTCCTCAATAACATCAATCTCTTCTTTAGTCAAACCATATAATTTGTAGATTATCTCATCATTCTGTTTTTCTAAAGCGTTTATCTGTTTTTGGATAATTTCTTTTTCTCTTTCAAGATTAATTGATTCCAGTTTTTTAGTCAATTCAATCAACAAGTCCACATTTTTTATTACTCGCTCATCTTCTTTTTTGATTATTGGTATTTGCACTAATGGAGCTTTATCTATCTGTAATTGTTCGCCCTGTCTTTTTCCTTGATGGTACAGCCAGAAGTACAGCAGTTTAGAGTTGAGTAAACCAGTCAAAAATTTCATGTTTATTTTATTTGTCTTAATTACATAATAGACTTGATTTACATAACTATCAAAATCAACAAAAGAAAAACGAGGATATTTCGTCTTCCTGATCGATATAATTTTTTCTCCTTTGAAGAAATCTTCTACTCTCGTTCTATGAATGCCATATGGCTTAAAGTCAGTAGTTATAACTTTCCTGAATTTGTCTAAATGATTTTTTATGTTAGGATATGGCTTTATTTCGGATGGATTCTTGAATTTGGAACTTGTGTAAATCACCCAAAATTTATTTTTCTTATTGAGTTTGTATTTATCTATCTCTTTAGGCGTATATAATGGTTTTATCAAATCATCTTTTTCTTTTGCAGATAGATTTAATTTTTTAAGCTCCTCATCCGAGAGGATAAATATCCCTTCACCTATCTTAAAATTATTCCCTAAAATCTTTAAATGATTTTTATTAACGCTTTCTTGTTGAACTTGCAAACCGTTAGTTATTTCTTTTTCTGTTAAATAGAATACATCCGCATTTTTCATACGTTCAAAAATATCTGCATTTTGATTATTAACAAAATTTATAGTTTTATCTTTTAATTCAGCAGGATTGATTTTTGCTTTGAATTTCTCTATTTTTTCGCCATCTTTTTTGGTAATCAAATAATTTGCTAATTCTTCCTTTGATATGTTTTTGTCTACCACCTTATAATAATCAATACTATATGCGCGATTTGTTTGTTTTTTCTCTAAAACAAAAACCATTGTTTGGATTCCCGCTTCTTTGAAAACTTTAAAGTCATTGAAATCAAAGAAAGAGATTATTTTTGAATCGCTTAGTATCTTGTTTCTTAAAATAGATGCCCCTGCACTTGTAACCCAATTGTTCTGTGCGATATAGCTGTGTAAACCCTCTTCTTTTAGCAAATCTAATGCTTTACAAGTAAAAAAATACCAAAGATCCATTTTTCCTTGATAATATTTTGCCATATCTGTATGTTTAACTAACTCAAATGATCCTCTGTATGTATATTCCTTAACATAGGGTGGATTTCCTATTGTTATATCAAATTTGAATGGAAACTCTTTATCCCAATCAAATGGATTTATCTTCTGCCACTCATCTGTTTCTGAACTTAGCGTTTTCTGGGAGAAATAAGAAGAATTGACTAAAGAATTACCGCATTTTATATTTTTGTCGAGATTTGGCAAAGCTCTTTCTTTGAATAATTTTAATTGTTGATTGACACTCTCTTTAGTTTCATTTTCCAATACTTTCAATAATAAACTTAATTTTGTTACTTCTACTGCTTGTGCATCAATATCTACACCATAAATATTGTTTAATAAAATCTTCTTTCTTACTTCTGTTGTTAAAAACCAGTTGCCTTTTTTGGTTTGATAAATCTCTTTTTTGTATTTGGATAGATTTTGTTTGTAGTAATCCAAAAAATAATCTAATACATAAGTATATGCTCTCACTAAGAAAGTACCAGAACCGCAGGCAGAATCAAGTATTTTTATATTTTCTATTTGCTTTGGTGTTTTACCTTTTATTAATTTTCCAACAGTACTATCCACAATATAATCAACAATATACTCTGGCGTGTAATAAACACCACCTGCTTTCCTAACCTCTGGTTTTTCTTCTACTTTCGCTTGATGAGAAGAGGTTAATCTTATTGTTTTACCTAAGAATTTTTCATAAACTTTCCCTAAAATTTCTATTGGTAAAACTGAGTAATCATAGGGTGATTTTGGATAATATAAATTTTCAATAATATCTTTTAGAATTTTATCATCAATAGATATTTTAGGAGTAATAGCATCTTTTGAAAAATCAAAAATTCCACTATTGTATTTATCATCTGAATCTTTAAAGTGAGGCATTAAATTTTTGTAAATATCTGGCTTTTGTGCGATTTGCCCCAATTTTCCATAAAACTCGATATTCTTGTATTCAGCAATTATTAAGAAAAGAATCCGATCTATTGTTTTTTGAACTGCAAAGTTTAATTCAGAAATAGAAAGACTCGGGTTTCTTAATGCTATGTTTTTAGCCAAGTTATCTCTCCATTTCTCAATTTCTTTCAGAAATTCATTATCTACTTCAGCAGTACCTTTCATTCCTTTTTTAGATTCAACATACCTTTCAAAACTGCCTTTAAGCACAGATTCTTTAGAAAAGATATCCCAGATCTTATCAAAGTTATCAATGTAATCTTTGTAATCAACCAATAAAATTCTCGCTACACTTGAATTATCCTTCTCATTAGGTTTAACTCTGCAATCATAAACAACAAACTCCTCAAAATCAGTTAATATTGAGATAGGAATGCCACTGTTCCATGCATAACGCCTTAATTGATATGCTGCTTCAGGATTATCTTTTAATTGAACAGACGGTTTTTTTGCTTCAACAAAAAATATTCTTTGTCCGCCAACTCTAAAAGCATAATCTGGTGCTTTTGTGTTTCCCTCGATTTTTATTGCATCTTCACTTATAACTTCCTTAAATTGTTCAGAAAATCCTTGCTTATTATCTACATCCCAACCCAAAGCTTTGAAAAATTTATCAATAAATTCTATTCTTACTTGTGCTTCTTTGTAAGTAGATAGTTTGTATTGATTAAAATTATCTTTAAAGACTTGAACCAGTTTAGCTATTTCTCCTTTGGCTTGTTCTCTGTCAAACATCTTATTCTCGCCCCCTCTTCTTTAATTCTTCTTCCATACATTTCTCAAACTGACGAGATACAATCCAACCCTCATGTTTACAGAGTTCTCTATATTTATCATATAATTTTGAATTAACTTTCAATGTGATATTTTTGCTTTCTTCCATTCTCGCCCCCTCTGAACTAAGACTAATAATAAATAATGGCACATATTTATAAATATTGCTATAAATCCCGCCCTCGCTTCTCTCCCACCCGTTCTTTTTCAGAAAAAGAACCAAAAACAGCCCCCTCTCTCGTCCTAACGGACATATTGTCTGCTTCGCAGTAATTGATATTAAAGTAAGTAAAAACTACGGCACCTATCTGATTCTTCGGCAGTAAGAAAACTCTGCGCTCCACTTCGTTCCGCTTGGGGACGCTGCGCTTTCGTCGCTTCGCTCCTCACCCTCGGCTAACAGGAATTCCGATGTTATATTCAATTTTTTCGGGGCTTTTATTATATAAATAGGGTTAATTATACACCTTGCTTGATAATATCTCTAGCCCAATTCTCTACCTTTTTATTATCTTGGATAACAAGCTCTTGACCCTTAGATACTGATCGGAAATATCCTTCCTTTTTCCAAGATGATAAAGAATGCCTACTTATTTCCGCTTCCTTAAAAAATGTAGGTAAATTCCATCTTGACTTAGAATATCCTTTTTTTGTTAAGACTAGCTTACTATTATATCTAAAGCAACCTGCCCCTTTTATATTCGAATTCCAGGATAATTTCTCCCTAGCAATATAAATAGCGTTTGTAGATATTTTTCGTCTATCTCTACTTGTATGCGGATGATATTTCATCCAATCTAAAACTTTATATTTTTCATTAATTTGGATAATATCTCTAATCTGGAGATAGTTAAAGATTAGATGCAATTTCTCTGCCTTTTTATCAAAAATATATTTTCCATCAAGAAATTTTGTTCTTCTAAAAGTTCCGAAGAACAAAAAAAGATCATCTTTACTAATACCTTGCTTCAATAAATGAGTTTGCGAGGCACCAATTTGACCAAAACAAGGTTTCCAATTATCCAATCTTTTTATAATAGTCCCACGGATGTCAGGATCCAAATGACACTCACTATCTTTGGTTAAATCATGCCATTTACCATCATACTTTATCGTTGGTTTTAATCCTTTCATCAAATCATAATAGCTCATATTTTCATCTAATTTTAAATCAGAATAAAAAATATGATCTTTTGAAGGAATAGGTAATGATATTAGTCTTCCATCCGGTAGAATTGGGCTAGGATATCCTCCATTTTCATCATCAAAACCTTTACGGCTCAATATAACTTTCATGCAATATTGAAAAGCAAAAGGATTTATAATATTTTGCTTCTTGCTCCTAAAAATCCTGTTTTTATTGCTCACTGTGTTCGCTTGATTGAACGGAACTCCTCCAGTCCTAACGGACATATTGTCTGCTTTGTAGTAATCTAAATTATTAAATCAATCCTCTTTCTTGTATTCCTCAACAACACTTCTCCAGAGCATATCATCAGTCTTCTCATCCATAAGGGCCTCAAAGAACCCTTCAGGCCTCTCAATCCAGGATAACAACAGATTAACTCTTTTGGAGAAGGTCTCAAAGGCCGACTTGGCCGGTTGACGAATATCAAGCTCACAATTAATCTGGCCAGTATTAATCGTGCTTCTCAAACCAATATACCCAATTGCAACTTTAACCTTATCAATAGGAATATTTTCTTTAGCCGAAAAAACTCTTCTGTAGGCCTCTAATTGCTGCCTGTGCTTAGAAGCATAATCAGTCTTCTTGTCAGTCTTCCAATCTACTATCAAATATTTATCACCCTTTCTGAAAACAGCATCTATAAAGGATTTGAACTTCAAAGGAGAACCAAATCCAAGAGACAAAAGCTGAGGCTCAAGACTCATCTCAGTCTTAACATCATCAGGATAATTTTCCTTAATCTTCTCAATAAGCTTCTTAACATTCTCAACAAAGGGTTTAGCTTGTTCACTCACAGAATATTCCTTTCCCAATAATATCTTTTTTGCAGCTTCATGAACCTCAGAGCCAAGTGAAACAGCAAAACTAATCTTTCTTATTCCAAGAATCCTATCAACAAAATAATCATATGCTTTTTCCGGAAGAGAGCTAAAAGAAATATGCTCCAAAGCTTTAAAATAATTCCCAACAAAATCTTTTATCCAGTTATCCTTTGAATCCAATAATTCCTTAGCCTCATCAAATTCTTTATTGACAAATAAGTCAAAAGCCCTTTTTTTGCTCTCATTCAAATCAAGGCATGCTGCTTCATCTGCCTTAATTTCACCCAGTTCAGCATAATCATTCAGATAATCCTGAACCTTATCAGTAAGAATAGTCAATTTATTCTCTGCTCTTGTAAATGCAACAAAATTAACCCTTAATGTCTCTTCTTCAAGCTCTTCCTCAACATTAATTCCCTTTGATTTCAAAATACCCTCAACAACATTATCCTGAAAATTGCTCTTGTCACTGGTTTTTGATGGAATGTAGATAACATTATCAAACTCTTTTCCCTTTGCCTTATGAACTGTTGTAAGAACAATATCCTTCTCAACATCTGACTCCTGAGACAGCAAATCAGTTGACTGCAAATAAGACATCAAAGAATTCATGTTCTTATCATCAAGAACAGAGATTGCTTCCTGATATGCTGCCTGCATTGTAATTCCAGCAGAGAGATATTCCTTGCCATAGCTTATGCATATTGGGATGATTCTTTCCCTGAAAAGCGTGTTAACATCCTCAACAGTTTTTACCATTTCACGAAGCTGCCTGAAAGCAGGAACCTTTAAATAAATTCCTTCAATATTTCTCTCAGATGAAAGCTCAAAAGCCTGCTGCAGCGAGCATGGGAAAAAAGGAGTAAACATTGCATTCTTTATATCATGCACATCTGAACTCAAAACACCCTTTAGAAAAGCAATAATATGGTTCTTTGCATCATTAGAAGCTGAAAAGAATGTTGAGCTAAAATCCATTCCCCTTGCAGTAAGTTCTCTGGATAAATCCATAATTTGATAGTTTGTTCTTGCAATAATAGCTGTCTTGCCATTTAATCCCTTAGCAAGCTCGCAGGCTGCAGCATACACTTTATCCCTGCTTATATCATAAACTACTGGTTTTGGACCTGTTTTGCCTTTTGCACTGCACAAATCCTTTAATTCCTCTTTGTGAGCAGGCTCTTTTGTTCTGGAAACAAAATAATCCCTGGCATAAAACAGGATTTCATTTGTGCTCCTGAAGTTCTCAGAAAGCACAGACTGCTTTGAATCCTCAAATTTCTTAAAATTCAGTATTGAGCCGCCCTGAAACCCAAAGATGGCCTGTTTCTTGTCTCCAACAGCAAAGAATGTTTTGCCGGACTTCAGGGCAATGTCTGCTTCCATTATATTAACGTCCTGCAGCTCATCTACCAAAACATAATCAAATAAGCTATGCTCTCTCAATGCTAGGAACTTTATCAGCAGATCAGCATAATCAACACCTCTTTTGTTCTTTATCTGCTCATAATGCTCAAATATATCAAGGAAATATTCTGCAAATTTGTCTATCTCTTCCTTTGTATAATTCTTCCCTTGTTCCAAGAACTTTTTTGCTTCAGCAATATTCACTTTGTCAGGTGTTATTCCAAAGCTTTTCAGATATCTCATCAGGTTTTCCATCTTTGGTACGATTGTCTCAAGAAGATACTCATCAGAATAGTTCAGAATCTCATTATCCTTAAGATACTTTAAAATAGTGTATCTCAATAAGTTAGTGCTCAATATTTCATTTTCTTCAATATTGTCCAAGGCATAGGAATGAAAAGTAAACACATTCAGATTTGAAATATCAACAGAAAGCTTTTGCTCCTTGATAACCTCAAGAATCCTGGTTTCCATCTCTTTCTTGGCTTTTTCAGTAAATGTTAAGCAAAGAATTTGCTCAGGACCAATACCTTTTCTTATTAAATCAGCATACTTGTAAGCGAGCAAAAGTGTTTTTCCAGTTCCAGGATTGGCTGTAACTAAGACATTTCCCTGAATTTCAATTATTTTTTGCTTTTCTTGGTTTATTGGCATTTTATAAATCTAAATAATCTTTCATATTTTATTGATTTTGTGAAAGTAGCTTAATCTCTCGTCATTACTATCTTCTTTGTTCAGTTAATATTAATTTATTTTTTTATTCAAATTTTTTTTTACCCAACCTATAATAGCATTATCAATTGCTTTAGGAATATTAGGAGTGAATTCTTTATCTTTTTCTCTTAAACTTTCAAAATCTAAATCTTTACTTATCTTAATCATTTTTTCAAACACGCCCAAAAAGATTTTTATTTCCTTTTCCTTTTCTTTATCTTTTTCTAATTTAATTGTAGGTAAATATTTTTTAAAGAATTTCATAGTGTATCTTCGGTCCATTGGCGGAATTAAGTTTGGAAGTAAAAAGTGCATAATTTTTGTTTTTGCAACAAGTTTACTACATGATTCCATCAAACCATCTAAATTGTCATACAATTCTTTAATTTGAGTAATAACTAAATGATTCACATTCAGTTCATTTATCTTAACGTTTTTTAATCTAATAAATCTATTCTTATTGTCTAAAATACATTTCTTAAATTTACTGAATTCAGTCAATAATTCTTTCATCCTCACTTTTTTCTTTCCAAGAAGTTTCAAGATCAACCATTCCCCTATAACCTCGCAATCTTTCCTGCATCTGTTAGTTTAAGGCCTTCCTCAGTAGTTATCAAATCCATGTCTTTTAGCTCGTCTATGGCCCTGTAAAGCATGGCCCTCGACAGATCAATCTTGTCGGCCAGGTCTGTTATGCTCTCGTAATCCCCTTTATGGATATACTCAAGAACCTTCTTCTGGCTCTCATTCAGCTTAAAGCTCATCCTTGGAAGATAAACAACAGAGCCTTTCTCCTCTTCAGGATTGTAGGCAATCTTCTTCACCCTGTCATGGCGTGCATAAGCAGCGAAAAGCAGGCCTATGACCTTTGTCTTCCTTCCAGATGTAATGTTGATGTAAATCTCATCATCCTTTGGCTGCATGTCGATGATCTCAACGCACTTTGTTGCAACCTTGACAATATCATAGACCTCACACTTTACTGATTTAACCTCAATAACCTTCCCGAGAGAGCTCTCTATCAGTTTCAAGGCACTTTCCTGCTCCTTGTTCGGCTCGCTGTCAATAAGCAATATCAATCTGTTTGGTCCAATTTTTGTTGAAGCAAGTATAACCGGATCAGGATTGTACAATGTTGCAATTAAAACCTTATTTCCCATGTTTTCTGCCTCTTTTCTTATAAAAAGGAAGGTTTTGTTTATATATTTTTCTATCTTGATATACTATTCTACTATTTATCAGAATATATACTTTAAAATAGAAAAGTATATATATCAAGATAATCTTGATCTATCCAAAATGAAAGGTTAAGGTTAATTAATGAAAACTTCAATTAATGAAAAAGAAAGAAAAGGTAATCTTAAAATGATTATCAGAATTGAGAAAAAAATCCAAAAACTAGAAATGAGAATGGAAAAGATCTTATCTTGTTTAAAAAACAAACAATGGAGGTAAAGGGGGTTTTAAAAAGAGGCTGAAAAATACTTAAAAATTGTTATTAGTCTGCACAAAATTCACGCTGCTGCCTGGAGCAACCTAGCAGGTATTCAGGAAAAGCTGGGAAAGAAGCGAGAGGCAAAGAAAAGCCGAGAAATGGCACATCTTACAAACAGGGCATATGAGGAGGAAAAAATCAAGAGACTTAACCGAAAAAGCCGAAACCGCAAGCTTAAATAGGGTGGTGAGGAAATAAAGTGAGTAAGTATAACCGGATCCATTTGCAAGGACACAAAGCTAGGGTTAAAATGGAGGAATCATTTGAGATTCATGAAACAAACAAATTTGGAGGCAAAAAATGGAGATAAAAAAAATGCCCCTCTTTTTGTGGGGTGGTACATTTGTTCTTAGTGCCTATATGACTTGGAGAGAGATAGAGAATCTCAACAAAGAATCACTAAAAAAATTAAGGCAGGAAGTAAAACCAAAGCTAATTTTATGAATCTTTTTAAAAGGTTGGAAGTTTAGAGTCAGGAATAGCTGAAAAATTACTTAACATTTTATTTATATTTTTATAAACAAAATATTTTTTCCCATCTGCGTTTATAGACATGGAAAGACAATAAAAAGGGGTAGTTAATTATATTACTACTTCAAAATATAAAACCAATACATATACAAGTTAGTATTACATGTATATTATATATCATCAATTTGATTCTTAACTAATTACTTTAATTATTTTGATAAGTCAAATCCCTATTTATATAGACAAATAAATTAAAAACAGGAGGTAGAAAGTGGATACAAAAAAAATTCTTGAACAAATTAAGAACCAGGAAGAATTAAGAATACAGGCTATTAAGGATGAATCCAAGCCAGAAAGATTTTGAAGAGATGAAACAAAAATTCAACAGGGAATTTATGGAAAGAAAATCAATTTAAGAATATAAAAATGGCAAGAGGATTTCTAACAACAAATAAACCAGAAAAAGATATTTACAAAACCCTTGATGAACTAACCAGGGGATTGAAGCCTGATGAAATTAATAGGCTGCTTAAGGAAGCATCAGACTATTTAACTAAACAGCTTTGATTAACAGATAATAGCTTAGTTGAAAGAATAATTGGGATTGATATCCATGCTGATGTTCATTATTGAGAAAAAATCTATACTACTATATTTGTTTCAATTATTAATACTATATATGTATGGGAATAATAAAATTAGTTGAGGAAAAAAGAAAATGCCATGCCCTTATTGTAACCAATACGAAAAATTGATTGAAAAGGATAAAAACACAAAACAAGCTTGGCATACCTGCTATGATGAATATGGAAACCTATTGATAGGGCTTGATGAACAAATGCCAAGATGCCAGAACTGCGGTGAGTATCTTGGGGCAGTACAGACAAGATTTAAGGGTTTTTACAACGATCAGGGAAAACTATCCAAAAGAAACAAACACATTCATAAATGCCCAAAATGCGGTTGGAAAAGCAGGGAATACAATGGAACTTTTGTAAGCAGGGATTAAGGGCAAAACAAAGAGGATTAAAAATAATGGAGGTAAATAAAAATGGAAGATAATTCAATAGCTTTAAGCGACTTAGCAAGAGATTTCAAGAATTCAATCATTATTGATTTTGACACAAAAGCTTTATGGACAATAACAAATGGCAAGCTAAAGATTTTCCACAGAGAGAACTTAGTGGAGGGAATTCAAGGTGCTCTGCTTGAGTTTATATGGAATTTTAAAGCAGAAGATAATTCTTGAAATGACAGAGCTTTATTTTAGGCGCCATCAGAAACATTATGTTAAAATTCAAGCAAAAACCAAAAACTATTTATAGTAAATCATATTATATCCTATCAAATGGAAGAAACAACCCAATTCAACATAAGGTTGGCCAAATCCTTGCTGTACGACATGGAATATGTGGCCCAGCATTACAAGATAAGCAGGACTGACTGGTTAAAGTACAGGATTGCAAAGCTTGTAAGAGAGGAAAAGGCCAGGATAATAAACGACTTTGAGACAAGATTCATAGGCGGAATGATAAGTGAAGAGGAATTCAAAAAACAAACAGGCATAAGGCCGACAGATGAAATGAAAGAGATGAGAAGCAGTGTAAGACAGGCCCCAAGGAGATACATACAAAGCATATTAGAAGACATAAAGAAGAGGAAAAAATGATAAAGGCAGTAATATTTGACCTCGACAATACCTTAATAGACTTTATGAAGATGAAGAAGGCCAGCTGCGGAAAGGCAGTTGATGCAATGATCCACTCTGGCCTAAACCTTTCAAAGAAAAAGGCCCTAAAGGAATTGTATAAAATCTACTACAGGGAAGGCCTTGAAGACAAGCTTATATTCCAGAAGTTTCTAAAGAGAATCACGGGAGAAATTGATTACAGGAAATTGGCCCATGCAATTGTTGCATACAGAAAGGCAAGAACAGGATTCCTGAATCCTTACCCTGGGACAAGGAAAACATTAAAAAAACTGCAGAAAAAGGGATTGAAACTGGCCATTGTTACTGACGCTCCAAAATTGAAGGCATGGCTCAGGCTCGCTTACATGAACCTGGATGATTTTTTTGATGTAGTTGTTGCCTTGGAAGACACAGGAGCAAGAAAGCCCTCTGAACTGCCATTCAGGGCTGCATTAAGACAGTTAAAATTAAAGCCGGATAAATGCTTGATGGTTGGCGACAATCCAAAAAAGGATATAGAAGGGGCAAAAAACCTCGGCATGCATACATGCTTTGCAAAATACGGGTGTGAGGACAAACCAAAAAAGGTTAAGGCTGATTATATCATTAAAAATATTGAAGAGCTAGTTAATGTGATTAAAGAGGAAGACTGATACCTCGCCCAGATAATTAATAGCTTTAATTTTATGAAGCAGAATAAACAAACATCAAATGATGGTCTTTCCTGAAGTTCTTCAGTATATAAGCAATTACTCAATACATCGGAAGAGTGAAAGGTAAAAAAGATGGATCATGAAGGGAAAGCACTTACCATAGCAGGTTCTGATTCAGGAGGGGGAGCGGGAATACAGGCAGACCTTAAGACCTTTGCGGCATTTAATGTCTATGGGATGTCGGCAATTACTTCAGTAACTGCCCAGAATACCATGGGAGTTATGGCTATTTATGATATCTCACCAGAGATAGTTGGAAAGCAGATAGAAGTAGTAATGGAAGACATTGGGGTAGATGCTGCTAAAACAGGCATGCTGTCAAATAGTAGCATAATAGAAGTAGTAGCAGACAAGATAAAAGAATACTGCCTCGAGAAGCTAGTAATGGATCCGGTGATGGTAGCTAAAGGTGGCAGCCCTCTCTTGCAAGAAGAAGCTAGAACTACACTTATAAAAAAACTTTTGCCCCTGGTTTATATTGTTACACCAAATGTGTTTGAAGCAGAGATAATAAGTGGAATCAGCATAGCAAGTGTTGAAGACGCAGAAGAAGCTGCCCGTTTGATTTATGAGAAGGGTCCTAGAAATGTACTGGTGAAGGGTGGTCATCTCTTCACAAAAAAGGCTATAGACATTTTATTTGATGGTAGTGGGTTTTATTACTATGAATCTGAGCGAATCAATACTAGGAGCATTCATGGTACAGGGTGCACACTCTCGGCGGCAATAACAGCAGGTTTAGCCAAAGGTCTGAATGTTCAAGAGGCGATTAGAATTGCTAAAGATTACACCAATCGAGCCATAAGAGAGGCGCCGTCTAACATAGGAAAAGGGCATGGACCTTTATATCATAATGTAAAACCTGTTTAGTACACAGCAAAAAGTACCTAAGTTCCTAAGAAAGAGGGTTGTTATGGGAAAAGCAAAAATCTCAGAAAGACTGAGAAAAGATGCTGACTTCATATGGAAAGCAATATTCAATCATCCCTCAATACATCAAGTCCAAACATCTTGAATCTCTCCCTTGGCCTGCATTGACAAGGCCTTTACTGAAAAAATTCAAGACAATCAAAAAAATAATTAATGCAAAGCAGGAAAAGCTTGAGAAAGTTGAGAAGATAGGGCCGAAAAAAGCAGCAGAGATAAAAAAGGTTACTGAAAGCGAGTATGAAGGATAACTACTTTCTCTTGTATATTGTAACTTCCCCGGATAAATAAATTTCTTTAAAATTCTCTTTGTTTTGTTCTAGCATTGCTTTTGAACGCTTAAAAGTATTGGATCTCCAGGTTTCTTTTATTGGGCCAACTAATGTATAATCAAATTCAAGTGGGTTACAGCCATTGCCAATCATCTTAGCTACAGGATAGTTTTCAACCATAGCATAGTAAGGAATGTTTACATCGTTAAGCTGAGAAGATTCGGAGGCAATGCAAAGGGAGAATGAATTTTTGTTATTTGAGTTATTAATATTGTCAAGCATTTCCCTGATGTTAAATTCCGCACTTGAAGGGTATTTTCCCTTAAAGTTAACTAATTTTATTCTTCCAATTTGGTAATCAAAGTCAATATTCTTGTAGTTGTATGAGAAATTCTGTAATAGCCCAAAAGTTATAATAATAAAAATGAACAAATATTTTATTTTTTTCTTATTTAAGCCAGTGATAAATTCTCCTGCAAACAAAGCCAAAAAGATGTAAATAGGAAGTATGTATCTTGCGTCCTTGTTAGATAATAGTGTAAAAAAAGTGTAAATAAATACTATTTGCAATAAGAACATAGTTTTTGTTTTGCTTTCTTTAAAGTTTTTAATTAAGAACATTATACTAATTACAAAAATTATAAAATAAAAAAAAGAATAATCATTTATTATAATATTAAAGTAATGTGTCAACCCAGTAAGAGATGAAAAGGAAGGGTCTCCTTCAACGAGTCCTTTTTTCGAATATGTTAAGATTGTTGGCATTAGTGTTTTGATTCTCGAAAAACTGTACCATGTTGAAGCTGTAATTATAGCTAAAATTAAAGGAAATACAATGTTTTTTATCTTATTGTAATTCTTTTTTTCATAAAAATTCTTCCTAAAGAAAGCATATAAGCTATAACAGAGGGGTATAAAGATGTATATTGGATAACTCCATTTTGTTAGAATGCCTAGGCCAAATGCGAGGCCAAACAATATTGAATATTTAATATTTTCAAAGTGTTCTGTGTAAAGAAGCAAAGCAATTCCCAAGGCAACAATAGCACTAAGTGAAAAATCAATAAGGTAATCCCTCATCAATAAGCTATAAACAGGAACAGTGGATATAATAAATGACATAACAAGTCCTGCTTCAGCATTATAGAGGTTATTGCCTATGAAAAATAAGCTCACTATCAAGACAAACAAGAAAAATAGATTTGTTAGAAGTGCTGAATCATAATTATTGCCAAACATAACATAAAAAGGTATGGTTGATATATGATAGAATGGAGGATAATAATTATTTGCAAACATGAATATTGGATAAACATTTTCAAGCTGTTTTGTTGTTGGGGATGTTTTGCCTAAAAGTTGGTTGTACTTATTTGTACTTATCATAGCATGCCATGACTGGTCCCATGCAGGATTAGAACTATCCTTATTAATCCAGGAAATAAGCTGAATTGCCTGGAATAGAAAAATAATCAATATTATAAGACATATTTTCTTTTTATTCAATTTACTTTTTTGAATAGTCAGGTGATATAAAAGGTTTTTGTAAACTATTAAATTCTTAGAAACTCATGCCCCAAATCCAAAAATTCAGAAGCAGTTACTATTTTAGTATTATCAAATTCTTTAATTTTCAATAAATGTTCATCTCCA
>Ga0210017_1002425_pt1 | contig 15932 bp, 9 predicted proteins | sample CryGeyCG2014_020_FD_183966 | JGI IMG/M metagenome (GOLD analysis project Ga0210017, IMG submission 183966) | Groundwater microbial communities from aquifer - Crystal Geyser CG08_land_8/20/14_0.20 (SPAdes) (version 2) | ecosystem: Environmental > Aquatic > Deep subsurface > Groundwater | place... | reverse complement strand
TACATCTAACTTTTCTTCAGGTCCCGTCGTCCCGATGCCGACGTTGCCGTTAAGGTATGTGTTGTGAGCTAGAATCCCATTGCCAAAGAAGTTTCTTGTTCCTTCAACCGCAATATCATAAACTTGTTCTTCTCCAATATATTCGATGGATTCTATCTTTTCCCACAACACATACCGTTCGAGGTTCGAGGTTCGAGGTTCAAGGGAAGAAACCGCGATCAAATCACCGGGAGAGAGGTAGATTACTTTGTTCCAGCTGGGTTTTTTATCGAATTTATTAACCCCGACAACTTGCTTTGTATCGTAAACGCCAGATCCGTAGCTTTCTGTCTGTCCAGGTTGGTTATATACCCCAGTTTTTCCGCTGCTGTCAGACAAGTCACTGTTTCGTAAAGAGAACCTCTGGCTTTGTAAAGAAACTCCAGAAACGAATTCTGGGAGTAAAGCCCCTTGCCTTCGGCGATCAGAAGCGCGATTGCCACGACTGCCCGATTCGTCTGATCGGTCAATCCAAATCGTTCCTCCCTCGGGAATTTCGCGGTCAGCTTGTACACTAAGGGGATTAACTCCATAGAGAGTCTCCAAACTTCCAAGCTTTCGTGCGGCCACTGTTTCATCATCTTCAGTTCCATTTTTAATTGAATAATATGGGTGATTCCCCGTTGTTTTTATTACTTTACCATTTTCTGTTGTTAACTTAAAGACCGGTTTTACTCCCATATCCAGAAGCGCCTGGACTTTATGGGCTTCAACTTTGCCTGTCTCCTCGTTGTAAGAGTAAACTTGAGAGCTTGGTTTTAAGTCTTTTATTTGTATTTGTTCTACCTCGAACCTTGAACCTTGAACGTCCTGTTCAAAAGCAGCTTCGCTTTTTGTAAAAACAAGGGGAGTATACAAAACAGTATCACCTGTCACACATTGCCCTTCGACATGCAGCTTTTGAACTGGGTTTGTCGTCCCGATGCCGACACTTCCATTCGTCAGTGCAAGCGTTGCCGCTCCGCCATCTTGAGCAATGGTCATGGCCCCTGTGCTGTCAACTGTGAAGGCTTGATAGTTTGAAGCGTCATACGAAAGCCTTAACTGTTCCGTCGTCCCGTTTATGGTGAGCTTCGCCGTAGGCGATGTCGAACCAATGCCGATATTACCCGCCGAAGTGACCACGAAGGCGGGCGTGGCCGTGCCGCCGCCAACGGAATTGGCAATCTGCAAGGAACCGGCATCATATAGATTGATCAAATGAGCGGTACCTGCCCCGCGGAAAGTCAAATTGCCCGAGGCAGAGGCACTGCCGGCAATATCAAGAGTGGCTAAGGGAGCAGTAGTGCCAATTCCCACATTTCCGGTATTAATCCAGGAATTATTACCCGCGGTACCGGTAAGCTTGATTAAGGCAGAACTTGTACTAGTTGCGCCGGTTAAGATATCGTCTGTTATATTAGTCGGGCTGATGGCTCCGCCAACAACTCTTTGCCAATATCCCAAAGTTCCTGTTGAAGGGGGAGTGGAGGTGAGAGTCTTGCTGGCATCCGTATACAGCCCCGAGGACGCGGTTAGACCGTTTAAGGTTAAATTTCCGGCTGCGGTAATGTAACTATTGGCATCAAAGAAATTAATATTGCCTTTAGAGCCGTGAGTGGTAGAAACTAAGGTCAAACTGCCGCCTGCTCCCGCGCCGGCCGTAAGCGTCGTCCCGCTAAAAATAAAATTATTGTAAGTTCCGGCCGTGACATTGCCGGAAGCGTCAACCGCAAAGTTCGTGGCTCCGGAAGTCAGCGTTCCTCCGGACGGATTAAGTTTCAAAATATTGCTTATTCCCGAGGCCACAGTCAAATCACCGGTGGCCGAAACCGTTTGACTGCCGGTTAAAGCAATGTTTCCCTCGGTTACTCCAACGCCTCCGGCCGTGACCGTGACCCCGCCGCTGGTGACGCCAATCCCGCCCGAGGTAACAGTGAGAGCATTAGCCAAAGTAAGCGAGCCATTTGAGCCAAAATCCGTGCCGGCCGCGCCGATATTCAAAATCGGTAAATTATTCATATCCAAATTGGTTGAACTAAAAGTTGCCACCATGGTATTGCCCGGTTTTATAAGGATGCTGCCGGTATCGGTGTCACCCATCGTTAGAGATTGCTTTGCTGCGCTCGCAATGACAGGACTGCCGTAGAGCGTGAGCGCGCCGGAAATTGAGGCTGTGCCATTAACATCCAGCTTCGCCAAAGGCGAGGTGGTGCCAATACCGACGTTGCCGTTATCGAAAATTGAAGAATCACCGAGTGAGCTCGTCCCGGTAAATTTGGAAACATAGTTAGTGATGCCGGAAATATTGCCGATGGGAGTGTAGTAATTACCATGTTGACCATCCAGCAAATCGGCATTGAGATTGCTAATCATGGTAGTTGAAGAAACAGAAAAAGGCGCGGTACCGGCAGCAATCGTCGAAACAAACTGATTATTGGTGCGGATTGAACCATTAACATCAAGGGTTGTTCCCGGAGCCGTCGTCCCAATACCCACGTTGCCGGTGGGATTCAAGAGTAAATTGCCGGCGTTGGTAATTAGCGGTGTGGTGACCGAAGTGCTAAAAGTTGGATTGGCAACCGTGTTGATCGAGACGGTAGTAGTACCGGTAACCGTTATATTGCCCGTGCCGGAAACCAAAGAGGCAATATTGGTCCAGGCAGGATTATTGCCGGCGCCGAGAGTAATTAAAGCTTGATTTTGCGCGCCGGGAGCAAGCGTGGACATGCTGCCGGTAGCGTCAAAATAGGGAAGTGAGCCTTGAGTTACGGCTGACCAGTTTTTGCCTGTGCCGCCATAAGTGGTGCTCACGGCCGTTGCCTGCCAGGTGCCGGCGGAAACGAGGCCGGCCGAGGTGACCTTAAAAGCATTATTGACATCAAGCATGGCTGAAGGAACGGTCACGCCGATGCCGAGATTGCCGGATGAGGAAAGAACCAGCCTGGTGGTGCCCGAATTGGAAGCGGTTAAAAGATCACCGCTGCCGGTATTGTTAATGATCATGGCGGGCGAGCTGGCGGAAGTATCGCGGACATCAAAAGTAGCTTGCGGCGTGATCGTATTGACCCCAACCCCGGTGCCGTTATCATAAAGCAAGCTGGTAGTTAAATTATAAGTACTGCTCCATTTGGAAAGATAATTAATTGCCCCCGATCCACCTAAAGCCGAGGCTGTTCCCGTGCAGTTGCCGGCCGCGGTACAAATAGCATTGCCATTCCAAGCCAATGCTCCGGTTAAATTATAAAGTTTATCGGTCGTTATTCCGGGAGCAGATACTTGAGCAAAATGAACCCGGCCGTTGACATCCAATATTTCTGATGGGCCGGTCGTGCCAATGCCTATGTTGCCGGTATTAATCCAGGAGTTTTCCGCGGCAGTGCCGGCAAAATGGATTAAGGCCGAAGCAGTAGCGGTACTACCCAGATTGATACTGTCTGTTATGTTTGCTGGCGCCATTGACCCGTTAGTCCTTTGCCAATATCCGACGATTCCGGTTCCCCCGGAAGTTGCCCAAGAAAGAGTTCCCGATCCGTTAGTCATTAATACTCCGTTGGCAGTTTGGGACGAGGGCCAGATGTAGTAGAGATTGTTAAAGGTGGTATTGCCTTTAACTAAAAGATCCCCTTGAAGAGTTGCGTTACTGCCAACTCCCAAAGTACCGGAAACGGTGGCATTATTATTGACGGTTAAGGCCGTGCCGGCGGCGGAAAGCGTTATTGCGTTGGAAGTGGTTGCTCCGCGTCCGGTGACGGTTTGTAAAGTCGAGGTATTGTTAATGGTGACAATATTGGAACCGGCCAAACCAATGTCATTGCCGGCCGAAAGAAGATTATTAATATCGGTCCAGGCAGGATTAGCGCTTGCCCCGTTGGTAATTAGAAGCTGATTAGCAGTTCCGGAGGAGAGAGTGCTAAGAGTGCCGGTTGCGCTGAAATACGGAACATTTCCCCAAGCAACCGCTGACCAATCTTTCCCGGTACCGCCGTATTGAGTCCCAATGGCTGTTCCGTGCCAAGTACCGCCGGAGATTGTTCCGCTTGCGGCCGTTAGGCCATTAATTGTTCCGGAGGTTGCGATGTTGCCCGTCAGGCCATAAACCTGAAATTTAGCCGAAGCCGTGGCGATTCCTCCAACCAAAAGATCATCGGTAATATTAACCGGGGCGAGGGCGCCGTTGGCTCTTTGCCAGTAGCCGGAAACTCCGGATCCGGGAGTAATAATATTTTTAGCATAAATATTGTTCCAATATAAACTTGGCGAGCCCAAATCATAATTGCTGTCAACCGTGGGAATTAAACTATTGCCAACATGTCCCGCAAAGGTTAAATTGCCGGCCGAGCTGATAAAATTGCCCGCATTAAAAAATTCAATGTTGCCGGTGTTGGCATCACCAAGCCTTAGAGATTGCATCGCGGTGCTCGCAATGACAGGAGAACCATAAAGAGTTAAGGCGCCGGAAATCGAGGCGGTATTTTGGATCGTGGTCGGGCCGGTAAAAGTATTGGCCGAAGCGCCGGTTTGAGTATAAGCGCCATCATTAGCAATGCCCGTGATGCCGGTTAACGCCCCGGCGGCGCTAATTCCCCAATCATTACTGCTTAAAGCTAAAGTTCCGGCCGAAGAAATACTTTGTCCGCCGGAGAGGCTGATGCCGCCGCTGTCATTGATGGTTAAGGTTCCGCTTTGGATGGTCAGCCCGCCGGTCGTGACCTCAATCCCGCCCGAGGTGACAGTGAGAGCATTGGCCAAAGTCAAAGAGCCGTCAGTGCCAAAATCCGTGCCTGAATTACCAATATTAATAATTGGCAGGTTATTAATATTCAAGCCGGTTGAGCTGAAATTAGCCACGGTGGTATTATTTGGGGCAATGACAATATTACCGGTGGTTGATCCGCCCAAAGTCAGGGTTTGCATGTTGGTTGTTTGTATCGAGGCGGCGGCATTGAGCGTCAGATTGCCGGAAATTGAGGCGGTTCCCTGAACATCTAAAGTTGACAGGGGATTAGTCGTCCCGATACCGACGTTGCCAGCAAAATAGGATCTGTCACTAGCACCGGCTTGATAGAAAGCCCATTTGTTGTTTATATTGCCCCCACCAGTTGGAGATTGGGCATCAATATACACGCCATAAAGATTATTTATGGTACCTGCATTTGAGAAAGGAACGACGGCGCGCAAATTATAGGCATTGGTTATGGTGCCACCGGCATTGGCATTGATAATATCGCCATATACCCCCACGGCATTAGTAATGGTGCCCGTAGAATCATTTCTTGCTGCACCTACTAAGCCATAGCCCTCTGTTATAGTGCCAGTACCAATGTTTCGCGATTGACCAACTGCCCCATAACTATCAGTAATGGTTCCGCTAGAATAATTTTCAGAGCGATTCCAACCACCGACTACAAAATCCAAAGTGCCAGTCCCGCTATTTCTGGCAATATTAAACGAGCCATGAAGCCAGCCGGTGGAATTATTGTTGGTGGAATAGTTCACATAGTTAAGATTTCCATAGTAGTTGGCTGATGTTGCGCTAGCGGGGCTAGCAGTAAGAGTGATATTTAGTCCTTTAGCATCACCAGTAGTTACCGTAGTCGTCTGGCTAATATCCAAAGGATAGCTTGGATTTGTTGTCCCAATTCCCACATTACCCGTATTTATCCAGGAATTTCCTCCCGAAGTGCCGGTGAGCTTGATTAAGGCAGAACTTGTACTAGTTGCGCCGGTTAAGATATCGTCTGTTATATTAGTCGGGCTGATGGCTCCGCCAACAACTCTTTGCCAATAGCCGAAGGTGCCGGTTAAGGAGGGGTTGGGATAAAGATTGTCAACATAAATAGCATTCCAATAAAGGGAGGAAGAACCGAGATCATAAGTTGAAGTGAGGCTTGGCGTAATATTGCCGGCAACCTGGAGTTTAGAACCAGGGTTAGTGGTGCCAATGCCTACATTGTCAGTGCTGGTGGTCAATCTAATGGTTGTTCCATCATCAGTCCATCCCCCAAGAGTGGTGTCTGCCGTAATGGTAATTTTGTCATCAGTGGCATTGGTAGTGACAGCAATGCCCGTGCCATTAACAAAGGTTAGAATATCAGTATTGGAATCGGCGGCAACGCTTGTTTGGCCGGAAACAGCAATGGTTTTAAAAATATTTTGAGCAGAACCAACGTCAGAGTTGGTAATCGTGGTACCGGAGACGGAGATACCGGTGCCTGCAGAAAGAGTGACGGCCCCGGTGGTTCCGCCAACCGAAAGCACGCCGGTATTGGTAATCGCGGGGGTTTGGCCGGTCGTGACAGAAATACCCGAGCCGGCCGCGATTGAATAAATAACATTGGGAGCGGTTATTTTGCCGGCCGTGACGGTGCCGGAAGCAGTTAGGGAATCAAAAGTGGCGGAAGTTCCTACAATTGGCTGGGCAAAGTTGGCCGGCACATTAACATTTAAAACAAAATCGGAAAGATTGGTTTGAGCGGCTAAAACGAGGTCTTTTGTCTGATTGTCATTAGTCAATAATGCAGCAGTTTTATGAGAAAGAATTTGGCTTTCGCTTGCCAGTTTTTTAAGAGTAGGGAAGTCAGTTAAATCCGCGAGAGAGACATGGGAAACAAGCAAAGCTAGTATCAAGACAGAAACCAAGCCCATTGTCATTCCGGACTTGATCCTGTCATTCCGGCCACCGAGCCGGAATCTATATAGATTCCCGATCTGGTCGGGAATGACAGTAGAGGTTTGCAAGGAAGTTCCTTGCGAGGCTAATTTTGGCCCGGTATATTCGACAGGCTGGTAACTGTCATTCCGAGCTTGCGAGGAATCTAGCCCCGCCTGAGGCGGGGTGAACTCCGCGTATGCGCTCCTTTTAGTCGCTAGATCCTTCGCTTCGTTCAGGATGACATTTGGTGCTTGGTATTTAGATTTGGAAAGTTTGAGGGATTCTAAATCTTCCAGAGTGTATCTTCTTTGATTGCCGATCGTTCTTTGGGGTCTTAAATAACCGGAGGTTTCCCAGCGGCGCAGGGTTTTAGTAGAAACACCGAGTTTGGTAGCCGCTTGGTGAATAGTGAGTAGGTTGTTGGGCAGAGTAGGCATATTAGTTAATTCAAAAGTTAAAAGTCAAAAGTCAAAAATACAAGTCAAAAGTAAAAATTTTAGTTCTCATTTTGAATTCAAACTTGAAATGTCTAACTTTGTCCAACTTTAGGATGACATATTTGTCTAAGTCCTGTCAAGGCCCATTTGAACTTGGTATTGACAGAAGTAATTATTATGGATAAGCTAGATATATAAATACGAAATCCGAAACAAACAAATTAATTCAAAAGTTAAAAGTCAAAAGTTTCAGAAATTTTGAATTTTGAATTGAACTTTTACATTTTGCCTTTTGAGTTTTGACTTATATAGTTTCTGCCTATGTCTAGATTACTTATATTACTATTTGTAACAAGCTTGTTATTCCGTACTATCTTTGGAACTGTTTTCGCCCAGGATGATTCTATTTCCGCCGGCATTGCCGTTTCGATTCCCATTATTGACTCAAACGTTCAGGATGGTGATATTATTTCTTCCACCCCCGCCGGTTATATTTTGTGCAAAACCGCTTATGACCCGACCATTTACGGAGTAATGGTGGCCCAGCCGGCAATCTCTTTGCAGAAAAGTATTGCCGAACCCGGTTTTTATCCGGTCACCACCGTTGGTAAGGTTTATGTGAGAGTGACAAATGGAAATGGCAATATCAAAGCGGGGGATTACGTCACCAGTTCAGCCACTCCCGGAGTGGGTCAAAAAGCAATCACTGACGGTTTTGTGATCGGGACAGCGTTAGAAGAATATACCAGCGGTTCGGTTGGAAAGATTTTGGTTTCTCTTAAGCCAAGTTACACCGTGGCGGTGGTTGGTGGCCCTCGGGGGATTAATTTATTTTCCAATTTTAAGTCCGCCGCTTCTTCTCCCTTTTTAACGCCCTTAACTTCAATGCGCTATCTTTTGGCGGTGATGGTGACGGTCATCGCCTTTTTCTTAGGTTTCCGCACTTACGGAAAAATTGCCGGCAGCGGTTTGGAAGCTTTGGGACGAAATCCTTTAGCCGCCCGGGCCATCAGTGTGAGTATTATTTTCAATATTGCCCTGGCAGGAGTCATTGTCATTGCCGGTCTTGCATTAGCATACTTTATTCTGGTACTGTAATAATAAGCATAATTCAAAAGTTAAAAGTCAAAGGTCAAAATTACAGGTAAAAAGTCAAAAGTTTCAGAAATTTTGAATTTTAAATTGAACTTTTGCATTTTGCATTTTGATTTTTGAATTAAGTAGTATGGATAGTTTTATCATTTTATATATTATGGTAGGCCTGGTCTTCCTTCTGGGGGGGGAGATGTTTGTGGCTTTATGGGCGATTTTCCGGCTGACCAAGAAAATGACGGAAATGAAAAAGCAGGAAATTCACCTGAAAGAGAATTTGGCCGAAAAAGAGAACAAAATCCTTCGACAAGCTCAAGATAAAGCCGGAAATATTATTGAAGATGCGATTGTGACTGCCAGTAAAATGGAAAAAGGGGCCAAAATTAATCAGGAAGAGCTGGAAAAAATTCTTCGGGAAAAACTGGAAGAAGTGGCCGACCGAGTAATGCAAAGTTACCAAACCCAGTTGGAAAAAGCCAAAGAAAAAGATATCGAAATGTTTAATAGAGTATCAAAAGGTATCGAAGATGATCTGAATCGCCATACCGAAAACCTAAAAAATATTCTTGCTAAACAAACAGTTGAGTCCCAGGAAATTGTTACTCAAAAACTGGATAGCGCTTACGAGACGATGCTGGCCGAAGTGGAAGAATATCGGAGTGAACGATTAGCCAAAGTGGATGAACAGATTTACCAAATCCTGCAAAATGTCACGGAAAAAGTTCTGGGAAAAACTTTGTCATTGGATAAACACCAGGATTTAATTATCCAAGCGCTGGAAAAAGCAAAGAAAGAGAACATCTTTAAGTAATTTTGTCATTCCCGCGAAAGCGGGAAACTATACAAATAATTAGTTTGTTATATAGATCCCCGATCAGGTCGGGGATGACAATTTAACCTATGTTAAATGATTTTATCAAAACCACAGAAGATAGAGATACTATTTTGAATAGTATTGATATCTTATCGGATAGTTTGTATAAGACAAATTTTGATATTCGGAAAAATTTAACTCCGTCTGCTTATCAATTTATTCAATCACAAGCTAAAGGTCGGATTACCCAGTCTTTTTTAATTTCTCTAAAACAAAACCTGCAAGACCTGCCGGTTTTATCATTGACTCTAGCTTTTCCGCCGGACGAAAAGATGATTGAAAAGCTTTCCGGCTGGGTAAAAACCAATGTTACGGATGAAACATTGCTGGATTTTGAAATTAATCCGGAAATTTTAGGTGGCGCTCTAATATCTTTTAACGGCAAATATCTGGACGAAAGTTTAAGCAAGAAAATGGAAGAAATATTTAGCAATCAGAAGGAAGAACTGCTAAAAACACTAAACTGATTAATGTCAAAAGGACATGTCATTGCGAGGAGCCGCAACGACGCGGCAATCTATATAAACAAAGCAAAGAATATCAGTTGATCAGATTATCAGGAAAAGAGATTAGAGAGCAGGAAACAGTTATAACTACTGATATTCTGTTCTCGGGTTTACTTAACCTGATTACCTGATTTACTGTTTTACTATAATATATGGATTCTTTCAAACATTATTTAGACAAAACCGGCGAAATTGGTGTTGTGGATACGGTGACCGAATGCACGGCGACAGTTTCCGGTTTACCCGGGGTGATGCCTTCGGAGCTGGTGTTTTTTGAAAACGGTCAGTCCGGGGAGGTCCTTTCTCTTCACCAAAATTCGGTTGAAGTCTTGCTTTTTAGTCAAGAGCCGTTGTTGATTGGGACAAAAGCGGCGCGTACCGGTGAAGAATTAACGATTCCGGTTGGGGGAGAATTATTGGGTTGCGTGATTGATGCTTTAGGCCGGCCCATTTCTTGTCTTAAACCCCCAAAAACGCCGAAAACCAGAAGAACTCTCACCAGCGATTCTCTGGGAATTGAAACCCGGGCCAGCGTTCGAAAACCGCTGGAAACCGGGGTGGCTTTAGTGGATATGCTTGTGCCTTTGGGCCGCGGCCAAAGAGAATTGATTATCGGCGACCGAAAAACCGGCAAAACCAGTTTTTTGCTTCAAACTCTTTACAATCAGGCCAAAAACGGGACGATTTGCATTTACGGGGCGATCGGCCGGAAACAGGCGGAAATTAAAACCGTTCAAAATTATTTTATTAAACTTGGAGTGATGGATAAAATGATTATTATTGCCGCCGGTGCCGAAGATCCGGCCGGTTTGATTTATCTGACGCCGTATTCCGCCTGCGCCATTGCCGAATATTTTCGCGATCAGGGAATTGACACGGTGATAGTTTTGGACGATATGACGACTCACGCCAAATTTTATCGGGAAATTTGTCTTTTGGCCAAAAGATTTCCCGGGCGCGATTCTTATCCGGTCGATATTTTTTACGCGCATGCGCGCATGTTGGAAAAGGGCGGCAATTTTAAACTTGACGTACCAGGCGGTGTATCATCAGAATCATCAATCACCATTTTGCCGGTAATTCAAACGGCCGGCGGCGATCTATCCGGCTATATTCAAACCAACATGATGTCGATGACCGACGGCCATATATATTTTGACTCGGATTTATTTGCTTCTGGCAAGCGGCCGGCGGTCAATCCGTTTTTATCCGTGACCCGGGTTGGAAGGCAGGCGCAAAGTTCTTTGAAGCGGGAAATTAACCGCGAAATTCTGGCTTTTTTAACCAATTACGAAAAACTTCAAAGTTTTGTTCATTTTGGCGCGGAATTGACCGAAGATGTCCGGCTTTCTTTGGCTAAAGGTGAAAGAATTTACTCGTTTTTTGAACAAAATGAGGCCGAATCCGTCCCCTCAAATCTGGCGGTTTATGTATTGAGCTTGATTTGGCTGGATTATTTTCAGATAGAGAACACCGATCAATTGCGGCAGGAGTATCAAAAAATCTTTGAAAGATATACTAAAGAACCGGTTTACCGGAAAAAAATTGACAGCCTGGTGGACGAAAGCCAGAAATTTAGCGAACTTTTAGACAAAATTAAAAATACAAAATAAACACTGTCATTCTGACGAAAGTCAGAATCTATACAAACGAGGTCATTCTGAACCGTCATTCCTGCGAAAGCAGGAATCTATACAAATAGATTCCGGATTAGATCCGGAATGACAAATGAATAATATGAAACCTTATTATACTTATATTTTAGCTAGTCAAAAGAAAGGGACAATGTACATAGGAGTAACTTGCGATTTAATAAAAAGGGTGTTTGAGCATAAAAATGATTTAGTCCGCAAAGGATTTACGAGTCGATACCAAATCCATTCATTGGTTTATTTTGAACAAACACCAGATATTGATCAGGCAATTTTGAGAGAAAAACAGTTAAAAAATTGGAAAAGGGAATGGAAGATTGCTTTAATTGAAAAAACAAACCCTGGATGGAAGGATTTATATTCAGGAATCATTTAGTCATCCTGAACCGTCATTCCTGCGAAAGCAGGAATCTATACAAATAGATTCCGGATTAGATCCGGAATGACAAGAAACGAACTTTTGATTTTTGAATTAACCAATGATAGACGCTCAAGACCAAATTGAATATTTAAAATCATTTTCTTATCTCATTTCCGCTTATGAGGAAATTGCCGCCAATCGGATGCAAAAAATCCGGGAAAGAGTAGTTTACAGCCGCGATTATGCCGGCGGACTGAATAATATTTTTCAGCAATTGAAATATTCGTATAAAACTAAGGCAGAAAAATATAAAAAAGCAGCTTTGGCGAATCGAAACGGTAAAACGGCCTGCGTTTTTATTTCGGCCAACAGCGGTTTATATGGGGATCTGATTCACCGGATTTTTCATCTTTTTTTGGAAGATTGGCAGCGGGAGCACGGCGACGCGGTGGTGATCGGTCTCTGGGGAAAGGGTTTGTTTGAAAACAACACGAACCATGAGCCCTTTACTTATTTTGATTTTCCGGATTCCAGCGTTGACCGCGATCAGCTGAATAAAATTTGCGATTTTTTAAAGCCGTATCAACGGGTTTTGGTTTATCACGGTTTGTTTCGGAACATTATTAGACAGGATGTGGCTTGGTCAAATATTAGCGGCGACCAGCTTGGGCCTCAAGTTTTACTGGCCGAAGCGACTAGAATTATTTATGAACCGTCTTTAGAAATTTTGCTGGATTTTTTTGAAAAGGAAATATTTATGACTTTATTTTCCCAAACGGTTTATGAATCCCAACTGGCCAAATTTTCAGCGCGGATGACCGCTTTGGATACGGCGACCCAAAACATAGAAAAAGCAGCAAAAATTGCAACGAACAACGCGCTGGCGGAAAAACACCGTCTGATAAATAAAAAACAGCAGGCAACCATGACGGGAAGACTAATTTAAGAAAGTCAAAATTCAAAATGCAAAATGCAAAAGTTCAATTCAAAATTAAAAATTTAGGACTAGACTTTTGACTTTTAACTTTTGAATTAATCTATGGCAGACGGAATTATAAAAAGTATTAGGGATCAAATCGTGGAAGTCGAATTTTTGGGTGAAAAACCCCTGACGAATGAAGTGGTGGAAGCCCAAATCAAGCCGTTGGTGCGGATGATTGTTTACCGTTCATATACACCGACGATTTTTTACTGTTTGGCGATCGGCGGCACGAATCGGCTGTCGCGTGGAATTAAGGTTACCAATACTCACAAACCGCTGTCAATTCCGGTCGGTGATAAGGTTTTAGGCCGGGTCATGGATGTTCTCGGTGAACCAAAAGACGGATTGGGTCCGATTGATTCTAAGGATTTGGGGTTGATTTACCGGCCGGCGCCGGAATTTTCCCAAATTTCCACCAAAAGAGAAATTCTGGAATTGGGGATTAAGGTGATTGATATGTTTTCGCCGGTAGTTAAAGGCGGCAAGGTGGGAATTTTTGGCGGGGCAGGGGTCGGGAAAACAATTTTATTAACGGAAATTTTACACAATGTGGTAATGATGGCTAAACAGGATCATAATGTTTCGGTTTTTGCCGGCGTCGGGGAAAGAACCCGGGAAGGCCAAGAATTATACGAGACGTTAAAAAACAGCAAGGCTCTGCCGCACGTTTCGCTTGTTTTTGGACAGATGGGTGAGAACCCGGCCATTAGATTTTTAACCGCCTACGGGGCTTTGGCGGTCGCAGAAAATTTTCGGTCCCGGAAAAAAGACGTTCTTTTCTTCATTGATAATATTTTCCGGTTTGCCCAGGCCGGTAACGAGCTGTCAATGCTGACCAACACGATTCCGTCCGAAGACGGTTATCAAGCGACTTTGGAATCGGAGCTGGCGGATTTCCATGAACGGTTAGTTTCTACCGACGAGGCGGCGATTACTTCAGTTGAAGCGATTTATGTTCCCAACGATGATTTTCTTGACGGCGGGGTAAAAGCGATTTTTCCCTATTTGGATTCAACGGTCGTTCTTTCGAGAAAAATTTACCAGCGGGGATTAATGCCGGCGGTTGATGTTCTTTCTTCCGGATATTCCGGAACTTTAAATCCGGCGACGGTTGGGGAGAAGCATTATAAAACGGCTCTAGGCGCGATCGGTATGCTAAAACGGGCGGCGGAATTAGACCGGGTTGTTTCTTTGGTCGGGATTTCTGAATTATCACCGGCGGATCAAATACTATATTTGCGGGCGAATAAGTTGACCAATTATATGACTCAAAGCTTTTTTGTGGTGGAAAACCAAACCGGCCGGCCGGGTAAGCATGTCCCGCGGGAAAAAACCGTTAATGATGTGGCGGACATTCTGGATGGAAGATATGACGACGTGCCGGAAGAAAAGTTTTTGTTTATAGGAGAAGCGGGGGAAGTTAGATAAATCCGTAGTAAAACAGTAGATCAGAATATCGGGTAAAGTTAAACAGAGAACAGAATATCAGGAGAATAGACCGATTTCTGTTCCCTGATCTCTTTTCCTGATTTACTGATATACAGATAAACTTACATTATGAACACTATTTTATCTAATATTAGTGAGCAAATAACAAGCAAAATCCTGAAAGTGGATATAAAAATTCCTCGAGACGCCTTGTCCTTATTAATTCGCGATCGGGAAAAAGTATCATTCCGAAATATGGTTAATTCGGTGACCTCCATTAGTGACAAAGGGGTTTTTGATATTTTGCCCCAACATGCCAATTTTATTTCCATGATTAAAGAAAAAATTATTATCCGGCGGCAGGGCAAAGAAGATGTCCGAATTCCGATTACGATCGGGGTTTTGAAAGTTCAACGCAACCAAGTAGAAATTTATTTAGATGTTACCAACAATACCGTGTAATTAATTTTCAATTTTCAATTTTAAATCTGTGATTTGAGCCCAAAGTGGGAATTGAACCCACGACCTCACTGAAAATATGCAAATAATATTTATTTATGAGCCGAAGGCGGGAATCGAACCCGCGATCTAGTCATTACCAATGACTTGCTCTACCACTGAGCCACTTCGGCAAAAATTAACGGCTCATAAAGCATATTTTTAGTGCTGCTCTGCCAACTGTTTACTCCGTAAACGCAAAGCGTTATACGGAGAGCTCTCCAGGCAATGGGAATATTGTACTGAATCTACTAATATAAGTCAAAAGTCAAAATGCAAAAGTTAAAATTACAATTCAAAATTCAAAAGTGGACTAAACTTTTAACTTTATACTTGAAATTTTGATTTTTGATTTTTAAATTTTGAATTAATCTTCGAAGAATCTAATATCCTGCCGCAAAGGTAGCTTAAAGGATTTTTCCCCGATACATCCAGGTGGGGACTCTGGTCCGGAGCCCACGGGCTTCGAACACTCGAGTCAACCCGAATTAGGTACTTGGTGAGGAAAAATCTCCTTTTAGCTATTTCCTTCCTCGGCAGGACAATTTCAGAATATCAAATTTTATCTTTTCTGTCAATGAGTTTCGGCATTTCAGGCCTGGCCTGATGAGGCTAAATATCGAGTAAAAGATTGGGAATAGGTGAGAAATCGTCAGTTTGTTTTACAAAAGATAAATACGATAAGCTGGGATTATGTTTTGAAAAGAAAGGCAGAATTAATTCGGGGTGAATCCATTCAGTTTTTCTCTCACCGAGATATTCCGGAAGTGAGGAAGGTAGAGAATGTAATTTGGACATGAGTTGTTCTTTATTAACAAATGTATCTCTCAATGGATTCCGGTGAATATAGCTAGTTAGATAAAGTAATTGTTCGTCTGATTCAACCAACACGGCTTTATAGACGTCTTGATACATTGGTCCGACTCGTTCATATTTATTATTAAAATATTTAGTGTATCTAGTTCCCAGGGAATTCATAAAAACATCAATCGAATTTCTTAACTTCTGTTTGACCAGAAGATGAAAATGATTTGCGACAAGCGAATGGGCAATAAGCTTAAGATCATTAGCAAAATTATTCATTTTTAACAGATTCCGAGCCCTATTTTTATCATGATAACTGGATTTCGAATCGATAATTGTTTTTATAAGACTTTGTTCATCTTTAGGAAGAAGATAAGTTTTCAGATAGGAGAGGAATACCGAATAATCTTGTTCGTCTTTAAATATTAATTGTTTTTCAACACCGCGATTATATATATGATAAATTCCATTTTCCAGATAAGTTTTAATACGATTCTTCGTCAAGTATTTCAGGCCTGGCCTGATAAGGCTAAATTAGACCTGAAGAAGGGAAAACGACGAGGAAACGAATAAAAAGAGAGGTTAGATTGTTGACAATGATCGAGATATTTAAAAACGGCAAAGG
>Ga0210017_1002418_pt1 | contig 15961 bp, 20 predicted proteins | sample CryGeyCG2014_020_FD_183966 | JGI IMG/M metagenome (GOLD analysis project Ga0210017, IMG submission 183966) | Groundwater microbial communities from aquifer - Crystal Geyser CG08_land_8/20/14_0.20 (SPAdes) (version 2) | ecosystem: Environmental > Aquatic > Deep subsurface > Groundwater | place... | reverse complement strand
CCAATCGGCTTGAAACATCCTAAAACCCCCTGGGGTAAGCCGGCTTTAGGCAAAAAAACACGCCAGAAAAGCAAGTTGTCCAATAAATTTATTATCAAAAGACGCAAGAAAAATAGGTAAGGTTTTTAAAAATTAAAAATTAAAAATTGATTAGAAATTAGAAATTAGAAATTAGAAATTTTAATATATGAGTTTATTTATCGATCAAAAATTATTAGAAAAAGTTAAGAAAATAAAAAAAGATAGCCGTCAGGCCATTAAAACATGGTCAAGACGAGCCGTGATTACCCCTGAAATGATTGGCCATATTTTTTTGGTACATAACGGTAAAGAATTTATTAAGGTCGGTCCTGTTCATGAAGATATGGTTGGCCATCGCTTGGGCGAGTTTTCTCCGACAACTAAATTTCTCGGCCATGGCGGCAAAAAAGCCCAGGAAGAAGAAAAAAAGACAAAAGAACAAATAAAATAAAATGCTTAAAACTAAAGCACAACTTAATTACTTAAGAATCTCGCCGCGCAAGATGCGTCGGGCGGCTGATTTGATTCGCGGTTTATCAATTGTCGAAGCCGAACAGCAGCTGCGATTTTGCGCTAAGCGCCCAGCTAAACCGATTTTAAAGCTTTTAAAGTCAGCTGTTGCTAATTCTAAAAACGCGCCGAATTTATATGTTTCGGAAATAAAAGTTAATCCCGGACCAACCTTAAAACGCTGGCGAGCCAGAGCCAGAGGCATGGCTGCGATGATTAGAAAAAGAACTTCGCATATTATTATTATTCTTGAACAACATGGGGCAAAAAGTAAATCCTAAGGCATTTCGTTTGGGCAATTTGAATACCTGGAGTTCGCAATGGTTTGCTAAGAAAAAATATCGTGATTTTTTGCGTCAGGATGTTGAATTGCGCGATTATGTTTCAAGAAAATATAGGGAAGCAGCTATTGATAAAGTGGTTATTGAGCGTTCGCCGAACTTAATCAATGTTATTATTCACACAGCTAGGCCGGGCGTGATTATCGGCCGGGGCGGCGAAGGTATTGAAGCGCTTAAAAAATTTTTGAAAAATAAATTAAAGCATGATATTCGCTTGGAAATTCAGGAAATTCGCAATCCTGACACTAGGGCTCAATTAGTTGCTCAAAGAGCGGCTGAACAACTGGAGCGTCGCATTCCTTTTCGCCGCATTTTAAAGCAAATCATTGACCGGGTTTCGCAAAACAAAGAGGTCCAGGGGATTAAAATTGCTGTTGCCGGCAGACTGGACGGTTCTGAAATGTCAAGACTGGAATGGTTGAGCAAGGGCAAGATTCCTCTTCAAACTTTGCGGGCTGATGTTGATTTCGGCAAAGCTGAAGCCCAGACAACTTATGGGGTTATTGGAGTTAAAACTTGGATTTACCGGGGTGAAGTTTTTGAGAAAAACAAATAATGCTCATTAAGGGTTTGCAAAAAGCATCTTTTGTTGATTGGGACGGCAAAATCGCTACGGTTTTGTTTTGTGCCGGCTGCAATTTTAAATGCGGTTTTTGTTTTAATAAAGAGTTGGTAAATAGTAGTTCGGAGTTAGTAGAAATTCCGGAAAAAAAGATTTTAGAATTTTTAGAATCACGAAAGAATTTTATTGACGGCGTTGTGATTACTGGCGGGGAACCGTGTTTGCAAAAAGATTTGCCGGAATTTATTGCCAAGATTAAACTGCCGGTGAAACTAGACACAAATGGCTCAAATCCCGAAATACTTGAATACTTAATTAAAAACAAACTTATAAATTATATTGCTATGGATATAAAAGCGCCTCTTAATAGATATCAAGAAGTTGCTAAATCTAAAATCTTAAATCTTAAATCTAAAATCTTAAAAAGCATTAATTTGATTATTGAGTCTGGGATAGATCATGAATTCAGAAGTACTTTGGTGCCAGGGATTCATACTGAAAAAGATATTAAAAAAATGGCTCAACTAATAAAAGGCGGTAAAAGATATTTTTTGCAGAATTTCAAGCCGGGGAACACTCTGGATTCAAGACTAAAAAATACAAAGCCCTTTGCAAGTTTGGAAAAGTTTGCTAGAATAGCTGATAGAATAATTCAAACAAAGATAAGATAAAAATTTATGTCAATTTGAGTTATGAGATTAAGTAAATGCTCAAACAAGTAATTATTATAAATAATAAATTAGATATGTCCGCTGGGAAAATGGCGGCCCAGGCTTGCCATGCGTCTTTAGGCGCTTTTGAGGCCGCTGATAGCGCAGTTAAAGAAGATTGGCAAGAACAGGGCCAGAAAAAAGTGATTGTTAAGGCCGAAAATTTAGGCGAGTTAAAAAATCAGGCCGACGACTTAGAAATAGCAAATTTTCTAGTTAAAGACGCTGGCTTGACCGAGCTTGAGCCAGGCACAATAACTGCTTTGGGCTTGGGGCCTGATCAAGAAGAAGAGATTGATAAAATTACCGGGGATTTGTCTCTTTTATAATATTTAGATGCATCAATCACAAATCTTTTTCTGGTTGGTTTTGAGTTTTATTATTGGCATAGCTTTAAAGTTTATTGGCTTATTTGCAGCCGGTTTTATTTTGCTTTTAGGAGTTTTTTTGATTTCCATATTTTGGCGAAACAAAAAAGCTGTTTTTGTTGGTTTTTGTTTAATTGCTTTAGTGTTTGGGATATTTCGGGCCAATATGCCTGATATAAAATTTAATATTAATTTTTCAGGTCTTTTGTTTCAGACAAACAAGTCCATAGAAAAAATTCTGCCCGAGCCCCAAGCCAGTTTTTTAGCCGGGCTTTTGTTTGGCTTTGATAAAAATATTCCCAAAGATTTGTTAGAAGATTTTAATAAAACTGGCACGCGGCACATAATTGCGCTTTCCGGTTATAATATAACCATTATTGCCAGTTTAATAATGGGCTTTTTATTGTGGCTTGGTTTTTGGCGTAAGCATGCTTTTGCCATAGCAGTAATCGCAATTATATTTTTTGTTATTCTGACCGGCGCTTCAGCTTCTGTTTCAAGGGCGGCAATTATGGGTATTTTAGTTTTAATTAGCCAGCAAGTCGGCCGCTTATCAAATCCAAGAAACCTGCTTGCTTTAGCCGCTTTTTTAATGATTGTTAAAGAACCAACCAGCTTATTAAACAATATCGGTCTGCAATTATCTTTTAGCGCTACTATTGGCATTATTTATTTATCGCCTTATCTAAAAAAACTGCCGGAAATTTTAAAGACGACCTTGTCGGCCCAGATTGCTGTTAGCCCATTAATTTTATTTTATTTTCGCCAGATTTCTCTAATTTCGCCGCTGGCTAATTTACTGGTTTTGCCGATTATTCCAATAACAATGCTGATTGGGTTTGTTGCTGTTTTAATTGGCACAATTTATGCGCCGATTGGCATGTTTCTTGCCTGGCCTTCTTGGCTGTTCTTAAGTTATGAAATAAAAATTATTGAGCTTTTAGCAAAAGTTCCGTTCGCGGGCTTGAATTTTTAGGAAAATAGATTAAAATTATAAAAATGGAGGTGTTAATAATGCAAAATTTGAATTTGAGATGCCCGGGATGTTTTCTTGAGTCAGGAAAATGCTTTTGGAGAGATGTAGGAGGAATAGAGAGATTCATTGATGAATATACTTTTACCTGCGATATTTGCGGCTATGTTGAGAAGATAGAAAATTATGGCGGATGCGAATGTGGTGAGGAGATCGTAACATATTGCAAATACTGCGGCGAGGTGTTTTGGAAACATCACCATCCGCCAAAAAATCTTTTGTTCCTTATTTAAAAATTTGCAATCAAATATAACAGTCAAAGCAAGAATGTTTTGGCTGTTTTTTTATCGTTAAATCTATTTACAAATTTTTTAAAATAATCTATAATCACGGCTGATGATCAATAAAATTATAAAGATAGCTCGCGGTCTAACCAAAAAACATCCAAAAGGCAATATGTCTTTTCAGATTATAACGCGCTTGGCAGAAGAATGCGGGGAGTTGGCTAAACAAGTTAATCACTTTGAGAATAGCGGCATTAAAAGAGAAAAATATGGAGCTCCACAAAAGCAAAAAATGGCTAAAGAGGTGCAGGATGTTATCAGAAGCGCTTTGCAAATTGCCCAATATTATGGTATTGAAAAAGATTTAAAAAAATCAATAAATAAATCATATAAAAAACTTTATGGCAAAAGTTCCTGAAAAACTCAGCATTTGAGTTTTTAAAATATTTTAGCGCCAGATTTAATTATCCGGCGCTTTAAAATTTACTTACCTAACATCTCCTTTTTGACAAAGATTGCTCCGCCAGTGATATAGGCGCTCCAAATCGCCCAATCTGCACTTGTGAGGGACAAATTTCTTGGATCTCTAGCTACTAAGGTTGCCGCAGTCTTGTTGTGGATATCAGCGTCATAAATTACAGGATGCTCTAAATCTCTTCTCAAATTTTCATCAAAAAAATATTTTGGCACCTTGCTTGGGATTTTAAGAATTTTGTTTTTTACTTTTAGTAAAATAAAGCCATTTTCTACTTTGACAAAGTCCATTTTGGTAAAGAACTCTCCCATTTTTTTATCTCTCCTTTTTTAGGATTATACGCTAAAAAATGCTAAAATACAATAATCTATGAACAAAAACTTTCTTTTTCTCGGCATTTTAGCAATAGCTGCCATTTTAATTTGGACAGCGGTTTATCTCCAGGAAGAGCAGAAATTTTTAAGAGTTTATTTTTTTGATGTGGGTCAGGGCGACGCGATTTTAATCCAAAAAGCAGGTAAACAAGTTTTAATTGATGGGGGTCCGAATAAAAAAATCCTGACTAAACTTGGTCAGGCAATGCCTTTTTGGGATAAAAATATTGAGCTCATAATTTCAACTCACCCGGATTACGATCATTTAGCCGGCTTAAATTATGTTTTGGAGAGATATAAAATCGGCTTGATTTTAGAAACCAGTATTTTGTGCCAAACAAAGACCTGTCAAAAATACCAGAGTTTTAATGAGCCGAGAAAAATTGCTGAAGTCGGTCAGCAGATAAAATTAAGCCCGAATTGGCTGATAAATATTCTGTCTGTCAAAGAATCTATTGTTGCTAAAATGCTTTATCAAGACAAAAGCTTTTTATTTACCGGCGATGCTGGCTTTGGCACTGAAAAAGAATTAATCAGCCAGAACTTTAATTTAAAATCAAATATTTTAAAAGTTGGTCATCATGGCTCAAAAAATTCAACCAGCCAAGAGTTTTTAGAAGAAGTAAATCCGGAAATTGCCGTGATTTCAGTTGGTAAAAATAATCAGTACAACCATCCTAGCCCGGAAGTTCTAGAAAAATTAAAAAATATCAAAGTCTTGCGAACAGATTTACTGGGAGATATTGAGTTTTAACTCTTGACTTTAAAACCAAGAGTGCTATTATTTGAGTAATCACGTAATAGCACATTGAAAACTTAATAAGATAGTTGCTTCTAAGTGTTTGATGTGCTATAAAATTAAAAGGAGGCATTAAACATTATGTTTACCCGAAAAACAACCAGCATCATAATCACCATTTTGTCGCTGTTTATTATCAGCGTGATGGTTTATGGCGCGGCTGTGAAAAAGCAAGAGTCTGAAAGCGAGAAGTATAAAGGCTGGAAGACCTATGAGAATAAAGAAGCCGGGTTTAGTTTAAAGTATCCGGCGAGTTTTGTTGTTTATGAGGATAAAATAAACCATCCCGGAGAAAACGAATATGGCAAAGAGATTATTTTTGCCAGCAAGCCGAGGCCGGAAAGACCTGGCATGAATATCGAAACTTATGTCGCTCGAGGCGGTTATGCTGTGATTGTAGATTCTGGTAAAAATCCAAAATCTCTGAATTTGGAAAAATTTATGAAGGAATATTTCCACCCGAATATACTTAAAAATATTTTAGAAGCGAAAAATAAAGAAATTAAAATACTTGATGGGCAAAAAGCTCTTATGGTGATAGATCCACCACTAGGAGAAACAAGCTCCTTAGAAGTATATTTGGTCACGCAAGACAAATATTTCTTTATGACTTTACTTCCCTACGCCCCGAAACTCAATCAATACAAAGAGGCGCCTAAGATATTAAATTTAATGCTTGAAAGCTTTAAGTTAATAGAAAAATCCAAGTAAATCTGTTTTTCTGAAAGGAGAAAAAAATCATGAAACGATTGACAGCGGCAATTGCCGCTTGCTTACTGCTTTGGCCTTTATTCAGCCGAGCTGATAAAATTTTGTCTGTGCCTTATGTCCATCAGGTGATTGATACACCGCCGGATTTTACAGATGGCAAAAAAGCTTGCGGAGCAACATCTTTGGCAATGATACTAGCTTATTATGGCAAGATATCAAAGCCATATGGCAACCACGTGCCTGAAATCCACGAATATGTTTATGATTCAGAGGCAGGAGGAGCAGTTTGGGCACTGATGGTAGAATATGCTAAAAACCAAGGATTGGATTCTTTGATAGACTGGAGCCCGAGCTTTCAAGAAGCGCAAAAAGAAATAGATAATGGTTATCCGTTGATCTTGAGCACACAATTAACAAGCCAAGGGCACATAATAGCAACAATAGGTTACACTGACAAAGGTGAAGTTATTGTTGCCAACGATCCTGCGGGTTATTTTGTTAGCTGGGAGTATGACGGAGCAGCTGTGAAGTATTCTTGGGACGATCTAAAATTAGTCAAAGGCGCAATACTCGTTCGTTCGCCTACACCTGTGCCTCCAGTTGTTGACTGGCCATCGCATCAAAGAGACACTCAAAACACCGGCAACAATTTCTGCGCTGGCACTATCCGTAATCCCAAGCAAGACGACAAGCCAATGACCATTGAAGGGACATCTGCTTATGCTCAGCCAATCGTAGAAGGCCATATGGTTTATCTGGCAACCTCAGATTTGACAATAGAGAAATCTGCTTGTTATTATCTAAATTAGAACCTGTATCTAAGATAGTAATCTATTTTATTAGATATGGGTGTTAGTTTAGAAAAAGCACATTGAAAACTTAATAATGATGTGCTAATTTAAAGGAGGAAATTAGTATCATGAAAGACAAAAAAACAACCAGCATCATAATCGCTATCTTGTCGCTACTTATAGCCAGCGCAATGGTTTATGGTGCGGTGAAAAAAAGCGAGTCTGACAGCGAGAAGTACAAGGGTTGGAAGACCTACGAGAATAAAGAAGCTGGGTTTAGTTTAAAGTATCCGGCAAGTTTTGTTATTTATGAAGATGAGATTAAAAAGCCGAAAGAGTATCAGTATCCGAAAGAGATTATCTTTGCCAGCAGGCCGAGACCAGAGAGGCCGGGCATGAATATCGAGACTTATGTTGATAGAAAGGGCTATGCAATAGTTGTAGATTCTTGGGAAAACCAAAAATCTTTAACACTGGAAGAGTGGCTTCGTCCCAATGTTCTCGAGAACATCAAAAAACAAAAAAACCACGAAATTAAAGTAGTTGGGCAAAGAGCTTTTATAGCCAAGAGGCATGCAGGGGAACTTTATACTTTAGACGTGGATTTTGTAACAAAAGATAAATATTTTTCTATTTATCTAATTCCATTGATTTTGGAAAAATCTTTTGATAAGTATCCAGAATATAAAAACCGATACGAAGATTCGGTCAAAAATCTATACCTAATGCTCGAGAGCTTTAAGTTAATAGAAAAATCCAAGTAAATCTGTTTTTCTGAAAGGAGAAAAAAATCATGAAACGATTGACAGCGGCAATTGCCGCTTGCTTACTGCTTTGGCCAGTATTGGCGCAGGCCGATAAAGTTCTTTCTGTACCCTACATCCATCAAGTTATTGATACACCTGAAGATTTTGACGGCAAATATGTATCATGCGGCGCAACTTCTTTGGCAATGGTTCTTGCTTATTATGGCAAGATATCAGAGCCATGCGGGGATCATGTTCCAGAGATTCACAAGTATGTTTATATTCAAGATGTAGGAGCAGATTGGGCTAAACTAGTAGAATATGCTCAAAAGCAAGGATTGGACTCTTCAATAGATTGGAGCCCAAGTTTTGAAGAAGTGAAAAAAGAAATAAAGTCTAATTTCCCCTTAGTGTTGAGCACAACCATAATTGACGCTGATCAAAAAAAGCATCAGCACATGATTACGGTTATCGGCTACACCGACGAAGGCGACATTATGGTCGTTAATGACCCAGCTGGCTACTATATTAGTTGGGAGTACGACGGAGCAGCAGTTAAGTATCCATGGGACAGCTTGGAATTAGTCAAAGGCGCAATCCTGGTTCGCTCGCCTACACCTGTGCCTCCGGTTGTTGACTGGCCATCGCATCAGCGCGATCCTCAAAACACTGGCAATAATTTTTGCGCTGGCACTATCCGTAATCCCAAGCAAGACGACAAGCCAATGACCATTGAAGGGACATCTGCTTATGCTCAGCCAATCGTAGAAGGCCATATGGTTTATCTGGCGACTTCAGATGGCAAAGTTATTGCCTCGGACATGGAGAAAAAGCTTTGTCCCTGGTTTTTTAACACAGGAGCAGAAGAGATTAAACTGACGCCAGCTTTGGTTGGTAATAAGCTCTATGTCTTGGACAGCAATAATGTTTTATGGTGTCTGGACAAGAGAAATGGCGATTGGATTTGGTATTTTGATATTGTTGAGTATTTTGGCTTGCCGGATTATTACTGGCAGACATCGCCGCAGGTCTGGCAGAAAAATTATGTTTGTATGACTGTTGGACCATACGCGGTTTTTATTTATGATGACATTGAGATTGCTAGTAAAAGCAAAGCGCCCAAACTTGCCAAATTAGCCAAAATGCCAATTCAGACTCAATCCGAGCCGCCAGAATTTGTAGCCACATCAGTCATATCCGAAGACGGCATTTTTTATTGCTTTGATTTTGCCTGCAATGCCATTGCTTTCAAAATAGAGACAGCTGAATATCTCTGGCACATCTCCCAGTTTCCCGGGCCAAAAGACCCAGCTGGCTTGACTTATCTTGGCAATCCGTTCGCCATTGTTCTAGCAGATGATATCTTGATTCTCAAGAATAACTGGCGTTATGATTTCACAGATACAGAGCCAAAGCCAGGTGAAACAGGGTTCTTGTATGCTATAAACATTAAAACCCATGATAAAATCTTATGGTCAAAAGAAATCGGCCTGACTTCCTGCCCATCGGTTTTTAAAGACAATGCTTTGTATGCTTACGGTCTCTTTGCCAAACAACCGGGTAAGATTGAGGGCATTGTTTATTGCCTGAATCCGAAAACAGGCGATTTGCTGACAGATAATGCCATTGGCGTTAATGACGACATTCATCTTTCAATCGGCGGCGATATCTTATATTTCACCTGCTGGACATTCAAAAAAGTCTTTGCCGTGATTTTTGAGCCGTTTGAGATTTTATGGCAGCAAGACTTGGCTTATCATCCATTCTCTGCAGTTGTGCCAGCTGAAGATAAAGCCTATGTCTCTATGCTGGATATCCCAATAACAAGCAGGCGAGCTACTCTCTGGCCTGATGCCAAAACACGGCCATTAGCAACAGGCAATATTATTCTCACTAGCTTTTCTGAAGCCCCGCCAACTTTTAAAAAAGGCGATGTCTCTCAAGATGGACAGATAACAGCCCATGACGCAAAACTAATCATGCAGCATGTTGTTGGTCAGATTAAACTGACTCCGGAACAAGTTGAACTGGCTGATGTCTCGGGCAATGGCCAAGTGTCAGCCATGGACGCGGGGCTAGTCATGCAGATGATGACCGGGTTGAAGACAAAAACAAAAAGCATAAAAACAAAAAAGTAATAATTTAAAAAAGCTCTGTTTGGTTTAATTAGTTTAACTAAAACAGGGCTTTAATTTTTTGCCTAAGTTCTTTCTTTTTTGCCTGTAATAAATTTTTATCTCGCGCTTCAATATTCAAACGCCACAAGTTTTCTGTTTGCGACGGCCTTAAATTAAATCGGTAATCAGGATATTCAATTGATAAGCCGTCTAAATGCGAAATTTTAGCACCAAGATAATTTTTTTCTAATTTTTTTAAATCTATTTTTTCCTTAAAATTTATTTCAGGTGAAATAAAATATTGTGCTTGATAGGGCCTGATTAATTCTGCTAAACTTTTGCCTGTTTTGGCTATCTTCTCGGCAATCAATAACACCGGAATCAAGCCATCATTCAGAACTAATTTACTCGCCGAGCTCGCAAAATAGTAATGACCGCTCGTTTCACCGCCGAATAAAATCCTGTTTTTACGTATAAAATTTAAAAAATTTGACCAACCGGCTTTGCAGATACAAGTATTTTTGACTGTTTCTCTAATTGCCCAAACCAAACGGCTGTCATGAGCAATTTTTGCTTTGGGATATTTCTGCTGGATTATTTCAGCCAATAAGGCAGTAATAAAATAAGCCGGAACTTTTTTATTTTTTTCGTCTTTAAAAAAGACCCTGTCTCCGTCAGCATCCCACGAAACAGTAAATTTAGCTTTGCTTTTTAAAAGTTTTTTCCTGTCCACCCAAGACAGAATATATTCAAAATAATCTTTTTTTAGTTTTCTTAAGACCTGTTTATTGATCATAAGACTCTATCTTTTTATCGCATTCACGTACGATTATTTAATTCAGCTCGAAATTATTTTATCAAAAATTTATAAATTTAACAAGCCACGGCGGCGCTTCTCTTTGTCCGCCTGCCGCCGGACTAGCGAACAAAAAATTTATGCGTCGCTTTTGCAATTCCCCCAAATCTTTTGCTCGCCTGATTTGGAGATTGGTTTTTGTGTAAAAAAACTGCTTAAAGCAATTTGTCATCACCTTAAGCAGTAAGTTAATTAGTCCGATATCGTATTTATTTTCTGATTTGAATATTTTTAATGGGGATTGAACTACTGAACACAAGCTTTCTGATTCTCTCTACATAATCAATCCATTGTGAGCCACCTGTAACAAACAACAGAAGTTTTTTATATTCGTACTTCTTTTTTGGCAAAAGCCTAAATTTCTTTAGGACTTCATGCACATCTTTCGCCACATATTTACTAGAGTTAATGTGCACGATCTTTTCCTTGCCATCGCTTAAAATGCTGTCTATCTCCTTCTCAGCAAAAGGAAAGCAAGTACAGGCATGAACAGCATAATCAAATTGCCCCTTATAATCTTGTAATTCGCATTAGCTATCTGCGCAACCTCCTCAGAATTACCTTCTCCTCGTGCTACTGCCCTTTCAACGCCCGTACAAATAATTCCTTGTACCCGAATATTGTGATATTTGGCTTTAGACAGAGATTCTGAAATCAAACATTGATAGATTCCGCTCTCTATGGTTCTTTTTGTTCCTAAAACTGCTATATTTGCTATATTGCATTTATCGTCAATCACTGCTTCGGGTACAGCACGCACAGTAGATTCTATAATATTCACAATGCGAACATTGTATCGTGTCTCAAGATATTGCTGGAATCCACCCATTATTGAAATAGATGCTGTGTTGCAAGCAACAACCAGCATTTTGATTACATATGGGGGATTTGTAAAATATTTGAGCCAATCTTCAACAATGTTTTGGATCTCTAGGGTCGATCGCAATCCAAACGGATTCATTTGGCCATCCGCCAGAAAAATGGCATAAGGCATATTATTGTATCTTGCAATTTCTCCTAATATGCCTAAACCACATCCACAGGAATCAGCAACTAAAATATACATTATTTTCCTCCAATCGCAGAAGAGCAACAACATCAAAGCTGTTACTCTTTATCGTTAAGTATTTCTGTCATTTGGGATATCTCCTCTTCAGAAAGTATTCCACGAAGAGCTGAATCATATTCCAGTAAGCTTTTTAGCTCCTCTAAAGAAGCCACCAATCTGAAATTCAAATAAGCTTCGAGCCAACGAAGTTTATTGGAGCTCAGATTGACACGAGAAGCAAGCAAATTTCTAATCACACTTTCGGAAAATGGCTCATCTAAGATTTGTCTCCCCCAAAAATGTCTGCAAGCATACTCATAAGAATTTTCTGGAATATCGCCATCGGCAATAAGTTGTTCTTGTAGAGGGGCAGTAATTGTTTCAAAGGCAACGATTCTTCTTTCTATGTCTGCAGGCGTGTAATCCTTAACTAACATTGCTTCTTTCATGTGAGCTTCGTAATTTCTAGGGATCCGGGGCAAGCGAAACGAAGTTTCCAATCTCCACTTTTTGTGGGGACGATATCGCCTGTTAAATAAGAACAAAACCTCGACAATCATTTCTCCGGTTTGATTTAGTAAATCATGAGCATTATGAATAAAACCTCGTTCTATCTGGCGATGGGGATTTATTTCGCCGTACCAAGAAAATTGTCCAACAATTTCAATTAGCCTTCGCCGACGTTGTTCTTCGTCGTAAGCTAATTTTTCTTCAAGAAATTTCGTCAAAAATCCCCTTTGATCATAGACCACATTGCCTTGAGAATAAGCCTCTTTTTTACCTTCATCCCATTCGTGTTCTCTTTCCGCAGAAAGAATTTGTTGATGAACATTGAATTCAATATCCTCAATATCATCAACAGGCTTTGGTAATTTCACATGAAAGTCAAACCGAGGAAGCCATGTGGGTAGAATTTTTAATTCACACTCTTTATAATCTACAAAGACTGCGATATCAACATCTGAATGTTTATCAAGAAAGTTGCGAACTCCTAGGCCGCCTAACAACACCACGCCCTCTACCTCTTTCTTGCCTTTTAATCTTTCAACAAAATCATAGGCAAGATCTTCAATGTGGGGTTTGATATTGACTGTTTTGGGCAATACCAATTGACTATACACAACAATCACCTGCCTGTTTATTTTGCTATTTTCCAAGTGGTTCTATCGGGACCATCCTCTAAGATGATTCTCTGATCAGCAAGTCCTTTTCGGATTTTATCAGCCAGTTTCCAGTTTTTCGCAGTTCGAGCTTCTTGACGAATATCTATTAGCAACTCGATTAAATCTTTGTTGCCTATTTCTGTCCTGCGCTCTATTCCAAATGATTCAGGTATAATACCTAAAACACTTCCGCCTAGGTCCGAAAAAACTTTATCGATCTCTCCAAGAGTTTCCTGCGACGCTTTTGGCTGATCACTTAGATAAGAATTCACACTTTTGGCAAATTGAAAAAGAACTCCAATTGCCTCGGCCGTGTTCAAGTCATCGTCCATTGCTTGCAAGAAGCTCTTTCCGTATTTTTCTATTTCAACAAGGAAATTTTTATCAAGATCGCCAGGTGGAGCTGAAAATATCATCCTCATTCTTAGGTCACGTATAACCTCATGCAGGCCTCGTAAGCCCTGAGCAGCATCAGCGACTGCCTTTTCAGTATAATTCAAAGGGCTGCGATAATGAGCAGAGAGAATGAAAAAACGTAACTGCTCTGGACTATATTGCTCTAGTGCCCCTCTAATAGTCACAAAATTACCTAATGACTTGCTCATCTTTTTGCCCTCGACCATTAGAGAACCATTGTGAATCCAATATTTAACAAATTGCTTCCCGGTAGCTACTTCGCTTTGAGCAATTTCATTCTCATGATGAGGGAAGATATTATCTATACCACCACCATGGATATCCAAGGTTTCGCCTAAATATTTCATGGACATTGCCGAACACTCAATGTGCCATCCAGGATATCCCATGCCCCAAAAAGATGGCCATTGCAGAATATGTCCGGGTTCAGCTTTTTTCCATAAAGCAAAATCAAATGGGCTATGCTTCTCTAACGCAACCTCAACTCTGGCACCTTTTTCTTGCTCTTCTAAACGACGCCTAGAAAGCTTGCCATAATCCGCATACTTTTCTACAGAAAAGTATATTGAACCATTTGCTTCATAGGCACATCCTTTGTCTAACAAAACTTTTGTCAATTCAATTTGTTCTGGAATATGACCAGAAGCTCGTGGCGAAATATCAGGACGTTGCACTTTTAAGGCATCCATATCTTCAAAATAGCGATGGGTATAGGTTTCTGCTAATTGCATCGGATGCATTTTCCGTTCTTTAGCTCGTTTGATAACTTTATCTTCGCCAGCATCTGCATCATCTGTAAGATGACCGACATCTGTGATGTTCTGCACATAAAGAACATCATAACCAAGATAACGCAGATAACGGATAGCTGTATCAAAATTAACATATGTCCTGGCATGTCCTAAATGTGCGTCATCATAAACAGTAGGTCCGCAGACATAAATATTAACACGCCCCTCTTGAAGAGGCTTAAATACTTCCTTTTTTCGAGATAGCGTGTTGTAGATTTTTAGAGCCATTTTAATTCCTCCAATTATAAGCAAAGCTTGAAATTATTCATTAACATTCGTAATTATAGCAATGCTATTCCTGGTTGTCAAAGGACAATTTGCTAGAAAATCTAGCAAATTAAAAGTAGCACTTTAACCCCTTATTTGTCAAGGAATTAAAATTGCTGAAATTTTTGCCGAATTCATGTAGCCCCAACCGGGTTCGAACCGGTGTTGCCGGCTTGAAAAGCCGATGTCCTAACCACTAGACGATGGGGCCGCGTTAAATATTCTTTTAAATAATTCTCTTTTTTCAAAACTGTTTCTTTTGAGTTCTATTTCACGCTTCAAGGCCATTGTTTTCTTGAAATAAGCTTCATAATAAACCAGCTTTAACGGCCGTTTGTGTTTTATTGATTTGGTCTTGCCCTGATTATGCTCTTTAACCCTTTTTCTTAAATCATTAGTATAACCTATATAAGTGGTTTTGTCTTGTTCGCTCTGTAAAACGTAGACGTAATACATAAATAAATTGAAAAGCCGATGTCTCAGCCAAAGGCTGACCAGCCTCTGGCTGGCTAACCACTAGACGATGGGGCCAATTACTCAAGATGCACCTCTAGTTTAAACTCATTCAATTTTTTTTGCAAGTCTTGGCGCTTGCCAAGTTCAGGAAAGATTGTTGCTGCTTTTTGCCGCGCTTGCTTAATTAATTTCAAATCAGCCAAAGACGCCATGGCAAAGTCCGGCAAGCCTGACTGCCTAGTTCCCAAAAACTGGCCTGGTCCGCGAATCTGCAAATCTTTTTCAGCTAATTCAAAGCCATTACTGCATTCAAGCAAAGCTTTTAATCTTTGGCCGGTTCTTTTAGATCCTGATTCAGTGAATAAAAAACAATAGGATTGATGCTTGCCCCGGCCAACCCGGCCGCGCAATTGATGAAGCTGGGCTAAACCAAACCTTTCCGAACCTTCAATCATCATTACTGTGGCATTAGGTATATCAATGCCAACTTCAATCACTGAAGTAGAAACAAGGATATTGATTTTGTTTTGGATAAAATCAAGCATAACTTCCTGTTTATTTTTAAGTTTGCCGTGTAAAAGGCCGATTTTAAGTTCCGGAAAAACTTTTTTAAGATTTTCAAATTCGAGCTTGACAGCTTTTGTCTGCAATATTGCCGACTCTTCTATCAATGGACAAATAATAAAGACCTGATGTTTTTGCTTTATTTGATCGCGAATAAAATCATAAGCTTTACCGCGATTAGCCGGAGCAATAATTTTAGTAATTATTTTTTGCCGGCCTTTGGGCATTTCATCCAAAAGAGAAATATTCAAATCACCATAAAGAGTTAAAGCCAAAGTTCTTGGTATTGGCGTAGCGCTCATAGTCAATAAGTGGGCATTGGATAATGCCGCGCGTTGGCGCACTCCGAAACGGTGCTGTTCATCAATAATCGCCAGACCCAAATTATTAAACTGCTGATTAAGCAAAGCATGCGTGCCGATAATTATATTTTGGGTGAATTTTTTAACAGATTTAGTGATTAAGCCAATTTTTAAATTATTCTTTTTAAGAAGCTTGGAAATTGCTTGATAATGCTGTTCAGCTAGAATTTCAGTTGGCGCCATAAAAACAACCTGATAGCCGGCATGAGCTGCTGCCAAAGCAGCTATTGTTGAGACAACTGTTTTGCCAGAGCC
>Ga0210017_1002417_pt1 | contig 15962 bp, 17 predicted proteins | sample CryGeyCG2014_020_FD_183966 | JGI IMG/M metagenome (GOLD analysis project Ga0210017, IMG submission 183966) | Groundwater microbial communities from aquifer - Crystal Geyser CG08_land_8/20/14_0.20 (SPAdes) (version 2) | ecosystem: Environmental > Aquatic > Deep subsurface > Groundwater | place... | reverse complement strand
GGTCAACTCATTGCTATATATGATTAAAGATAACTTTTTGGTTGGTTGAATCAAAATATATATTAAATTTATCAAAAATATCTAGCCTTCCTAAAAGTAAAGTTGAGTCTTCAGCGTCAATAAAATAGCATCGAGCGTCAATAATAAAATTTCCTATTTTGAGGTTAATCTTTCCGGGATAAGCAATAACAGAATTTTCTCCAATGCCAAAGAGTTTAGTTTTTTTATTTTTATTTATTTCTAAACCAAGTTGATTTGCTAATGATAAGGTCAACATTGTAGTATCAGCCCCGCTATCAACTAAAAACCAAAGATTTTGCCAACCCCAACGGGCTTTAATAAGTATTGGTATGTAAGGATTAAAAACTTTGCCAAACTCGATCCATTTATATTGATAAGGAAAAGTAAGCACTGACTTGTCCATACTTATCGATAAATCCAATAACGGTCTTTTGGGGAGAAATCTTCTTTTCTTTAAGTCTTTTAAATACATTATCTACTTCTTTTGAAGAGGCATATATAATCGTACCATCTTGACTTGATGCTACCCACTGTCCACCAAATTTTTTTTGTAGTTTCAAATATATATTTGTTTTCATAAACTCATTGTATACCCGTTAAATTTATTTTTCAATTGATTACAAACTTTACCATTCCTTTTAATTTCTCTCTTCCATTCCATCTATCAACTTCCAGATTATAAACAACTTTTATTTTTTGTCCGCGGGAAAGTTCCTGGAATTTGCCAGCTTGATTGAAGGCGATGAACTCGAGTCCGTCAACAAATATTTTCAAGTGTTTTTGGGTTTTACCGAGGAGAGTTGCACCGGTGAGAATTCCTTCGCTATAAAAAATCGGCTTCGGATTACCCATTCCAAAAGGTTCTAATACCTCTAAGGATTTGACTAAAGACAGATTAATTTTTTCTAAAGGAATCTTCAGATCCGTTTCAATCTTTTTTTCCAGGTCTTTATCTTTTAAAAGTTTATTGGCCAACTTGAGTGCGGCCGTTTTAAAGATGGTAATTTTTTCTTTTTCAATGGTAAAGCCGGCCGCTTGTTTGTGGCCGCCGACGTCAATAAGGTATTTTTTAAGAGAGCGCAAGAATTCAGTGATGTGAAAAGCAGGAATAGAGCGGGCTGATCCTTTGTAATGTTCGTTAGTTTTGGTTAAAACCAAGGTCGGCCGGTAAAACTCATCGGCGATCTTTGAGGCGATTAAACCAATGATTCCTTCATGCCAGTGATCGGAAATCAATATAATGATTTTTGGTAGAGACGCAAAATTTTGCGTCTCTACTTCAAGCATTTTTTTCGCCTCCATTACGGATTTTTCGACCAGTTCCTGTCTTTCAACATTTATATTTCCGATTTTATGGGCGAGACCGTAAGCTTTTTTTTCATCATTAGTACAAAGCAAACGGAGCGCATCAATCGCATGTTCCAATCTCCCAATCGCATTAATTCGGGGCGCGATCATAAACCCAACTTCGTAGGGAGTAATTTTTTTGTTTTCAATACCAGCCTGTTTAAGAATGTGTTTTATGCCAAAACGCTTTACTTTAGAAAACGATTCCAGTCCGTGTTTGACCACGGATCGGGAAGAACCGGTGAGGGGAACCAGGTCGGCGATCGTGCCGATGGCAGCCAACGACAAATAATCGGACGTAAAATTATTTTGTAGAGACGCAAAATTTTGCGTCTCTACGGGGGGAAACGCATTAAATATTTCCTTGGCAAAAAAGTAGGCAACACCTGAGCCGGAAAGAGCTGGGATATGAAAGATTGCCTCAGCTTTGGGTGTTTTTTCACCTTTTAAATGATGATCGGTGACAATTATTTTTATTCCTAAAGTGGTAGCATATTCGATTTCTTCAACTTTGGTAATTCCATGATCAACGCTGATAATTAAGGCCGGATCAAATTGTTTTTTAACATTATTAATTCCTTTTTTGGAAAAACCATAACCTTCCAGTTTCCGGTGCGGTACATGAGGCATGACTTTAAACCCGAGGAGGTATAAAGTTTCCCAAAGAATCGCGCCGCCGGTAATGCCATCGGCGTCATAATCAGTATAGACAACAATCATCTGATCGTTTTTTTTGATATTTTTTAGGAGTTCTAAAACTTTTTTGAACGATTGTTGATATTTTTGATCAAAGTCGAGTAGTGAAATAGAAAGGGGTGATGGGGGATTGAGAAATTCATCAAGGTTTTTGATGCGGCGATTTTTTATTAGAAGCTTTACGATTTCATCATTAGTAAATTTGTCAGTAGATTTAATCTCTTTTTTGAAAGTAATTTTCATATTTATTCAAGCGCCTTCTCCTCCTTTTCAACCGCCAGCAAATTCGTCGATTCTAGTTTTTGCCCCAATGAAGAAAATGTTTTTGTTACCTGAGAACTTTGATTAAAAGCATTAGTAACATGTTTATTCAATATTGACAAAGCCTCATCAGTCTTTTGGTAATCTTTTTTTATTGCTTGCAAGATTTTTAAAATTTCTTTGGCTTTTGTCTCGATTTTTTCACCTTCAAATGAGATTAGAATGGCTTTAATATAAGCATAAAAACTCATTGGCGAAACCGGCAGAACCCGATTTTGCCCGGCATAGTCAAATACGGTTTCGTTATTGATCAATTCATAATAAATACTTTCGGAGGGAACGTACATTAAGGCATAATCAACCGTTTTTTCTTCCGCCAATATATACTTTCTGGCAATATCATCGACGTGTTTTTTAACATCTCTTTCAAAATCTTTTTTAATCGAAGCGATCTCATCTTTGTTGGTCGCTTTGGAAATTTTTTTAAAAGTATCAATTGGAAACTTTGAATCAATTGGAATTAAGCCTTGGGAAGTAATCAAAACGGCATCAACGATCGAGCCGGTTTTAAAATGATACTGAAGTTTGTAGGAAGATTTGGGGAAATTTTGAGCTAAAAGTTCCTTTAACACGTGTTCTCCGATGTTCCCTCGAAGTTTTGGAGAGGTGAGATATTCTTGTAATTCTTTCATTGATCGTCCGATCTCTGAAAACTCACCAATAGTTTTTTGGACCGAAGCAAATATTTCTAAATTTTTGGTTAGTTTTTGATCAACGGAAAGGTTGGAAGTTTTAAGCCATTCAACAATGTCAGAGGAAAGGGTAGTTTTTTCTTCAAGACGATTAAGCCAAAGACGGATAATAAAAAGAGTAACTAAAAAGAGAACAAGAATAACGATTAAAGCAGGATTCATGAAGACATTATATCAAACCACCATTTTTGAAGATTTTTGGCTTAAGCCATTCCTGACTGGTTTGTGGTTTTTCTGTCATAGTTTCTTTTTCCACTGACTCAATTGGCGCGGCTTTAGGCGTTTCCGGACTGTGGCCCGGCATAGAGTTAATTACCCGAGGTTGAAAAGAAACGGTTGGAGAAGTTCCAATGGGAACAGGTTTTTTAAAAGCTTTTTTAACAGCCCCTAACCGAAGTAAAGTGGCAATATGTTCAAAGGTATCGGCATTGGTGGAATAAGAAGTAAAGTTATTAGTCGAGGCAGCTGCTCCGGCATAAAGATTAGTGGCCATATCCCGATCAATTTCGATTTGCAAAGTTTGCAAAACCGACAAAATTAACTCGGAAATCGAAGAAATAGTCTTATTAACATAATTGACGGTGCCGAAATAAGCATTAGTCAAATGTCTATCAATATTAATAATATCTTTTCCGGTAAACTGGTTTTGATTGTCAGTATAGATTGTTCCTAAGCTACTTAAGGTTGGCGCATCAATGACAATAATCATATCAACTAGACCGCCGGTATAGGAAAAATTTGCTTGATTAGGATTCAATTTTTGAAAGCCGGGTCGGGGAGTGACAATCAGGTTAAAAACTTCGCCTTGAATGTTATAGTCGACTTTATCAATCGCGCCATCGGTATAAGGAAAAGAAACCATCAGGCTATCGCCGCCAGCGCCGATGATATTTTGGAATTTATCAGAGGCAACTAAATCGGACTGGATTTTTTGGCTACAGATTAAGGAAATGGTTTTCCCCATTTTATTTAAGGCTAAATATAAAGAAGTTGACGCAGCAATCGCATCAATAGATGGATTGGGAGGAATAATAATAACAGCAGAACGGCATTTGGTGGTTATTTCCTGAATTCTGCTTAAGGTGTTTTGGGTATTATCCATATTTCTTATAGGATAGATTTTACCATATCACCGACCACAAAGTCAAGTGGGGGGCCAAAGATCATTCCCGCTTCCTGACCTTTCTTTACCTCGCCAACAGTCTTGGCGCGGATTTTTAAAGACACAAGCTTAGTTTTTCCTATAAGTTTATTTTTTCGAAAGCATTCCAGTTGATCACCAAGATTTATTTTTCCTTTTATAACGGAGACTCCAAAGATTTTTTCCCCTTCAATAATAAAGTTCGCTATGATCCGAGCTTCACCTTTAAGATTCTTTTCTTTTTCCTCTTTTTCTTTAATCAGATTAGCCACTTCATTAAGTTCGTCCAGTAACTCATAAATTATCTGATAGGATTTAATAATCACTTTTTCCTGTTTGGCCAGATCCTCTGCTTCAGCACTGGTTTTAACCGTATAACCAATAATGATTGATTTGGTCGCTTTGGCTAAAAAAATATCGGATTTATTAATTTCCCCGACGGCTAAAAGAACAATATCAAGATTAACATTGTCTTTTAAAGAATTTTTTAACGCTTCAACACTACCTTGCGAATCGGCCTTAATAATAGCAGCCAGTTTTTTTTCAATGACCGGTGTTTTCAAAACGTCCTCTAAGGTCAATGCTTTTTGGGTAATTGGTAATTGGTCATTGGTTATTGTTTGATCATTATTTGGAATTGATGATTGCGTTTTAATCATTGCTCCAACTTCCGGCATGTCATTAAATCCTAGGATTTCAAAAGGGCTGGAAGGCAATACTTGAGTAACACTTTTTCCGAGATCATTAATCAACGACTTAACTTTTATTTTTTGATCATTAACAAAAAGAGTGTCAGCTATTTTTATCGTACCATCTTTGATAATAACACTGGCAACAATTCCCCGTCGGTCTTTTTTTGTTTCAATAATATAGGCTAAAACTGGGTTTTTTTCGTCATAGTTAAGTTTTAAATCAGAGGCAATAAATAGAATAGTTTCTAAAAGTTCATTAATACCTTTACCGGTTTTGGCGGAAACTAAAGCCACCGGAACCGCTCCTCCTTTACCTTCAGTCATTACTTCATATTTCAAAAGATCGTTTTTGACTTTTTCCGGATTAGTCTCAGGTAGATCAATTTTGTTAATAACAACGATAAAAGGGATTTTAGCGGCCTTGATATGAGAAATAGATTCAGCCGTTTGAGGCATGACGGAATCTTTTCCGTCGATTAGGAGTAGTGCAATGTCTGCTACATTGGCGCCCCGGGCGCGCAGTTTGGTAAAAGCTTCATGGCCGGGAGTATCAATAAAGGTAATTTTATTGGTTTTATAATCTTTAAACTCAGTCGTGATTTCATAGGCGCCGATTTTCTGGGTAATCCCGCCGTATTCATGATCGGTAATGTTACTTTTTCTAATATAGTCCAAAAGAGTAGTTTTTCCGTGATCAACATGACCTAAGATGGCTACAATCGGGGGACGAGTATTCATAGAATTATGCCTTTGGTTTTTCTTTACTAACTTTATTTTCAGAAGTGACTTCAGGAGTAGCGATTGATTCTTTTGGCTTTGTTTGCACAATGTCTATTTCAAAATCAGTCAATCTTGAAGCTAGGTTAACATTGATTCCGCCTTTACCTATAGCTAAAGGGGCTTCTTTTTCTTCCACTGTTACCTTAGCTCTTTTGCCAGTTTTATCAATCTCAACTGAAGTAATTTTAGCTGGTGATAAGGCGGCGATTAAAAATAATTTTTCATCTTTATTCCATTGAATAATATCAATTTTTTCTCCTCCGCCCAATTCTTCAATGACAGTCTGAACCCGAACGCCTTTTTGACCAACGCAAGCACCAACTGGGTCAACTCCGGATTGGGTTGAAGTAACAGCAATTTTAGTTCGTTCACCCGGTTCGCGGACTACTTTTTTAATTTCGACGGTGCCATTGGCTATTTCCGGTACTTCCCGTTTAAACAACTCTTCAATTAACTTAGGATGAGAGTGAGAAACTATAATTCTGGGATTGTCAAATTTATCATTGGAGATTTCTTTGAGATAAACAATCAGATTATCGTTAACTTTATATTGATAATTATTCATCTGTTCTTCTTTGGGGAGAATAGCTTCGGCTTTACCAATGTCAACTGAGGCGCTATAGCCGTCGTAACGAATGATTCGACCTTTGACAACTGTTCCAACTTGAGATTGATAATGAGCCGCCACGGTTTTTTTCTCGGCTTCTCTGATTTTTTGTAAAATGACTTGTTTAGCAGTTTGAGCGGCAATGCGTCCAAATCCCGGAGGAGTTATATCTTTGTCATTCTCGAATATTTTTGTTTCGCCGGTATCTTTATTAACAGTAGCTTTAATCTCTTCAATTTTTTCCGGGTATTCTTTTTTATAAGCGGCCACAATTGCAAGTTCAATCGAAGAGAGAACATCGCTAACCAAGATACCTCTTTCGGTGGCTACCTGGTTTAAAGCTAAAGAAAACTCACTTTTGATTATGGTCATATAAATTATTTTTGTTAAATCTATTTTTTTATGGACGAGCCCTTAGGAGCAACTGCAGCTTCTTTTTTAGCTGGAGCGGCAGCGGCTTCCTCTGTTGGCGTAATAGCTTCAACTGTTTGATCTGGGGCTGCCTCAGTGATAATCTCAGGAGCAGCCACAGCCGTCTCCGGAATAATACTTTCTTCTTTATGAGCAATGACGGCGACGACGACTTTTTCCGCCGGAGTTTTTATCTCATATTTGTCAGATTTTTTCAGATCAACTACTTTGATTTCCTGACCGATTTCCTTAATAACGGAAATATCAACTTCAATATATGACGGAATATCTTCAGGTAAAGCCTCGATCAGCAAAGTATCTGATTGAACAAGAAGGACGCCGCCTTTTTGAGAAACCGCTTCAGATACTCCGATGGTTTTAACCGGAACGGCTGTTTCGATTTTTTTAGAAAGATCAATTTTTCTAAAATCAATATGAAGCAAAGAACCTGATACCGGATGTTTTTGAATAGTTTTAATTAAGACGGGGATATTATCTTTATCTAACGATAGGTAAACAACGCCAGTTTCACCAACTTTTTTATAGGTTTTAACTAAATCTTTATGCGTAACAGACACCGATTGGGATTTAAAGTCCGGACCATATACGTTACCAGGCACTAATCCCAGTTTACGAATCTTATTTAATTTTTTACCAAAAACTTGTCGTAACTCTACTTTAAGAGACACTTTTTCTGAAGAATTAGCTGATTTTTTGTTTTTCATATAATTTTTATAAAATTTATAATGTTTATAACGATTATTTACTCCCTGTTTAACTCAATAAGAAAAATTTTATCGGTTGATAAACTGGTATTATAGACGATTTGATTATCTTTAACAACGGGAGAAAAATTTTGATTAAGTACGGAAATGTTTTTGTCTAACTGATACTCTAATATCAGGTCGGAATTTTTGGCGCCAATTTGTTTTTGAACAATTAGCTGATAGATACTTCTTCTTTTTTTCAAAGGTTCATTTAGTTGATAATTAATTTTTATCTCAACGGTTTTTCCCGGTGCCAGTTCAAAAAAAAAGCCTATTAGTTTGTACCGATCGTCTATTTGATCAACGTCCTCAACTAAGACACCGTCTTTGGTGATTTGATTGAGAGTAGAGTTTAAAGGCAGAAGAATCTGAAAATAATTGCGGTAATATCCGGTTGGGAAAACTTCTGCCGGCGACTCGTTTTTATACTGAAGAGAAAAAAAATGAGTGATTTTTCCTTGAGAGTCGATATTAACTTTTAAATTGACAAAACGGTTAATGAAAAAATTAGCTTTATTGGCACCAACATTGGCGTCATAGGGGAAGACATAATCGGTAATGCAATTTTCTGATAAAGTGCATTTGGGATCAATGACCCGGCCGGACCAAAAAGATGAGTCAAAAAACGATTGCAGATTTTGATCTTCCAAAAAAACGGTAATCTGTTTTTCATCAAGGGATTTTTTTATTTGAGAAAATAAAGTTTTGACATTAACGGTATTGAAATTATTTTGTAACTGCCTAACTAAAGAGGATAAAAATGTTTTTTTTTGAATCGAACCCGGAAAAAAATTTTTTCCCACATAAAATTGAGTTTTTAAATAAAAATTTTTAGCATTAATATATTCCTTAAAATCAGGTAGATATAGGTCATTAAAAGCATAAAGAATATTTTCAACGGCAGTGGTTGTAAATAGAATTCCGCCGGAAAAATCAGTCATTTTCATTTCTTTTTCCAGAAAAAATAAGGCTTTTTGATAGTTAGTAAAAAAATCAGGTGAAAAATTTGAATCTCTAAAAAACCAATGAGGAACACTAAGATATTTAGCAATTGGTTTTGGCGGATCAAGGTGAACGGTCAGCTGGCCATCGGCATCATAGATATCATAAACCTTAATATTGCTAATATTATAATTACCAATTTCAAAAATGCCGAATGATCCGATAAAACCTCCACCGGGGCGTAACTCCATATTGTTGGCAAAAAAGATAACGTATTTTTTTGGTTTTTTTTCTGTAATAACATCCTGAAAATAATTGATAACTTTTTTGGCTTTTTGCAAGCTATCAGCCAGCTCGAGTAACTGTTTTTTTATTGACTCAAAATAATTATTTGATATTGGTATTTTTTGAGCAATAATATTAAGTTCTTCCTGAATATTGGCCAAATTAATTTTTGTTTTTTCAATCCTTAAAATCAAAATAGTTTTTTGTTCAGTTGTTTTTTCTGGTTGAAAGAAGAAATCTTCCAAGCCCTTGAAATTCTCCAACAACAATTCAGTTTGTCTGACAATCGTCAGGCTTTTCTCATTAATATCAATCAGATTGTCAGGCAAGATAGCAATTCCAAATAGTAGATAACTGGGACGGACGATTGAATATAATTTTTTAGAAATTTCATTGATTGATGACGAATTATTAATATCTTTAAAAGAATTTTTTTTTAGAGCTAAATAATTTTGGTAATTGAGAAAAAGTGATAGGAAAAGAAAAGGAATAAAAGCGAGATGTAATATAATAACGGAGAATAGTAACAAAAGAATTAAATTTTTTTTGGTAATAAATTTTTTGTAATTATGAGTTAGTTCCGGTATCGAATTTAATTTATTTTTTACTAATTGAGATAAGTTTAAGTTGAGGTTTATTTCATTACTTTTAGAAAAAGCAAACCAAAGAATCTTATCGATTTCATTTTTTTCCAGTAGATCACCGTTAACAGTAATAATTTTTATATTTTTTGGCGGATTTTTTATATTGATCTGACGGTTTTTTCCCCCGAAAAAGATATAAACAAAAAGACTTTCTTTATTGTTACCAATTTTTTCTAAAGATATAGATTCATTAATGATAAAAATATAATGAAATATTTTGATAATTTTTGGAATAAAGGGGGAATAAAAAGGACTAACGGAAACTTTTTTTAACTCATTTTTTAAAAGAGAAATAAATAAATAGTTTTTTTTGGAAACAATCAAAGCCTTTTGTTTTTCTTCAATTATTTCAGTTCTTAGTTTCATACCTTTATTGTATAATTTCTCCTATGAGAAAAAAGGCACTAATTGTTAGATATAAGGAAATTCAAGAGGCGGAAATTTTTTTTGAAAACAAAAAAACGGTTTTAGTCGGCGGATGTTTTGATTTGATCCATTTTGGCCATTTGAAGTTTCTTGAAAAGGCCAAAGAGCAAGGTGATTTTTTAATTGTTGCTTTAGAGTCGGATGAGTTTATCAAAAAATATAAAAAAAAACTACCGGTTCATCGGCAATTAGAAAGAGCCGAGATTTTATCTAACTTAAACATGATTGATTTGATTATTCTTCTCCCCTTGTTTGAGACAAATAATGATTATTTTGATCTGGTAAAAAAAATTTCTCCGCGTATAATTGCGGTTACTGTTGGTGACCAACAATTAAAAAATAAAAAGAAACAGGCCTTGGAAGTTGGCGCTGAAGTTAGAGAGGTTGTCACTAACTTAAAAAATTTTTCTACAAGAAATATTGCCAAGGTTTTTAATTTATAAAAAATAAAATATGAAATTATTGTTGATGATTGAATTATCAGATAAAACAAAAAAAGAAATCACTGATCAACTATCAGATTTAAAAAAAACCTATCCTCAGTTTCAGTGGGAACCGGTTGAAAATTATAATATCTTAGTCCATTCATTCGGGGAATTTTCTGACCCCAAAGCGACTATTAGTAAATTGGAAATAGCTTTATTTGATAAAAAAATATTTTATTTTTATGCATACGAAGTTAATTTAAAAATTCAAAATAAAATTACTTTATACCTTGATTTTAGAAGGGAAAAGAAAGTGGAAAGAATCAGTAAAAGCATTAAAGAAGAATTCCAAATAGTTCAAGGCTCAGAAAAATACGTACCACGTTTAATCCTCGCTAATTATAAAATCCCTTCAAAACAGCAGTATTTTGTCATTAAAAAACGCCTAGCAAATTTGGAAATTGACCTTTCTTTTAAAATAAATAAATTAAGTTTGTTTGAGGGTAATAAAAAAATTTATATGTTTAAACTGCTTTAACCCGCCTTTGTTAAAACTACGACGAGGCGAAGAAAAACCCCGCCACATAGGGCGGGGTTATACATACCTTATTTAAATAAAATATTATGCTGAACCAATTCTATACATACCAGTGTCGCAGACTGGGCATTTGCCTTTCATCGCTGGTTTACCATTTTTCATGGTGACTTTTTCCGGATTAGCTACATCTCTTTTAGTTCGGCATTTGACGCAATACATTGATACCATATTTTTAATTCACCCCCTTTGTAAAAAAATTCTAAATTATAAATTTCAAGTTCCAAACAAACTTGTCATCCCCTCCCCCGACGAAACTCGGGGGCAGGCTCCGGAGGGGATCCAGACGGATGGATTCCCACCTTCGCGGGAATGACAACTAATTAGAATTTAAAATTTAATATTTATTTGTGATTTGTAATTTAGTATTTAGAATTTCTATCTAATCAGCTTAGCAAAATACAAAGAAATTTCAAGACCAATAATCAAAGTGATTAAAATTAAACTTTTTTTCAGGTCGGAAAAAAAATATTGATTTAAGGGTGAAATTTCTATTTCTTGGTTTGCAGTAGGCTTTGGTATGGGAGACGGAGACATCAATGGAGTTGCAAAAGTATCCGCGTGTCTATTTTCCAATAAACGAATTTTTCTGTGATAAAGAGCCAATAACTTTTCTTTCTTCGTCTTTTTAGGCATACGTCATACACGATAGCATATCAAAAATCAAAAATCAACCATGAACTAGAATATAAATAAATACAAATAAATATGATTGACAGTTTTTGTACAAAACTATAGAATGTACTTGATGGTATTATATATAATCGGAGTCATTTTTTTTATTTGGCTGGTTTTTTTGACGGGGATAGTTTTAAAGACAAAAGCCCACTATAATAATTTGATTTCTAAGACAAGAAAACAGAAGATTGATGAAATTTTGGATGAATTATTGATGATTGAAAGACAAACAAAAGAAGAATTAGAAATAGTCAAAAAAGAATTGCGTAAAGAGATAAAAACATCAACTCTTCATATTCAAAAGGTTGGCTTAGTTAGATTTAATCCTTTTGAAAGGACGGGTGGAGAAAAAAGTTTTGTTATCTCTTTTTTAAACCATGAAAATAGTGGTATAGTTATAAATTTCATACATACTCGTGACGGTTTAAGAGTTTATAGTAAAAAAGTTAAAGACGGGAAGGGTGAAGAGTATAGTTTATCCGAAGAAGAAGAAAAAGCCATCGAGAACAGCAATTAAAAATTGTCCAAAATCTTTATGATCAATAAAAAAATAGCCTACCTGATTGTTTTTGTTTTATTTGTTTTTTCGACGATGACTACTTATTCTTTTTTTTCGACTGAAAATGGTCAATTTTTTTTGTCACCAATTAGTTATCAAGCTCCTAAGTCGGAAAATGGAATAAGTGAAACGATCGCCGTTAGTGAACCAAGAACCGAAGAATGTCCTTTAAATGGTCAACTTTTAAGCAGAACTCAAAAAAATACTTGGGAAAGTCGTCGTCCTTTAGGCATTATGATTGAAAATCATAAAGAGGCCAGACCGCAATCAGGTTTATCCTCGGCTGACGTTGTTTATGAAGCAGTGGCTGAAGGAGGAATAACCAGATTTTTAGCAATATTCTACTGTCAAGATGCCCCGTACGTGGGTCCGGTCCGATCAGCTCGCATCTACTTTTTAAAGTTTCTTGAAGGTTATGGGAAAAATCCTCTTTATGCTCATGTGGGCGGAGCTAATACGCCCGGGCCGGCCGATGCTCTGGGTTATATTAAAAAACTGGATTGGTCGTCTTTCAATGACTTGAATCAATTTTCGGTTCCTTTTCCTTATTTCTGGCGCGATTATGAGAGATTGAAAAATGTAGCAACCGAACACACAGTTTATACTTCAACGAAAAAACTTTGGCAGTACGCAAAAGATAAAAGAAATTTAACTAATATTGATAATCAAGGAGTAAGATGGGAAAAAAGTTTTTCTGCCTGGAAATTTGAAGATGATGCTGCCCAAGCTGATCGAGGGACGGTCAATAAAATAGATTTTGGTTTTTGGGACAATTTAGCCAGCGATTTCAGCGTTGTTTGGAGTTATGACAACAAGACAAATAGTTACAAAAGAACTAATGGAGGCGTTCCACATCTTGATAAAAACAGCGGAAAAATATTGGAAACTAAAAACGTTGTGGTGATGTTTACCAAGGAATCACCGGCCAATGATGGTTATGAAGGCGGGCATATACTTTATAAAAATGTTGGGACTGGGGAAATGTTATTTTTTAAGAATGGCCAGGTAGTCAAAGGAACTTGGAGTCGTGATAAAGAAGAGGATCAGGTTAAATTTTTTGATAATAATGGTAAAGAAATTTCTATAGTTAGAGGTCAGGTGTTTATTGAGATGTTGCCGATTGGGAATAAAGTGAATTATTAATATGTTACAGCACATAATACCGTCTAAAGCGCGAAGAAAGATTCTTGAGTTTTTTTTTCATCACCATGGCGAGAACTATTACCTGCGCCGGGTGGTTCGAGAAGTAGATGAAGAGGTTAATGCCGTTAAAAGAGAGCTAGATATTTTGACTGAGGAAAAACTGCTACTGAGAGAACGGCGTCTCAATAAAGTTTACTTTACTTTAAATAAGAGCTATCAATTGTATGATGAATTTATGAGAATTTTTGCTAAAACTAGTTCACTGGCGATTGCAATTCATAATAATTTATCAAAGATCGGGAAAATAAAGTTTGTGGCGGTTTCTACCAAGTTTCCAAAGAACTTGATTATTAAAGATGATGAAATTTATCTTCTACTGGTTGGAATAATCGTTGTTGCTGAGATTGAAGCTTTAATCAAAGAAGTGGAAAAGAATTTTGGTCGATCAATTAACTACTCGGCGATGACTGAAGATGAATTTATTTTTAGAAAAAAGAATAATGATCCTTTTATCTGGCGATTTTTAAAACAACCAAAAATTATGTTAGTTGGGGTAGAAGAAGAGCTATTAAAATGAAATTAATTAAAACAATTTTTATCACGGTTATTTTATTGGGATTAATCTGGGTTGACTTACCTTACAATATTAAAACAAAATACGAACTACCGAGTAAAATTGATGTTAATATTTTTGGATTGAATATTAAAAAAGAGTTTAATACAAAGTTAGGTCTAGATCTGAAGGGTGGAAGTAACTTGATATTTGAAGCTGATACCTCAAAAGTAAGACGAGAAGATTTGACTGATGCGTTAAACTCTGCCCGTGATGTGATTGAGAGACGGGTTAATTTTTTTGGTGTGACTGAGCCACAGATACAGACAATCAAATCTGGAAATGTTTATCGATTGAGTGTTGATCTTCCCGGAATCAGCAACTATGAAGAAGCGATTAAACTAATTGGGCAAACAGCGCAACTAACATTTAAAGAGTTACCTGATGGAAAAATTGCCACAACAACCCCAATTTTTGTACAACTAACCAAAAATACTGGACTATCGGGAACCCATATACTTAAATCTACGATTGAGTTTGATAGTCAAACAGGTAAACCTCAGGTGGGGTTAAAATTTAATAAAAAAGGAACTGATTTATTTGCGGCAATTACAAAAAGAAATATCGGGAAACCGGTTGGAATATTTATAGATAATATGCCTTTAACGACGCCGACAGTACAAACTGAAATACTAGATGGCAGTGCCGTAATTACTGGTACTTTTACGACTGATGAGGCAAAAAAATTAACAATTGCCATTAATTCCGGAGCGTTGCCTTTACCGATTAAATTGGTTGAGCAAAAAAATATCGGTCCAACTTTGGGAGATATTGAAGTAAAAAAAAGCGTTTATGCAGGAACGGTTGGTCTAATCATGGTTTTGCTTTTTATGATTATCTGTTATGGTCGACTGGGTTTGATTGCTTCGTTAGCTTTAATTATTTATGGTCTGATTTCTTTATTTATCTTTAAAGCGATTCCGGTAGTTTTAACTCTTCCTGGCATTGCCGGATTTATTTTATCAATAGGTATGGCGGTAGATTCTAATATTTTGATTTTTGAAAGAATTAAAGAGGAACAGAGAAAGGATAAAAGTTTTGATATCGCGGTTAGATTGGGTTTTGGCCATGCAATTGATGCGATAAAAGATGCTAATATTACGACTTTAATCGTGGCATTTATTCTTTTTAATCCGTTAAACTGGGAATTCTTGCCGCAGTTTGGAATAGTGAGAGGATTTGCTTTAACATTGGCAATTGGCGTCGCCACTAGTTTATTTACAGGTGTGGTGATAACAAAAAGATTAATAACAATGTTTTATAAAGTTAAATAACTATGATTAACTTTCTGAAATTCCGTTGGTTATATTTCCTTGTTTCAACTGTTGTCATTGGAGCGGGACTATTTTCTATAGTTAAGTGGGGTTTTCGTTATTCGATTGACTTTACCGGCGGGAGTAATTTTGAGTTTCAAACAAATAAAGTGATTAAAAAAAATCAACTGCTTAAAGTATTAGATCAAAATAAAATATCAATTGTGAGTTTAAAACTGGTAAATAAAAATATTCTTTTAAGAACAAAAGTATTGGATCAAAAGAAAGAATCATTGTTTAAAAAAGATTTAGAAACAAAATTAAAAATTAAGATTACGGTTTTGCGCTCAGAAACAGTCGGCCCGATTTTAGGGAAAGAGGCAGTCGGTAAAACTTTGACTGCTTCGATACTGGCAATAATCGGTATTTTAATCTATATGAGTTTTGCTTTCAAAGGTTTCAACTTTGCTTTTGCGGCAGTTCTGGCGATGTTTCACGATCTAATTGTTGTTATCGGCACTTATTCCTTACTATCTCATTTTTTTGGAGCAGAAATTGACACAATGTTTATTACAGCAGTTTTAACAACGATGTCTTTTTCCGTTCATGATACGATTGTTATTTTTGATAAAATTCGTGAATATCACACTGAGCAAGAAACTTTAGAAATTGAATCGGCCTCCAATCAAGCACTGACTGAAACAATGATTCGTTCTCTCAATAATTCGATGACAATTGTTTTCATGCTTTTGGCTTTGACTATGATGGGCGGATCAACGATTAGATTTTTTATCTTAACTTTACTAATTGGCACGATTACCGGTACTTATTCTTCGCCGTTTGTAGCCACTCCAATTCTTGTCTGGTTAGAAAAAATGAAAAAGCAAAAATAATTTTTTGTTATTAAAAATCACTATTGACATC
>Ga0210017_1002414_pt1 | contig 15973 bp, 15 predicted proteins | sample CryGeyCG2014_020_FD_183966 | JGI IMG/M metagenome (GOLD analysis project Ga0210017, IMG submission 183966) | Groundwater microbial communities from aquifer - Crystal Geyser CG08_land_8/20/14_0.20 (SPAdes) (version 2) | ecosystem: Environmental > Aquatic > Deep subsurface > Groundwater | place... | reverse complement strand
TATCTCTAATTACACGAATTAAAAAACAGCATTCACCACAGAGGCACAGAGACACAAAGTTCACCAAGAATTATAAATAAATTTTTCTTGGTTATTCTTTGAGCCTTTGAGTCTTTGTGGTTAAAGTATTTTGTAGTCTTATTCCCAGTTGGTAATATCATCCTCATTGCCATTCTCTCCATCTTGACCTAAAGAATATAAATCGTAGCCACCTGAGTTATGGGTTCCCGGAGATTGGTATTGATATTCTCTGCCCCAGGGGTCGATCGGTTTCCTTTCCAGATAAGGGCCATTCCAATTGGTTGCTGAAACCGGTTTGCTCAAAAGAGCATTTAATCCTTCGCTGCTGGTGGGAAAACTGCCATTATCCAATTCAAAAAGTTTAAGGGCTGTGGCGATATTGGCATTAATATCCGCCCGTACCGCCGCCACTCTCGCTTGTTGGGAACGACCGGCAAGCCTGGGCATCACCATTGCCGCCAATATTCCGATAATGATTACCACCAGCATCATCTCAATCAAAGTAAACCCTTTCTTTTCCATATTTTCCTCTCCTCTTTTTAAGACCCCCTCACCCTGCACCCTCTCCCCAACGGGGAGAGGGAAATTTACATTAAATTAATCTGAAAGATTGGCAAAAGCATCGCAATAATAATAAAACCAATCACTCCCCCCACGATTAAAATCATTAAGGGCTCCAAAATCGTGGTTGATATTTTTAAAGCCTCTTCGGTATCTCTTTCATAAAAATCGGCAATTTCAGCAAAGGACTCGGCAAAGTGGCCTGATTCCTCACCCACAATGGTCAAATTGGTTACAAATCTCGGAAATAATTTCAGTTTTTGCAGAGATTTGCCAAATGAATTCCCTTGCTCTACTTCTTTCTGAGCTTGCCTGACTCCATCCTTGATTATCTCATTACTCAAAACCGGAATTGCTGTTCTAATAGCGGATAATACCGGAATGCCGCTTTTAATGAGAAGTTCCAAAGTGCGGCAGAATCTGGCCAATTCAACCTTTAAAAAAAAATTTCCCAGGATGGGAAGGCGTAATTTCATTAAACTAAAAACTTTGCTCTGAACTTTTATTCCCCGTCGGACTAAAATACCGATAATTAACAAACCTAAAAGAATCCAGAACCAATGTTCGCGGAGTCCGGAACTTATTCCCAGGACAATTTTTGTAGGTAATGGCAATTCCTGACCGAGGTCAGAAAATATCTTGAGCAGACGAGGCATCGTAAAAACAAGAATGAAGGTTACTGTAATCGCACCAACAATGGCCATAAAGAGAGGGTAAAGCAGGGCAGTCCTGACCGAAGAGAAAAAATCATTTTCCTTTTTTAAATGATTGCTAATTCTTAAAAGTTCCTTCTCTAAATTCCCGCTGCTTTCCCCGGCCCGAACCATCGCCAAATAAAGAGGAGAAAATGCCTGAGGATATCTTGCTATTGCCGAAGAAAAAGGTTCTCCCGCTTTTATTTTCGTATAAAGATAATTAAGAATCATTTTGAAATTGGAATTTTCGGTCTGTTCGGAAATAGTGGTTAAGGATTTTAAGATGGGAACTCCGGACTTTAATAGACTTGATAATTGCCGGCTGAAGTTTATAATTTCTCTTAACTTTATTCGTCCAACGGCAGAAACCGGCGTTGTTCCTGATAAATCGGTTTCTATTGAAACTTTCTCAATGCTAATCGGAAAATAACCTTGCTCGCTTAGTTTCGCAATCGTTTCTTCCTTGCTTCGGGTTTCAATCGTACCTTCTATTACTTCCTGAGGACCCTTTTTAGCGCGATATTTAAATATAGGCATCTATTCGTAAGAGTTAAGTTTTCCTGAAATACCATATGATTACAGTGATTATAAAGGAGATTACAGTGATTTTTATCTTTAATCACCGTAATCAAGAAGTTTAATCTCTGTAATCAGTAATAGTTTTAGAGAAACTAACCTATTACATCTATTCTTCCTTAACGTATTTCTCAAGACGAATTCGGTCTTTACTTAATATATCCAAAAAATGAACGGAAATATAATAATCATTTTCTCTTCTTTGCGCATACAAAACCTTAGCCAAACAAACCAGAGGTTGAGCAGAGTCTAATAATTCTATCTTTACTTCCAATATTGTCCCCACCGGCAGAAATCCAGTAGCGATAAAACATAACCCGCCCGCAGAAAGGTCTTTAGTTATGGTAAAGTGTTCCGGCGAATTTTTTAAAAGAATCCCATCGGCCGATTTTATAATTCTATATTTCAGATTAACTCTGCTGCCTGAACGAAGAAAAACCCTTTTGTCCTCAGGAAAAGATTCTTTCATTTTCTTCTTCTTCCTGAGTAACCTTAAACACTTCTTCTACGGTAGTCAAACCTTCGATAACTTTTTGCCAGCCATTCTGCCGAAGGGTATGCATTCCATTTTTTAAGGCAACACTCTTGATCCGGGCCGAAGAACTCTTTTTAAGAATTAACTCTCTGATTTCCTCGTTAAGAACCATAATTTCATAGATCGCAGTTCTTTCGTAATAGCCGGTGAAATTACAGTTTCTACAACCCTCACCCCGATATATTTTTACTTCAGAGTTTGAAATTCCTAAATCCTTAGCTATTAAGGGACCTACTTCGGTTAATTCGGAATCTTGTTTTCTTCTGCACTTCGGGCAGATTAACTTTACCAAGCGCTGCGCCATTACCGCAACAACACTGGAAGTAATGAGATAAGGCTCAACCCCCATATTCATCAATCTGGTGATACTGCTGGCAGCATCATTGGTATGCAAGCTGGAAACTATTAGATGGCCGGTAAGAGCGATCCGAATCGCTATTTCCGCAGTCTCCGCGTCTCGCACTTCGCCAACCATCATCACATCAGGGTCATGCCTTAACATGCTCCGCAATCCCCGCGCAAAATCCAAACCGATCTGGGGCGCAACTTGTATTTGGCTAATATTTTCCATCTCGTATTCTATGGGGTCTTCAATAGTTATTATTTTGCGATCATTGGTATTCAACTTGTTTAATGCCGTATAAAGGGTAGTAGTCTTGCCACTGCCGGTTGGTCCGGTAACAAAAATTATTCCGTGCGGTCTCTTGATTAAACCCTCAAATAATTTCAAATCCGAAGAGGATAGTCCTAATTTTTCCAAATCAAAGATTAATTGCAGGGGTAGAATTCTAATTACCACACTCTCTCCAAAAGGGGTCGGCAAACAGGAGATTCTCAGGTTTAAGGTTTGCTTTCCGATTTTAATGATTGCCCGGCCATCCTGAGGAAGTCGGTGTTCAACAATATCTAAATTTGACATAATCTTTATCCGGGAGAGTATCGGTCTTAAGAAATTTTTTATCTGGGGTGGTACCGGAGCCTCAGAAAGAACACCATCAATCCGATAGCGTAATTTTACCTTTTCCCGATAAGGCTCAATATGAATATCGGTTGCCCTTTTCCGGCAGGCATCTAAAATAATTTGATTAACTAATTTTACTACTGAAGCACCCCCGGCCAATTTCTCCAAATCCTCCACTTTTTCTTCGGTTTCTATTACCTCTGGCTCTTCTTTGGTTCTCTCTCTGGTTATCTCTTGAATTGTCTCGGCTCCCAGACCATAAAACAATTTTAATTTCTCCAGAATTTCACGCTCACAGGAAAGATTCTGCTTGACTCTATAACCCAGATACATTTTTACTTCGTCCTGCACCTGAGCAGTTAAAGGGTAGGATACCGCAATGCTCAATTTTTCATCCTCGATCCCTAAGGGAATAAAACGATAGTAAAAGGAGACTTTCGCCGGAATTTTATCCACTAAGGACCGATCCAGAGTTATTTCTTTTAGATTCAGATAGGTAAGGTTAAGTCGTTCTGCTAAAACTTTTAAAATCGTCTTCTCGGTTATTCTTTCTTCAATTAAAAGAGATTTAAATTCTTGCTTTGACTCCTCAGCCTTTTTGGTCAGAGAATTTAACGTTTCTTCGGTAATTTTCCCTTCTTTCAACAAAGCGTCAGCCAAAATTAAATCAATTTTATTTAACATTATTAATTAGTGAGGTTAAAATAATCTTTGTTTCATCCAAAAGAATTCCTCTCTTTGCTTCCTGAGTGTAAACCTTAAGAATCTGGGGGAATCTCATCCGGGCTAAAAGCGCCTTTTCTTCAGGAGTTCTTTGGACCTCTCTATTTAAAGCTTTGATCTTCCTTTCAACCTCCCAGCAGGGTTTTCCTGTTAAAGGAACCAACTCTCCCAGTCTTTTTAAATAAAAGAATTTTTGCTGGTTAAGAAAAGTCTTCAAAGAGGTTCCTCCGCCTTTTTGGAGATAAAGATTCGCCATTTTAGTCTTATTAACTCCGGTTACCTTCAAAAAATCATCGAAACCAACCGATTTTTCGATGAGATTTTTTTCTCCTTTTATAAGCAAAGGAATGGAACAACTATTTCTTATCTTTTCAATCTCTTGAATAAGCAGTTTATATTTCCGGAGAGTAAGATTTTTTAGAAAAGGGGCTCTCCGGTTTTCTGTTTTTAAAATAGATTGTAAATTTTTTAAGGCCGAATTATCCATCTCCAGTTTGATAAGCTGAGCATCAAGAACAGGCTTATTATTTAGAGATTGAGAAGCTTTTAAACAGCTTAAACAATTATCCAAGGCACTCAAAGTCTTTTCTTTTTTTATTAGATAATTGAAGAGGGTGCCGGCGATCACTCCAACCGCTAATAAAAAGATGAACACTTTTTCCCACACTTTACTCTTTTTTATCTTTATCTTTTTCATTTTGTTTTATCCGTTAATTCTCTAACCATATATTGACGGTAGCGCTTGAGGACATCATCCATATCTTCCGGGGAAGTAAGAAGCGCCTTTAATTTCCGGGGAAAAACCTTTCTTTCCGCTTCGCTGATAGTTACTACGTCCAGAGGGTCAATAACCGCGACCGTCACCGACTCCTCATTTTGCTCAACAGGAAAACATTTATGGTCAAAAATTAAGGAAGAGGAAAATTGCTTTCCCAGAGCCAAATCAAGATATTTATTCTTCAAGACCCGGTAAGGCATATCGAATTGCTCGCTGAGCACCTTCAATAAATCTTCTTCGCTAATAAAGCTTCTCCTTACCAGAATAGTCCCCAAGAATTCTTTAGTCTGCTGTTGTTCGGAAAGAGCGGTTTGGAGTTGTTCTTCGGTAACCAGATTCTTCTCTACCAGAATTTCACCGATAAATTTAGCCATTATTTTATAAGCACTAAATACCTCTGAATATCTATAAATGAATAAGAACCACTATCTTCAAGGGAAAATGGGAAACAGGGGGAAAAGGGGAATAAATACCCCGTCAATTCTTTCATTCCCCTTTTGTAAAAGGGGAATGAATCTCTATATTAAGTTTCCTTTTTCCATCTTTCCACTTTCCCCTTTTTCCTTGTTGTTTATTCGTGTTCATTCGTGGTTGCTATTTCCCCTGTCTTCTCTCTGGTTTCATTTTTTATTAGGATAAGGCTCCGATCATATAAAACTCATTTTCTGTTCTTCGGTCCAGGCGTCCGGAAAGAATTTTCTCGCAGCCTTCAATGGTCTGGGGAATGGTTACGTATTCCCCCTTTTTTCCGCTATAGGATTCGGCTACAAAGAAAGGCTGGGTAAGAAAATTCTGTAATTTCCGCGCCCGTTCGTAAATGGTGCGGTCAGCACGGGAAAGTTCATCAATGCCGATAAGCATTACAATTCGCCTGAGTTCCTCATATCGCTGAAAAAGATGAATTACCTCCTGGGCAACTTCAAAATGATGTTGCCCTACGACATCAGAGTCTAAATTTGCCGAGGAAGAACCTAAAGGGTCTATCGCCGGATAAAGTCCTAATTGAACCCGCTCGCGAGAAAGGGTAAGAACCGAATCAAGAAAAGTAAAAATTGCCACCACCGCCGGGTCGGTGAGGTCATCCGCAGGCACATAAACCGCTTCAATAGCGGTGATTGAGCCGCCGGTTTCCCGAGACGACCTAATCCTTTCGTGAAATTCTGCCGCTTCGGAAATCAACGTTGGCTGATAACCGGTTTCCGAAGGAACCCGGCCAAGAAGAGTAGAAATCTCTGCTCCCGCTTGTAAATAACGGAAGATATTGTCAACAAATAATAGAACGTCTTTGTTTTTACGCTGCATTGACTCGGCGATGGTAATTCCGGTTAAAGCTGCATTAAAACGGGCGCCCGGGGATTCATCCATCTGCCCGAATACCAAAACAGTGCGTGATAAAATATCGCTTTCCGAAAGCTGATAATAGAGTTCATTCCCCTCGCGAATCCGCTCCCCCACCCCGGCAAATAAACAGGTGCCCTGATGCCTTTTAATGATGTTATGCATAATCTCAAGAACGATAACCGTTTTACCCAGACCGGCACCTCCTAAAAGCCCGGTTTTACTGCCTTTGGTAAGAGGGAACAATAGGTCAATTATCTTAATCCCGGTTTCTAAAATTTCAAAACTGCCGGATTGCTTTTTCTTCATTTTAACCTGGGTGCCGGGTTCCGACCTTCGGGTGGGAAATTTCTCCCTAGTTTCAATAGGGCCCTTCTGATCCATTGGTTCCCCGAGAACGTTAATCAAACGGGTATAAAGCACTTCTCCTTCCGGCACTTTAATCGGCTCGTTGCTACCGTAAGCTAAAGCATTACGTTGAAGATTAAAGGTAGAGTTTATGGCGATACAGCGAGCAATATTCCCGGGCCGATGTTCAGCTACCTCTAAAATTACCGATTTCCCTTCCACGGTCTCGGTCCTGACTCTGCCAAATATATTAGAGACATCCTTTCCGTCGGAGAATTTAATATCTACCACCGGTCCTTGAATGGCAACCACATGTCCTATTGTATTCTTTTCTTCTTTATTTAGCATAGATGGATTGGGCAGCAAATAATTCGCGCATCTGCTGGTCAATAATTTCGTGCCGGGCATGAAAGTAACGAAATTTCAATTTCTTATTTTCTTCATTGATTTTTTGGATACTTTCTTCCAAATGCAGATAACGCGCCGCATATTCAGCTAAATGAGCCAGGCCCAAAATTTCATAAAATTTTTGCTCGAGCCAGAGAAAAATCAGATATTCAAGAATATTTTCAGGCGAAGATTCCAGTAGAATTTCAGAGTTTTTTCTCCCGGAAGTTTCAGGATTATCTTTGAGCCAGGCGCGGCGCGGCAAAAGAGTTAATTCTTCTATTCTCTGGACCATAATGGAAAGGGCGTGAGGATAAACCACCCTTATTCTTCCCAATTTTCCAGAGACCACCTCATTGACAATATAATCCCGCAACTGAGAAGCCAAAGATTCCTTATTTTCCTCACTAATTCCGGAAAAACCTTTAAAGGGAATCGCCATTTCCTGCATAAAACGGGCACCCTGGCTGCCGACAACAATTAATTTTCCCGGATTATTTTTTAGATAGCCGGTGGCAATCATCATAATTTTATTATTCACCCCTCCTACAAATCCCCGATCTGAAGTAATCGCAACCACTCCCAAATCTTTCTTTTCTGAATCTAAAAAAGGGTGATGAATCGTCTTAAGGTCAATCATTCTAAAAAACGTTCTGATGGTATCCCCAAAAATCTCAAAACTCCTGGTCCTTTTTTCTAAATTATAATATTGGGAAACTGCCAGTAATTTCAATATTTCAATCAAGGAGGAGAAATCTTGATGAAACTCCATTTCTTTCTTAATCGCAGAGGCAGTCGCCATTTATTTTTTTAGGGATTTCTTGAAATAATCCTTCAAGGATGCTTTTAATTTTTCTCTCATTTCTTCAGAAACTTTCTTTTTATCCCGCAACTCACTGATGACCTCGGGATGGTCTTCCCGGATAAATTTAAAAAAATCCTTTTTGAAAGAAAGCACTTCAAAGGAGGATAAACTATCCAAAACCCCCAGATTTAAAGCCGCAAGATAAATAATCTGCTCTTCCATAGGGACCGGTTGATTTTTATCCTGGATAATTAATTGAGTGAGAACCTCTCCGTGTTTAAGACTTTGCTCGGCCTCTTTAGAAAGAGTGGTTGCGTGCAGTCTGGTCATCCGTAATAGTTCCTGATACCGAACATAGTCTAACCTTAAGTTCTTGCTTAATTCTCTCATCGCCGGCCACTGGGCAATGTTTCCAATTCGGGAAACGGAAAGTCCCATATCAATAGCCGGTTTAACGCCTTGATGGAAAAGATTAAGGTCAAAGTAAGTCTGCCCGTCAGTCATAGAAACCAAGTTGGTTGGGATATAACCGGTGATATCTCCGGCAAGAGTCTCTGCAATAGGAAAAAATGTCATTGAACCCCCATTTAACTCCGGCTTTAAAGAGCCCGCCTTCTCTACTAATTGAGAATGAATGTAAAATATATCCCCGGGGTAAGCCTCTCTTCCCGGGGCCCGTTGTAGAAGGAGAGAAATCTGGCGATAAGCCCAGGCATGGCGAGTAAGGTCATCAAAGACTACCAGAACATCTTTACCCTGATGCATAAAATATTCCCCGAGCATTGCCGCGGTGTAAGGAGCAAGATATTGCTCTCCTACCGATGTAGAGGCAACGCTACTAACCACAATCGTATAAGGCATTACTTCTCTCTCCTGAAAAAGGTCAAGGAATTTTAAAAGATTGGAATAAGGTTTACCGATACAGCAATAAATACAAAGGACGTCCTTTCCCCGTTGATTAAGAATAGCGTCTATTGCCACTGAACTTTTGCCGCTTAAACGGTCCCCCACAAAAAGTTGACGTTGTCCTTTGGCAATAGGAATGAGAGCGTCAAGAACAATAGTGCCGGTTTCAAAAGTTTCATGGACCGGAACCCGGTCGATTACCCCGGGAGCATCTGAAAATACCGGATAAACCTGGCTGCTTTCAATAGGGCCTAACCCATCGACCGGTTCACTAAGACTATTGACCACACGGCCTAAAAAAGCATCCCCCGCCGGAAGGTAAAAAGATTGGCCTTTATTGTAAATTTCATCATCTAAACGTAAAAAACTGCTTGAGCCCAATACCAAAATATCAACTTCTTCCTCTCTAAATCCTACCACCAATCCTAAGACTCCATTTTCAAATTCAACAATCTGATTATTAAAACAAGACGGTAATCCCCTTGCGGTTACAATAAACTTACGCAGAGATTTAATATAACCAATTTCCCGAACTTCCGGTGCTACAGAAGATAATGTTGCCTCTTTCATATTAATCGTATAAGAATTTCCTTTTTAACTTTTAGCCACCAATATAACACGAATAAGAACTATGTAGCAGTCGCATTTATGCGACATAAAGAGTGCGATAAATCGCACCGCTACATTATCCGGCACTTGTAGCGGTCGCATTTATGGTAAATATTCACCAAACCACGTCATTGTCTGTAGTGGCAAAGCTTGCTTTGCCGCAGAGCAAGCTCTGCAACTACAGTAGTGCGAACCTTTCAGGTTCGCTTGTTGGCGAGGCTAAAGGCCTCGCACTACATCTATCAGATGACACGGGGTTAACTGAGCTTTTACCATTTATGCGACATAAAGAGTGCGATAAATCGCTATTTTTCGTGTTCATTAGTGTTCATTCGTGGTTACATAATTTATGCATTTTTAGCAATCTTTTGTATCCGGTGTTTTAGACTTCCGTCAATTACCACGCTGCCGATAGTAATAACCATTCCTGCAATCAACTGAGGGTCAACCTCTTCTTTTAAATCAATATTTCGACCGAACTTTTTCTCCAGTCCTTTCCGCAATAGTCCCTGCTGTTCTGAGGTAAGAGGAAATGGGGAAACAACTTTAGCCCGAGAAATATTATCCGGTAAATGAATGCGTTCTAATTGGAAATCACTGGTCATTGATTCCTTGAACCAGAGGGAATGAAGTTCTTGCTGAATCTTATCCGGGAGCGCCTCCCGGAGAAAGCTACCGGCTTTCTCTGAAGCTCCTTTTTCAATTTGCTGCTCTATTTCCCTTTTCAGCAATTCACAGGTTTTTTCAGTCTGGCGCATCATTTCTTCGCTTTTCTTGCGCGTCTCTTGAGAGATTCTTTCCTTCTCTTTTTCCGCCTCCTGAGATAACTTGCTTTTAAGAGCTCCCCCTTCGCTCCTGGCTTCGGCAACTATTGCGGCAGCATCCTTTTTTGCCTTCTCTAACTGAGTCTCTGCCTCTTTCTGTTTCCTGGCATAATCTTCGCCAAGTTCCTGGAGATGGCCGGTTGCCCGGGTGATATTACGGGTTAAAATAGAGCGCAGGAATAAGATCAGCCCGGCAAAAATAAACAATTGAAGAATCAATAATTGTCCAAAAAACATTTATTTCCCTCCCCAGGCTTCCCAGGTAAGAATATATTTCTTTGCCCAATCCTTGTGCGCTCCATCGGGAGCAAGCTGAAGATACATTTTGAGACATTCAATTGATTGTTTGCGTTTCTCAAGATGTTCGGCGTAAAGATATCCCAGATAATAAAAAGCGTCCGCATCATTGGGATTTAATTCGGTAACTCTTTTAAACTCAGACAAGGCGAGGGAATATTCCAATTTTTTAAGATAGAAACAACCGGTATTGTAATGAATATCTGCAGTTTCTTTAATTAATTTTTTATTCTCTCTGGCTAATCCTTCAAACTTGGCCGGAAGATTACTCATCTTCTCCTGGAGTTCTCTATTCTCCTGAGAGAGTTTATCGTAACCTTTCAATAATTCCTGGTATGCTTTTTCCTTCTCCTTGATAGTCTTCTCGGTCCTTAAATCTTTGCTGAGCCATTGATTAAACGAGAGCTGCATCTTTCTGAGTTTATCGGCAAGAGACTTATTTTCCTTTCTTAAGGAAACTAAGTCTGTTGAAAGACCTTCAAGTTTTGTGCCCTGGCTAATTTCCTCGATCTCCTTTTTCTGTTTGGCGAGAGATTCCTGGAAAGATGCCCTTTCCTCAGATAGTTTTTTTTCATAATCTCCCCTGGTCCTGGCTAATTTTTGTTCCCATTCCTGGTTCTGTTTCAGCAATTCTTTCTCTCTTTCCTGAAATTTTTGATTTTCCTCCTTAACTTTCTCTAATTTTGCCACGGAACTTTTAAGGTTAGTTAATTCTGCTTCCTTCTCCGTCAGCAATTTTTCTTTCTCCCTGGTTATCTCGTCGATCTGCCGAAGAAGATTCTTCTTCTCCTGAGAAATTTTTTCATAATCAAGGGAAGCCTTATCCAGTTTCCCCTGAAGTGTCTCTTTAAGGTTCTTTAGTTTTTCAACTTCTTTGCTCAACCTATTTGCCTGGTTCAAAACTGAATGTTCGAGATTACGCAATCTCTTATTCTCCAAAGAGAATTTCTCTATTTTCGTGTCCTTTTCGGTAATTTTCTGCAAGAGTTTATCTTTTCCGGTTAACTGATAAGAAAACAATTTTAACCGACGGGGAAGAGATTTTAACCGAGAGAAAAAAGAATTCAATGAGGAGAGATTATAACCAAAATCCTTTGCCGCGAGATTAACTCCGCTATAAGACAAATCTGCCAAGAAAACTAAAATTACCAGAATTATTATGAATTTCTTTTTCTTTTTCATTTTTTAATCCCCGTAGTTTCGATATGAGGAACCAGTGGATTCCTCTCTTTTTCTTTCCTTTTCCAAATATCCTCGCTCTGCAGTTAGCGGTTCTATCTGCACTTCTTTCTCTCCGGTAACCAATTCACCACCGCTGATAATGTGCGGGGTAAGAAAAATAATCAATTCGGTAGTAGCCTCGCCTGCGGTTTCCGAACTAAAGAGTTTACCCAGTAAAGGTATCTGCCCTAAGATAGGAACGCGCGTAGTTTTGCTGCTCTTTACCTTTTTACGCAACCCCCCGATAATAATGGTTGTACCATCCTTTACCATCACCCTGGTTTCAGTAAGAGCAGTATCTACGACCGGAATCCTGTTGCCGGAAGGAGTTTCATACCAACTGATAACACTGCTAATTTCCGGGTTTATCTTCATCGTAATATAACCTTCATCATTAATGGTTGGGGTTACCTTCAGTTTAATTCCCACATCGATAAAATGCGCTTCTTCCGCCAGAGTAGTGGCGGCTTCCGCCTGACTGGTGGTGGTGGTAACATAAACCTCCTTGGTGCCCACGTGGATGTATGCCTCTTCACTATTAACTACCGCCAATTTAGGGCTGGAAAGAAGCTGGGCTTTCCCCAAAGTTTGCAAGAATTTAAACACGGCTTCAAAGTTATCCTCCCCGGTCTTGGCAAGATAAACCTCTCCGAAAGGAGTCACCTTAGGAAGAGCAGGAAGAATAGCCGTAGGTTCAATTTTTGCATACTGGTCAATCGCAGTCCTGCCGATACGATACATTGAGTCAAGAGGATGGGAGCCAATATATTCAACCCCGGTGGGAGTTATCTGTTTTAACAGCCCTTCCCACTGAACGCTCATCTCAGAACCTTTCGTAAAATTTACTTTTACCACGCGCGCCATAATTAGCACCTGCTTGGTCGGCTCATCAAGATTCTTAATTAATCTTCTGATTTCTTCCATACGACCGGGTAATGTTTCCACAATTACCTGATTGGTCCGTTCGTCAGCGACAATTGAACCCGCCTTTTTCAAACTTAATTGAGTCTTAAGACGCTCCTCAACATCCTTGGCTTTGGCATATTGCAGAGAGAATACCTCCACTACATTCTTGCCCTCTATATAAGCGAGAGATTTTTGCATTTTTTCTAAGTTCTCCGGAGTATCCAGAATCAGAACCGTGCCGGATTCCTCGTCAACCAACAGCCGTCCAACAGTACTTTTCAAAGCATCCAACAATTTAAAAGCTCTTTCCGGCACCGCGTAATTAAGACGAATCATCCGCACACAGCGGGCATCCTCAAACTTCTTGCCGTAGATTGTCTCATAATCTTTTCCGGTCATTACATAGTAAATATCCCCCTGCTTATAATAAGCCAGGCTATTGGTTAAAAGGATAATATCCCAGATATCTTTGATGGGTACATTGGTAACATTTAAAGTTACCCGGCCGCTGACTCCTTTATTTATTGCAATATTTAAATTAGCCTCTTTAGCCAGATACTGTAATGACTCTATCGCATCAATATTGCGCAAGTTCAAGGAAATCCTTTTCTCCATCCCTTCTTCGCTCTTTAAAATCGCAGCCGGAGAAAGAAAAGCAAGGATTAGGATAATAAAAATAAATTTCTTAGCCATTTTTACAATTTAAGTTCGGCTTTTTCGCCTTTGTATTCTAAAACTACCTTTTCTTTGAGGACATCGATAACCGCCACACTCTTTTCCAGGAGAGCCCCCTGGCGACAAACAAAGGTCTTTCCGCTCTTTTTATCCTCAATCATCGCCTCCGGCTGGTTGGACCAGGCAACCCCCACCAATTGCCAATCCTTGATAATTCCTTCTAACTCCTCCCGGGGAGTGATTATCTTTGGGGGAGGAGGCTCCTTCTTCTCTTCCTTTTTTAGAATCGTGACCTTCTTGAAGCCTAATTCAAATATATCCCGGGAATTGGCCTTTTCACAATAGTAGGATGCTTCTTTTAATAAGGACAAGCATTCCGTTACTCCCTTCTTTTTTACTCCGATTCTCAATACCGGGTTGGTTATTTTTACCAAATTCATCGGCAAGGTAGGCCAACCGGCAATTAAGTATAGCCCCAAACCAATAATTAAGAGAGTAAGAATCTTATTTATTCCTTTGATGAAGTCCGAAAAGTCCTTTCCCCTGATTAAACCTATTTTTTCCCCAATAGTAGAGAGGGAAAGCTCAAAACCTTTCTTCACTTCTTGGAAAGCATGCTTCTTCGGGGTTTCAATAAGTCTTAATAGCCTTTTTTCGGGAGTGGCTCTTTCATCTGCCATTCGGTCCTTTCCTCCTGGATGATTTTATTAACTATCTTTTCATCTGCTATCGCCTTACCCTCCAGAATTAATTTTTTAAGCACTTGATGACAAAACATAATGATTCGCCGCGGATAACCCTTGCTGAACTGATAAATTTTTCTTACCGCTTCATCTGAAAATAACCCGTCCTTGCCGGAATAACCCGCCTGCCTGATGCGAAATCTAATCATTTCCCTGGTTTCATCGTAAGCAAAGGGGTTCAGGGTATATTTAAAACTGATGCGGTCAAGGAGATTAGGAATCTTCATAATCGCCGGATAAAATTCCATCTGTCCCAAGAGAATTAACTGCAAAAGTTTAAACTGGTTCGTCTCATAATTCAAAAGCACGCGCAGAACTTCCAAAGAAGTCTGATTCAATTTCTGGGCCTCATCAATAATTAAAACAATAATTTTATTTTCGTTAACCCCCATTTGAAAGAGAAAAGATTCTAATGCTTCCTTCAGTTCTATGGTAGTGACTTCCTCTTTGGGCTTGGTGGGCGCACAATTGAAATTCCTCACTAAATAATCCAGGAGTAAATGTTCGGTTTCAAAAGAAGGGTCAAAAATCATATGAAAGTGGAAATTTTCTCTCTGCTTCAATTCCTGGATAAGTTTTCTTGAGAGCGTAGTTTTTCCCATCCCAACATCACCCAGAATCACGGTTAAACCTCGCCTTAATTGCAGTTCAATGAGACTATTGGTCAGCGCTCTTTCGTGCCCTTTTGAAAGGTAAAAAAAATCCGGGTCAGGACTGGTAGAAAAGGGTTCTTTCTCCAGCCCTAAAACTTCAAAATAGTTCATGATTTCATATAATCTTTAATCTTCGCTCTTTTTTCTAAATCTTCCAGCCATTCATTAAAACCAGCAATTTTTTTCTGAAGAGAAACCTGCTTCTCGTAATATTCGCGTTGTTTAGAAAAATCCGACTCTTCCGCCGGTCTTACTTTAAGAACCTGAAAAACTCCATAGCCTTTATAAATAGGAGCCGGAGGATAAAGAGTCTCCGGGGAAAGTTTAATCAGCTGATCAGCGTCCTCCCGATGAAATCCCCACATATTCATTAAAAACTCCAGGCAGACAAACCCCGGTTGCTTGAAAGATTTCGGGTTTTTCTCCTTCTCCTTTTTCCAGAAATCAGGATTCTCCTTTGCTTTTCGGTAAAAATCCTTTGCTTCTTCCAATTCATCAAACTGAATCAATTCCACGCTTAAAGTATTATAGACATCAAGAAATTTTTGATGGACCTCTTTCTCGGATACGGTTGGCTGAATGCTATCAATCACCTCTTGACGAAGTTTGTTAATTTTAATTAGATGTTCAATCTGATTTCTAAATATCTCAACCGATATTCCGATAGTTTTTTTTACCCATTCGGCATAGGCTGAAGGCTCTTTTTTCCAATCAAAAGAAACCTTGTGGCTCTTAAGCATTTTGCCAATTTCTTCATCAACTTCTTCATCTTTAACCTTGATATTTCTCCGGAAAGCCTCATAGGAAAGAAGGATTTCTATCCAGACCTGTTTTTCAATCTCTTCCGGGGTTTTAGGAACTCCCCGCCAGCGGGTGCCAAAGACAGAGATAATATTTTTGGCAAAATAGTAATTACTTGTTGGAACCTGGATTCCAAAGAACTCACCGGCAATCTCAGGATTCTTTGTTTGAACCGTCTGGCTGAAAAGAAAAGAGGAAAAAAGCAGAACAAAAAGGAAAACAGAGATTCTCTTGATCAACCGGACCATAGCCTTACTATTAGCCATTTGTTTATGGTTAAGGACACTACTGTCCAATAAAAATTTAAGAATTCAACGAGGACCAAATATCCACCACTAATTATTGGCGGAGAGGTTCGGTCTCTGCGCACATTATAACACAGTTTTTAATAAAAGGTTAATTAACCGCTACATAAACAAAATGTAGTTGCCTGATTTATCAGGCTTTGTTCAAAGGAATACAATGGTCTTAATGCCAAATGAATTTTTTCTAACCACGAATTAACGCGAATTACTCTAATTCGTAAAATTCGATAAATTCGTGGTTTTATAACTTGATACCATAGGAATTTTCTTTTTAACTTTCATCCACGAATTAACACGAATGGAAA
>Ga0210017_1002412_pt1 | contig 15976 bp, 20 predicted proteins | sample CryGeyCG2014_020_FD_183966 | JGI IMG/M metagenome (GOLD analysis project Ga0210017, IMG submission 183966) | Groundwater microbial communities from aquifer - Crystal Geyser CG08_land_8/20/14_0.20 (SPAdes) (version 2) | ecosystem: Environmental > Aquatic > Deep subsurface > Groundwater | place... | reverse complement strand
GGTTCTATTGAAATATTAAGTTCCGATAATGAACAAAGCATTTCTACTATTTTATCTTCTAATCCTACAGACATTTGGCTAATTGTTAATGGAGGACAGGATGCGAGAGTCTATAGCTTTGGTGTTATTCCTATGCCTGAATGGCATGAGATTTCTCCGTTTTAAAGAAAGAAATATTATGATGAATATTCCAGGTAACGATGTTTTAAGAACAAAAAAGACTTCTGCAAAAGACGCAGAAGTCTTTTAAATTTATTAACTTAGGGTTTGCAAAAAAAATTTAAAAGAGTATAATAATAATTAAATTATGGCTGTACCAAAACAAAAACATACAAAATCACGGAGAGATAAAAGAAGGGGAAATATTTACCTTAAAGTTCCTGTTTTAATTAAATGTCCAAAATGCGGTAAGCCGGTTTTGCCTCATACTGTTTGCAGTTATTGCGGCTATTATAAAGGGAGAGAAATTATAGATGTCTTAGCTAAATTAGAAAAAAAAGAGAAAAAGAAAAGAGAAAAAGAAATGAAAGCTAAAGAAGCAGAAGAAAAAAAAGAAAAACCATTAACTATGGAAGAACTATCTAAAAGATAGCTTTTTAGCTTGTGGCTTTTTAGGAGTTAGGGATTCCTAAGAAGCTAAGAAGCTAATTCCTAATAAGCTGATTTTATGGCTGCTCGTCATTTATCAAGATCAATAGCAATGCAGAGTTTATATGAATGGGACTTTTATGATAAAGACCCAAAACAGTTAAAAAAGATTGTTGAAAAAAATATTCAAGAATTTGGCTCAGGACTGGGAGATCCAAGTTTTGTTTGGAAATTAATAGAGGGAGTAAAGGAAAAATTTCCTACCATTGATAAAATCATTGAAAAAACAGCGCCACAATGGCCTATTCCTCAAATTAACATTTTAGATAGGAATATTTTAAGAATAGGGCTTTATGAATTATTATATGGGAATAAAAAAGAAGTCCCTCCGAAAGTAGCTATCGATGAAGCAATTGAATTAGCTAAAAATTTTGGAGGAGAGAGCTCAAGAAAATTTATAAATGGAGTATTGGGAACAGTGTATAATCAAATAAAAGAATAATAATTCTAATTTACTAATTTATCCGAATGCTACGAATATAATATTATTAGGAGAATTCGGATGTCATTTATAGATTGGGATTGCTTCTTGTGGAGGATTTTTCTAAACTTACCCACCTAAATTTTGAAAAAAATTTTGGCGGGCTTGAAAAAAAGCTAAGTTTAAAATTTAATAATAAAGATTTATTGATTCAGGCATTCTGTCATCGCTCTTACCTTAATGAAAATCCTGAGTTTAGTCTTGGTCACAATGAAAGATTAGAGTTTTTAGGAGACGCTGTTTTAGAACTGATTACTACAGAGTATCTTTTTAAAAAGTTTCCTAAGAAAACAGAAGGAGAGTTAACTAGTTGGCGGGCAGCTTTAGTAAACTCTAATATCCTTTCGGAAACTGCTTATAATCTTGATTTTAATGATTTTGTTCTATTATCTCAGGGTGAAAAAAAAGAAATTAAGAAAGCCAGAGGATATATTTTAGCTGACATCTTCGAATCATTTATCGGCGCTCTCTACCTTGACCAAGGATACCAATCCTGCCAGAATTTTATTGAGAGAAATTTAATAAACAAAAAATTACCAGAAATCATTGAAAAAGGTCTTTTTAAAGATAGTAAATCTCTGTTTCAAGAGAGAGCTCAAGAAATATTGAGTATTACTCCTATCTATCAAGTTTTAGAGGAATCAGGGCCTGACCATATTAAACATTTTATAGTAGGTGTATTTTTAGATAAAGAATTGATTACTAAGGGAGAAGGATACTCAAAACAAGAGGCAGAATTAGATGCAGCAAAAAATGCTTTAAAAGTAAAGGGATGGTAAAAATTAAAAATTATTTATTATGTTAGTTATTCGCTTATTCCGTGTGGGTAAGAAAAAACAGCCATCGTTCAAAATTGTAGTTTGCGACAAGAGAAATCCTCCCAAAAGAGGAAATTTTGTGGAGGAGGTAGGCTTTTATAATCCCTTAACCAAAGAAAAAGTGTTAAGAAAGGAGAGAATTGAACATTGGTTAAAATTTGGAGCTCAACCCTCAGATAGTGTTTATAATTTATTAATCCAAGAAAAAATCCTTTCAGGAAAAAAGAGGCCAGTTTACATTAAACAAAAACCTAAACAAGAAGCAGAGAAAGAAGTAAAAAAAGAAGTAAAAAAAGAAAGAATAGTTGACACTTAGCTTAAAATATGTATAATGAAAAGGAGTAGCGTTTATTGTTTTTGCCGATTTTCCTGTAGGAAGCAAAGAGCTTATGGAGATCGGATGAATTTTAAAAAGGTCGAGCTACTCTGAAAAGATATATTATAACCAGTATAATAAATTCAGATTATGGCTACCGTAACTAAGGATCAAGAATTTCTTGAATATATTATTAAAGCTATAGTTGACAACCCAGAAGATGTAAAGGTAGAAAGAAGGGTTGACGAAATGGGGGTTTTACTTTCTGCGAGAGTAAATCCTGAGGATATGGGCCAGTTAGTTGGCCGTGAAGGCTCAACAGCTAGGGCTATTAGAAGTTTAGTCAGAATTGTGGGATTGAAAAATCATGCCAGAGTTAATTTGAAGATTGAAGAACCAGAAGGTGGTCCAGTTAGAAGAAGAACTCGTCCAGAAGGTTCTGAAGGATTAGACGAGTTGAAACTGTAAACGGGGCTGAAGAAGTCAGTTTACTAATTCAGAAAACAGTGCTAATATCCAGATATTGGCGCTGTTTTTTATTAAACCACTGATAATTTGCCGATATCTATGCTGATTAAACACTGGTGTCCAGCGTATAATTCAGCTTTAATTTAGCGGAAATATGAAGTTTGATATCATTACCATTTTTCCCCAAATTTTTGATTCTTATTTAAAGGAATCTTTTATTAAAAAAGCCCAAAAAGAGGGATTAATTAAAATTAATATCCATAATTTAAGAAAATGGACCAAAAATTCTCACCAAACTGTAGATGATAGACCATATGGAGGAGGATTAGGAATGGTATTCAAGATTGAACCTATCTATCGAGCGATTAAAGAAATTAAGCGAAAAGCGCTGGATTCGAAGAAGACTCCCCGGAGGGTTGCAAGCGAAAAGCGCAAAACAAAAATTATTTTATTTACGCCGAGAGGGAAAAAGTTTAATCAAAAGACAGCTTATCAGTTTTCAAAACTAGAGCAAATCGTAATGATTTGTGGGAGATACGAAGGAGTAGACGAGAGAGTGGCAAAACACATTGCTGACCTTGAATTATCGATAGGGGATTACGATTTAATGGGAGGAGAGTTACCAGCAATGGTAGTGGTAGAGACAGTATCTAGATTAATTCCTGGTGTTTTAGGAAAACCTCAGTTCTTAAAAGAGAGGATTACAAAAAGAAAAGGATTTATTGAGTATCCCCAGTATACTCGCCCTCTTAAGTTTTTCCCTGAAAAATTTAGGCGGGCAAGCCCGAAAACTTGGAGAGTTCCTAAAGTGCTTTTGTCTGGGAATCATAAAAAAATTGAAGAGTGGCGAGGGAAACACCAAAAAATTATCTTGTCCTGAACTTGCCGAAGGATTGAAGAATAAAGAAATTTTTGCTAAAATAAATTAAAATTTGGGTAGGTACCGAAGTAGTCAAACGGGTCTGACTGTAAATCAGATGGCTACGGCCTTCGGGGGTGCAAATCCCTCCCTGCCCACAGCGTAATAAATTGCGAAGCAATTTAAACGCTGTAGGAACGTTTAAATTTGTTTACAAATTTATTACGTCCCACAAAAGAAATTCAAAATTCCGCCTGAGTAGCTTAGGTAGTAGAGCACGTCTTTGGTAAAGACGAGGTCCGCAGTGCAAATCTGCGCTCAGGCTCATGGCAGTAAAAAAGAAACCATTTATAAAACTTCAGTGTCAGGAATGTAAAAGAATTAATTATTTTACTCACAAATCTAAGCAAAAAACTGGTGAGAAGAAATTGGGATTGAAAAAATTCTGTCGTTGGTGTAGAAAACATACGTTGCACAAGGAAGGGAAGAAATAGACACCAATGACCCTGAGCCGATTCGAAGGGCAAATGGTGCCGGAAACATACCGTGCATAAAGAAGGGAAGAAATAAAATAATGAGGAATAGTAAAATGTTAATTACTTCTAAAGAAATTTTTCAACTAGTCAAAGATACCCTCTTTTTGGAACAAGAATTATCAACCTATTGTCGACAAACCAAGCAAGAATGTCGTTTCGTAAGTGCTTCTACGAATGGCATAGAGGAGACCATTCGTTATAGTAAAAAAAATGACACAGTAACCGGGGTAATAGTTGATCAAGATAAAATTACTAAAGGAGAAGATGTCGTTGTTTGGTATACAAAAGAACTAAAGAATTCTGGGTCATCGCCAGAGATTATACAGATTACATTAGATAAAGAGGAAAAGTATACTTCAGTGTATTTTTGTATAAATTTGCCCACGCTTCTTAAAAATATGGAACAAAGGAAAATTATTAACAATAAATTTCTAAACAATTGTTTAGAAAAAATAAAAAATTATGTCTTTAAGTGGAAAAATTAAAAAAGTTAAAAATTCAATTATTGCTATTGGATTTAAACCAAACCCTCAACAGATAACCATAGTTGGTAGCGGTTTTGCTATTAGTGATGACGGAAAGATTTTAAGTTCTGCCCATCTTTACAATCAGTTAAAACCAGAAAATATCCCTAATCTTATAGGAATGGTTATAGAAAAAGAGGAAAAAGATGGGTTAACGCATTATAAATGGCTTCCTCTTAAATTAATCGAGGGCAAGAAAAATGATAAAAACGATGTAGCCCTTTTTCAGTTAGAGGAATACGAGAGCGCACTACTTAATAAGATAAATTTGGGCGATTCAGAAAATGTTGAAGTGGGAGATGAAGTTTATTTTATAGGATTTCCTTATGCCGCTCAGCTTATTAACGATCGTTTTGGGGTTACGCTTATAGTGAATAAAGGGATTATAAGTAATATAAAAAGAGACGGAATTGATCCCAGCCACAAGAAAAACTGGTTTATTGTTGACGCAATAAGCAATCCTGGAAATAGCGGTTGCCCCCTTATAAAATTAGATACAAATAAAGTTATTGGTATTATGGCTATTTCTTTCCGTACAAAATCCAGAACAGTTGATAATCTTGATATTAGAGAACCAATGCACATAGCCGGTGCAAGGCCTATAAATTTAGCAAAACCATTATTATAGAATCTGTAATTGCTAAAAATTATGCTAATTAAAATTAAAAATGAAGAATTAGTAAAAGAGTTGATTGGCGAAGTAAAAGATTTCCCTATCTATACAACGCAGTTGATAAATTTAGCTAATCAAAATGCTCAAGGTACAAGGCCGCGAATCGTCGGACAGCTTACAGAGCTTATAAAAGAATGCCCAGAAAGGACTTATGAGGGCTGGAAGAAATGGTATCTTTCAAAATATACCAACGCCATTGAAAATGCCACAGAAAAAATTAATGAGATGATGAATAATTTAAAAGAAGCTATAAAATCAATTGATAAATCAATGATAAAAAAGTGGGTTGAGGATTTGGTCTTAGAGAAAACTTTTATTGGTTTAAGATTTCAGGAGGCAATCTTAAAGAAAGTTGCCTCTGTTAAGAATACCAATTACAGACTTGCTGAACCAAAAGAAGAATCGCAGGGTATAGATGGATTTATTGACGATGTTGCGGTATCGATAAAACCTATAACCTATAAAACTAAAGATGCGTTAAGAGAAGAAATTAAAGCTAAAATTATCTTTTATAATAAAATTAAATCTGGCCTAGAAATTGATGCAGATAATGTGTTAAAATAAATAATATGGCTACCAAACACAAAATTATTATAGGGGATTCACGGAATATGACTGAAGTAAAAAGCGGGTCAGTCCATCTTGTTATTACCTCACCGCCTTATTGGCAGATAAAAGATTATGGAGGTTCAAATCAGATCGGTTTTAATGATAGTTACGAAGATTATATTAATAATTTAAATAAAGTTTGGTCAGAATGTTATAGGGTTCTATGCCCTGGTTGTAGATTATGTGTAAATATAGGTGACCAATTCGCCAGAGCGGTAACCTATGGAAGATATAAGATTATTCCTATTCGTGAGGAAATTATCAGATTTTGCGAATCAATCGGATTTGATTATATGGGCGCTGTTATCTGGCAGAAAAAAACCACAATGAATACTACGGGCGGAGCTTCGGTGATGGGTTCTTTCCCTTATCCCCGAAACGGCCTCATTGAAATTGATTATGAATTTATATTGTTATTCAAAAAATTGGGCCATTCGCCGAATCAAGTAAGCGAAGAAAAAAAGAAAGAATCTAAGTTATCAAATGAAGAATGGAGAGAATATTTTACAGGGCACTGGAATTTTGCCGGTTGTAAACAAGACAAACATATCGCTATGTTCCCAGACGAATTGCCGCGACGGCTGATAAAAATGTTTAGCTTTGTTGGTGAAACAATTCTTGACCCATTCTTAGGAAGTGGAACTACTTCTAAAGTAGCAAGGGAGCTAAAAAGAAACTCAATTGGGTATGAAATTAATAAAGACTTTTTACCGATAATTGAAGAAAAAATCGGGAAAAATAAATTATCCTTATTTAATCAAAAAGATATAATAAAAGTCGTTTATATCAGTAAAAATGGGAATAATCACAAAAAACAGATAGAGAAATATAAGGTTAATAATATCAAAGTAATTAATAATCGCATTCGTCACCCAGAATATTGGCGAACATTAAAAAACGAAAGTTTTTAAAAAATGAAACAATCCTATTAAGGATCTGCCCTATAAAATCCGTGTATTGAGTTGAAAAAATTCTGCAAGTGGTGCAGGAAACACACAACACATAAAGAAACGAAGAAGTAAAAAATACCACGTAGAAATATGGAGCATCTAGCAATTATGAGAAAATCTTGGAAACTGACTGATAAAATTTTGAATGGTTCAAAGACGATAGAGTCAAGATGGTATAAGCTTAAGTATAAACCATGGAATTCAATTAGGTCGGGCGAGAATGTCTATTTTAAGGATTCTGGTGAACCAGTGACGATAAAAACTGAAGTAGAAAAAGTTATCCAGTTTGCAAATTTGACCCCACAAAAAGTAGTGCAAATTCTTAAGACGTATGGCAGTGAAGATGGAATTGAAGAAAATAGAATCCCTGAATTTTATGAGAGGTTCAAGGATAAAAAATACTGTATTCTAATATTCCTTAGGGACCCACAGAGAATTAAACCATTCGAGATAAACAAGAAAGGATTTGGAATGATGTCAGCATGGATTACGATGAAGAAGATAGATGACATAAAGAGGAATTAATTTTTATTCCTGAGTTGAAAAAATTCTGCAAGTGGTGCCGGAAGCACACTATTCATAAAGAAACGAAAAGATAAAATTCTTTAAAATAAGATAGCCATGAATAAAAACTATTATGGGGGCGTCGGTTAACTGGCAAACCACTTCTCTCCAAAAGAAGAATACTGTAGGTTCAAGTCCTACCGCCCCTGCCCAGAAAATGTAAAGCGCAAAAAGAAAAGTGTAAAACAAAAAATATGAAAAATTTTTTAAAAAATCTTTATAATTTAATTGGAGGAATAGGCATAGGCTTTGGGGGAGGGATGACTATAGGTAAAATAGTCCTTTTAGAAGAAAGTTATTATTGGTTGATAACAGCTCTGGCTTTTGTTTTGGGAGGATTTTTCTTGGCCTTAGGGATAACAACAAAACCATCACAAAAGATAGAAAAAGAAAAACCAGAAGAAGCCAAAATTACAGAAGAAAAAGAGTCAAGAGGAATTCAGGATATTTAGAATTTAGGTTAAAAATTATGGCGCTTATTGACGATTTAATTAAAGAAAGTTGGCTTAAAAGCCCGGAGATTATTGGTAGCTTTCGTAAAATTAAAAGAAGAGACTTCTTGCCAGAGGATATTAAAAATTTAGCTGAATTAAATGAAGCTTTATCTATAGGTTGGGGTCAAACCATTTCTCAACCGTTGGTAGTAGCTTTTATGTTGGAACAGCTTCAACCCAAAAAAGGGGATAAAATTTTAGATGTCGGAGCTGGCTCGGGATGGACCACTGCTCTTCTTGCTGAAATTGTTGGTTCTCAGGGTAAGATTATTGCCATGGAAATAATTCCAGAACTAAAGGAGTTTGGTGAAAGAAATGTAAATAAATATAATTTTATTAAAAAAGAAATTGTTGAATTTATCTGTACCGATGGTTCAAAGGGCTATTCAAAAGAAGCACCCTTCGACAGGATTTTAGCTTCTGCCGCCTGCCAGGAAATTCCTCCCGCTTGGAAAGAACAAGTGAAAGTCGGAGGAAGGATAGTTGTACCAATCAAAAATTCCATCTGGCTTTTTATTAAAAAAAGCAAAGATGAATTTGAAAAATTTGAATATCCCGGCTTTGTTTTTGTTCCATTGATGGAAAAAACAGTAACAAAAGAAGAAGTAAAAAAAGAGTCAAAGAAGGTAGCAATAGTTATTGCTTTCCGCGATTTTCGGGATGAGGAATATTTTATACCGAAAGAGATTTTAGAAAGAGCTGAAATAGAAATAAAAACTGTAAGTTCCCAGAAAGGAACTGCTATTGGCGCTGATGGGGGAGAGGCAGAAGTTGATATTTTGCTTGAAGACCTGAATCCAGCTGATTTTGAGGCAATAATTTTTGTTGGTGGACGGGGTTGCCTTAAATATCTTGACAATGAAGATTCTTATAGGATTGTTAAAGAAGCAGTTTCTCAAAATAAAATTTTGGCTTCAATCTGTGTATCTCCAGTAATTCTAGCCAAAACAGGAGTACTGCAGGGAAAACGAGCCACAGTTTGGTCAAGCACTTTTGATAAAAGTACGATTAAAATCCTAAAAGAAAATGGGGCAATTTATCAAGATGAATTAGTAGTAGTTGATGGTAAAATTATCACTGGCAACGGCCCAGGGGCTTCAGAGAAATTTGGGAAAACTATCATTAGGGGATTGACCCCGTAGAGAAAATTTGAAAGACAGCTTCGCTGTCAATCTATGAAGTATTCAAATTTCTTCTACGGGGTTGACAGAAAAGTAAGAATCTATTAAACTAACATAATATTTATAAAACATTGCCGCAGACCAGGGGCACACAGTAAGACCTCTTGAGGCAAAAGTAATTTTAGTATGTCTGCGGCAGCAGACATTTTTTAATACAGTTGGTTGCTATATGCCAAAAACATTAGAACAAAAAAAGAAAATAGTGGCTGAGCTAAAAGATGATATTGCTAAACAAGCATCAATGATTTTTGTTGAGATTTCAGGAATAAAAACACCAAAATTAGATTCTTTTAAAAAAGAGTTTAAAAAAATAAATTCTAAATTACAAGTAATAAAAAAGACTTTATTAAATTTAGCTCTATCTCAAAAATATCCCCAAAATCCTTTGAAAAATTTCAAGAAAGAAATAGCTATTATTTTTGGCTTTGAAGACGAAGTTCTCCCAGTAAAGACTGCTTATAAATTTTCCCTGGATGAAAAAAATTTGAAAATTTTAGGGGGATACATAGAAAGCGAAGGGAACGAATTTTTAGAAGAGGAAAAAGTTATTGCTTTGGCGCAACTACCATCCAGGCAAGAGCTTCTGGCAAAAACGCTTAGAAGTATTTCAGCCCCGATGTCAAATTTTGTAAATGTTTTACAGCAGAACTTAAGAAGTTTAGTTTATATATTAAGTAATATTAAGCCCCAATGACCAAAGCCCAATACCCAATCAAATCCTAAGTTCCAATGATTAAAACCTATTATAAAATTATTGGGATTTAAAAAATTGGGACTTGATTGGTCATTGGTTATTGAGATTCGGGACTTTTAAAAAATTATGGTTGAAGAAAAAAAAGAAAAAAACGAGGATAAAGAAGTAGTAGTGCCTAAAAAATTTCAGAACTTGGTCAAAGAAATTGAGAAAATGTCGGTTTTAGATTTAGCAGAATTAGTGAAGATTTTAGAGAAAAAGTTTGGGGTTTCAGCTGCAGCTGTGGTAGCGGCAACTCCAGCTTCCGCCCCCGCTGAAGATACGACGGACAAGGAGGAAAAAACTGAATTTAATGTAGTTTTGACAGCTATTGGAGATAAGAAGATTGAGGTCATAAAAGTTGTTAGAGATATTACTCAAAAGGGATTAAAGGAATCCAAGGATTTAGTAGATGCAGCGGCTAATGAGCCCAAGACCATAAAAGAAGGAGTAAAGAAAGGAGAGGCTGAAGAATTAAAAAAGAAACTTGAAGCCGCCGGCGCTAAAGTAGAGTTAAAATAAAACAGCATTCCGAAATTTTAAAAATCTCAATCCCGTAAGGGCTTGAGATTTTTATAGTTATTGATATCGCCTAAAGGAAGATTTTTTGGTAGAGTGAAATTGATATGAGAAAAATTATTGTTCCAAAACCGAAAAATGATTCTCTTTTAGCGCAATTAGGATCGTTATATAAAACCTTTATGAGTACTAAAAATAAAGAGGATTTGGAATTTGATTTATCTTTGCTTGATTGGATTTATCCTTTATTGATATTGCCCCTAAGCGCTTATATAAATAACACTCACAGTACGTATAAAATAAATTCATCCAATAGAATTAAAACATATCTGGAAACGATAAACTTCCCGAATGGCATAGACTCTATTTCTTCATTTCAGCGAAAAATCCAAAAACATAAAAGTTATATCCCGATAAGCGTATTAAGAAGAGAAGAAGGAGCTAAAAGGGAAAGGTTGGAGTCATTGTTTTCGGAAAAAGTTTACGAAATACTTGGTAATATTTCAGGAGCGCAAAATGCTGTTTGTTATCCTATTGCAGAGTTGGTAACTAATATATTTGAGCACAGTAAAAAAGATGTCGGGTTTATTTTCGGTCAATTCTATCCTACTAAAAATTACTTAGATATTTGTATTGTTGATTATGGCAGGGGATTCGCCGGCGCATATAAAGAAGAAAAGAACCTGAAATTATCTGACATTGAGGCTATTTCTGAAGCAATGAAAGGCAATTCAGTTAAACCTGAAAAAGAAAGAGGTTATGGCATTTGGACGTCTAAAAAGATTATATGTGATGTTTTAAATGGGGGTGAATTTATTATGATATCGGGTTCCGCCGGTCTGGTTTCTGGAAATAAGAAAGAGAGATTGGTGTCTTTTCCCAATTTTTATTGGCAGGGAGTAATTGTCGCTTATAGGATACCAAGACCAACGGGGGTCCTTGATATTACCCCTTTTTTAGAATAATGTTTATGCTATAATTAAAAATATGAAAAACATTAAAAAAGAAAAGAAAACTTCAATAAATATCGCTAATTTACTGGCACCGATTATAAGTTCTCGTGACATAATTGATATATTGGAGAAATTCATAAAAAGAACTGACACCCAATCGGTCGATTTGGATTTTATCAATGTAAAATTCATTTCGCGTTCTGTCGCCCACGCTTTATTATTAATGAAAGAAAATCTACGGACTAAAAAAGCCATATCTTTTGTTAATGTTAATAAAGATGTAGCAGAAATGCTGCGTGCCGTAGCCGCAAATAGGATTGTTCCCAAATCGCAAAAACCAAAGTTTAATCCGGAAAAAATCAATATAAATTCTTTATTGAAAGAAGCTTTAACTTAGAAATAAAAAAGAATATCGAAGAAACTAAAGTTTCTTCTCCACCTTCGCCCCCGCGGGGGCTCGGTATTTGAGGCAGCCGGCGCCAAAGTAGAGCTAAAGTAAAAAATAGAGTAGAAGCAGTTAAGGATAGTTAAGGAGATATTGTTGCCGTAGTATTTAGGCGATCGTAGAAATATTACGGCAATATTCTGCAAAAGTTTAAGAATTATTTTATAGAAATTTTATAAATACTAACTCCATTTAATAGATAAATTATTTTTCCGTCCTCATGCACGGCAAAGTCTAAAAGATTATCCCATTGGGAGTTTTGCAGTTGTTTTATAACACTCCCTTTTTTATCAAGAATAATAATTCTTTTTTGGGATGGTTCCAGAAGGTATAGATAAGGCAGTCCAGGAGCAGTGAAAATTTTAGAAATATTTTTAGGCTCAGGAAAAATATTCAAGTTCATTGTTTCTTGCAGCTGACCAGCGTAATACCTGCTAATTGTATTATTTTTACTTAAAATCCAGATTGAACCGTCTATAGCCATTGAATTAGGCTCGACGGTTTTTTGTTTTAACCAGGATTGAGGAGTTTGCCACTTTAAGTCTCCAAGATAGGCATACTTTACAACTGCTCCTTCTTGAGCGTTGGACAGATTATAACCTAAGAAATAAAGTCCTGACCTGAAAATATCAAAATCTTCGAAGGCAGCCTCAGGGTAGGGTAAATCTAAATTAAAAATTCTCTCTAATTGATTTTCCTTAAATAAGATTATATTATTCGGTCTTGAAAAAAAGAGAACTTCATCTTTATTAAAAACTCCTCCCAAACTAAGATTTTGCTTCCAAGAATATTGTTGGTATTTATCGGTAGTAAGATTATAGCAAAGAAGATTGCCCGAGAAAGGATTAAAGAGATAGATACTTTGTTCCTGTAAAATTATATTTTGGGGTAAAAGTTTTACTTCAACAGAGGGAACATTAAAAATTAATTCAAAGGGAAAGTTTTCTTCAAAATTATTTATTAAAAAAAGTTTTTCTTCTATTTTTTGTTTTAATAATTTGGCTTTTTCTTCTAAGGAGGCTTTGTTTTTTGTTTGAGGTAAAATATCATCCCAGGCCTCCTGAAGCAATAAATTAGCTTCTTGAACATTTTTTTGTTCCAACAGGGAATCTGCTTGTTGAGTTTTTGATTCTATTTGGGCGATTAGTTCTTGAGCCAAGGATTTCTCTTTCTCTTTTTCTTTTTGGGAGAGAAGAAAGCCGAACAGCAAGATTAGAGATAAAAGTAAAATTAATGATATATTCTTTTGAAGGGCGCTCTTCCTCTCTTTTTTAAAAGAGAGCCAGCTCATCTTAAATTTTTTGCCCCAAGAAGAAAAATCTATCCTGGGCATTACTTGCCTTATTCTTTGTAAATAAAATAGAGGATTGATTTTCGGAAGTTTAAAAAAGGAAGCCGCTTTTCTAAATTTAGATTTTTTAGTTTCCGGGGTAATTTTTTTAAGGGAAGAAGGGCTAAAATTCGAAAGTAAAAGGACTGGTCCGGTAAGATTTGAAGCTGCTTTTTTAAATTTATGAAGAATTTCATCAATTTCCTTCCCTATATTAACGGAAAAAATTTTTTCTAAAATATTGTTCTGACAAAAAAATTCATAAACCTCTTTATTTAAAATCATTATTCTATTTTTAGGGTCTATTTTTCCCGAGATAATGTTCTCAAAACTATCTTTTTTTGCTCCTAATTTTTCATCTAAATTTACAATTTTATTGTCTTTTAAAAATAGCACCTTTAAGTTTCCTATTTGGCTGAAATTTATTTTAGAATTTTGACAACTCAAAATAAAAAAATTAAACCTTACCTGCTCTTCTCCAATTTTTAATTCTTTTAAAAAAGCATTAACTGTTTTTAAGCTTTGCTTCAAGGCGGTCTCAGACGTAAGATTTGTTTCTCGGTAATACTCTGTTTTAATAAGAGAACTCAACTCATTGAGAAGACTTTTATTTTGAGAGTTTACATCCTTTATCAACCCCACCATATATAGATCCCCTAACTGTTTTTTGACAGCCGTTTCTGGTTCAAAACAAAAAGTATCAAAAGTTAAACCTTTTTTGTTTCGGGGATTAAAATGTAATTCAAAAACTTCCATAATCTTCATTTCAGATTATATTATAATTATAAGTTTTTTCTTTTATTTAGCAACCTTTTTTCATTTACCTATTTCCTAAATTTTGTTATATTAAATACAAAGTTCTTGAGCGCCTCGCCCTTTATGCGCGTATAACTCAGTGGTTAGAGTACTGTCTTCACATGGCAGGAGTCGCTGGTTCGAATCCAGCTACGCGCACATGCTAAAAGGACGGGAATGAAAAACACCACACTTTTAAAAGTGTGGTGTTTTTCTAATACAGAAAAATTTCTCGAAAATTTTTCTGTTCTTGAATAATAAACTAAACTTCCATTTCAGGCAGAACTTAACTAATTATTGCTTAAACCCCGTTAGAAATTTGCCACAGTTAAATATGTTCGAGTTTCAACAATCACTTTATTTCATTAAGTCCTCGCCAAAAAAGAACAAAAGTTCTTTTTTAGACAACAGTACATATGCAAATTTCTAACGGGGTAAATTAGAATTCGTCAGACTTCTAATGGGGTTTGCAGATATTCTCAGGTTGATTTTGAGCTAGATCGCAGACTAATTTAGTTAAAACCTCTTTTTCTTTTTCTTCACCCTGGCTCTCTCCTGAGCCCGTCCGATAATATTTACAACCCAAAATCAAAGTTGGAACGCCACCATTACTGTACTTAAAAAAAATATCTTGGTCGCTTTGGGAATCCATATTATCGTGGAAAGAAATATAATCCTTAAATGTATTAGTGACTTCTTTTATAATTGGATGCTCCCATAAACAATGAGGACAACCCTCAGACCCAAAGAAATAAACTATTGGTTTATCGTTTTCTTTACAAATTTCAGCTTCAGTTAGCTTCTTAAAATTTCCTTCTACTATTTCTGATGGTTGAGTATCTGCCTCTGGGTTAGAAGGTTGTTTTGCCCATTCAGGTTCTTTATCTAAATTCAAAGCCTCGCCTGCAAAAAGGAGCTTACCGTCTTCGCTAACATAAGAATCAAATTTCTTGCTACCCATTTCAATGACAAATTTATAGAACTTTTTTGGAGTATCTTTTGAAACCTCGTTTAAAGAAACTTGATTTGCATCGTCAGTTAGATATTTATTAATATAATTTAGGGCAATTTCTGTTGCCTGTTCAACGCTCAGATTTTCTTCTCCTTTTAAAAGATAATCTCTTATTAAAAAAGAGGCTGAAATAATTATTAATAAAATTCCTAAAACTATTGTACTTAATTTCCATTTATTAAATCTCATATGTTTATATATATTATATTATGTTTTTCTTCTTTTAATATTAGCATTTTATAGCTTATTTTGGATAAAGTCAATATTACAATATTATTCAAAAATGTTATAATAAAAAAAAATGAAATGGATTTATTTTGTTCTATTTACAATAGGGGTTTTGATAATTTTTAGTGGAGGTTATCTAACAAACAGATCCAATTATAATGTTAAAAATTTAGATTCTCAGGGAGAGAATTTAATCTGTTTTGGTAATAGCTTAACGGTTGGAGAGGGAGCCGATAGCGGTCAATCCTACCCGGCTACACTTGCTAAAAAGCTTAGTTTTCCAGTGATTAATTCTGGAGGGGGCGGTGATACTAGTTACAATGCCCTGCAAAGACTTCAAAAAGATGTTTTAGCTAAAAATCCATTTTTAGTCATTGTAGAATTTGGGGCAAATGATTATTTAAAAGGCATACCCCAAGAGGAAACCCTTGAAAATATAGAGAGAATTATTGAAGAAATTCAACAAGCAGGGGCAGCAGTAGTGCTGTTAGAAGTAAAAATAACTTTTCCCCGGGATAAATACATTTCAAGCCTTAAGAAAATAGCCAAGAAAAAAGGAGCTTTCTTAATTCCCGACATTTTGAAAGGAATTCATGGAAATCCAAAATTAATGTCTCCAGATACTATGCATCCCAATGGAGAGGGATATAAAGTTTTAGCTGAAAAAGTTTTCAAAGCAATTGAGCCTTTATTAAAGAATAAGAAACATATATTCTTGAATTAAGAACCTTTCGCTCCGCTCAAGAACCTTGATTCGCTAATGTATGAACAACATATAATCTTGAATTAAGAACCTTTCGCTCCGCTCAAGAACCTTGATTCGCTAATGTATGAACAACA
>Ga0210017_1002411_pt1 | contig 15980 bp, 11 predicted proteins | sample CryGeyCG2014_020_FD_183966 | JGI IMG/M metagenome (GOLD analysis project Ga0210017, IMG submission 183966) | Groundwater microbial communities from aquifer - Crystal Geyser CG08_land_8/20/14_0.20 (SPAdes) (version 2) | ecosystem: Environmental > Aquatic > Deep subsurface > Groundwater | place... | reverse complement strand
CTTCCGTCCTCACGGCTATTATGAACACGCCCAAAACGGGCAGAAGAAGGGCGGCGTCACTGCGTCTGCTGAAATAAAGCCCCAGCGCCGCTATGAGCGTAAAGATTACAACAATTGTGTTAGCCATAATTCTTTCCTTTTCTCAACAACCCTAAATTATTTTGCCGGAGGTGGGACTCCTTCTCCCCCGACGCTCTCGCGTCTTCTCCGAAGCCCGGCGCCCTTGCTTGCCGTTCGCTGCGCTCACTGTCGTCCACAGGACGCGCTTCGGGTCGCCTTCGAGTCCCTTAATTATTTTGCCGGAGGTGGGACTCCTTCTCCCCCGACGCTCTCGCGTCTTCTCCGAAGCCCGGCGCCCTTGCTTGCCGTTCGCTGCGCTCACTGTCGTCCACAGGACGCGCTTCGGGTCGCCTTCGAGTCCCTTAATTATTTTGCCGGAGGTGGGACTCCTTCTCCCCCGACGCTCTCGCGTCTTCTCCGAAGCCCGGCGCCCTTGCTTGCCGTTCGCTGCGCTCACTGTCGTCCACAGGACGCGCTTCGGGTCGCCTTCGAGTCCCTTAATTATTTTGCCGGAGGTGGGACTCGAACCCACACGAAGTCGCCTTCACGGGTTTTTGAGACCCGCATGTCTACCAGTTCCATCACTCCGGCCGGATTGGCGATTATAGCAAAAAGCTATGTTCAACGGAAATAATGATTATCGGCGGGAAAAATAAATTTTGATGATACGGGCGAAAAAAACCGGAAGCCTCATGATGCGCCCCGCCCGCGAGGGCTCGCGCAGAAGACGGCCCAGCCACTCAAACCCGGCGGCCCTGAAAACGGGATTGGCCCTTCTGAGCTTTCCCGAAAACACATCCAGCGTCCCGCCTATCCCCATGCCCGCGCATTCCAATTCCGGCAGATGCTCGTTTAACCAGCGCTCCTGACGGGGCGAGTCCAGAGCCGCGAAAAGAAATCCGGGTTTCGCCTTCTTTATGATCTTCAGCGCTTCGGGCGAGTAACCGTTCAGACGGCCGCATATATTTATGCCCGGGAAACGCCTTTTGAGTTTCGCCGCGGCGGCTTCATTGACAGCCTCCGTCGAGCCGTAAACAAAAATACGGGTGCGTTTTGAGGCGAAAAAAGCGCATAGATTGTAAAAAATCTCTATGCCCGGAAAATTTTCTATGTCCGAGCCCGTCAGTATGAAAGAAGCCAGGCGTATGCCGACGGAATCGTTGACGCAGAGGCCGGATTTGAGGACTTTAAAAAAAGAGGTCTCCTCAAAGGCGTGATTCACCATAAGAGCGTTGAGCGTTATAAGATGAAATTTTTCGCCGCGGCCGAGTTTGTCGTAAATGCTGTCGCATATACCTTCCCTGTCTCCTGTTAAGACGGGGATATCAAGAAACTTTATTTTCTTCGCCAACTTTACGGTATTTAACGGAGATCAGTTTGGACACGCCGAATTCTTCCATCGTTATCCCGTACATGACATCCGCCATTTCCATCGTTCTCTTGTTGTGCGTTATGGCCACAAACTGCGTTTTGTGGGAGTATTCCTTTATCAGCTTGTTGAAGCGTACGACATTCGCGTCGTCAAGCGGCGCGTCCACCTCGTCAAGGATACAGAAAGGCGACGGCTTTATCTGGAACAGCGCGAAAAGAATGGCTATGGCTGTCAGAGCGTTCTCGCCGGATGAGAGCTGCGTGTTGGAGCTCACCTTCTTACCGGGGGGCGCGGCCTTCACCTCCACGCCGCTCTCTGTGGGGTTTGACGGGTCCGTCAGCAGAATATCGGCTGTCCCGCCCTCAAAGAAATTGGCGTAAACATTCTTGAAATTCTCTTTGGCCTGTTCAAAGGTCACAAGAAAATTCTCTTTTATCTGCTTGTTGGCCTCGGATATGATGCTGTTTATATCAGAGATGGCTTTTTCCAGATCGTCCGACTGGCCCTTGAGGAAATCATAGCGCTTCTTCACCCTCTCGTAGTCCTCGGGGGCAAGAAGATTGACAGAACCTATGGCCTCCACCCGCGCCTTCATCTTTCCTATTTCTTCATCGGGGAATCTCTGCGCTTCGGGATATTTCGCCCATGCCTCGTCAATCGTCAGATTGAATTCCTCGCCGAGGCGGTGTGAAAGGCCTTTGAGCATTTCTTCGGCGTGGCTGATATCGCTTTTGGCGACCTCTGTGCGCTTCTGCGCCTCATAAACATCAGAATTCAGAGTGGACACTTTCTTCCTGATATCCTCCAGCTCTTTGCGCCCTTCCTTCTGTTTTTCTTCCAGTTCCTTTATTGTCGTGACAGCGTCCGCGTTTTTCTTTTTCAGATCCTCAAGCTCTTCCTTCATCCGGATGTTTCTTTCGCTGAGATATTTCATCTCGTGTTCCATCCGTTCTATATTTTTTTCAAGTGATTTCTTTTCTTCCTCAAGGCGCTCAACGGTTTCGCGCGCCGCCTCATATTCCACGGCGAATTTTTCGTACTGCTGTTTTTTGGCCTCATATTCGGCCTGGCTGATGTGCTTCCTTGTTTCTTCCGCCGAGGCTACAGTTCTCTCAACGGATGTCAGATTTTCCTGATGGAGTTTGTGCTTCGCGTTGAGCGCTTCAAGTGTTTGTTTCTTTGCGGCGATTTCTGATTTGTGTTTCTCAAGGCTGTCCTCAAGATGCTTTTTCTCAAGCCTTTTTTCCTCAAGCGCGTCCTCTCTGTCGGACACGCGGTTTTCAAACATTTTAACGCGCGCGCCGTTCTCTATGATCTTTTCTCTCTCGAGCGCCGCCGCCGACGCTATCTTCGCCCGTTCGGCTTCCATTTTTCTGATATTGCCGAGGCAGTCTTCCACGCGCTTCTGCGCTTCTTTGAGTTTCTCCCTCTGCGATGCGATATTCTTTTCGGCCTCGGCGGGGGAGCTGAAACGCCTGGCTTTTCCGCAGAGCTTCCCGAAGGGAAATTTAACGGATGAGTCGCGGGTAAAAACGGCCTTCCCGCCTTCCGATGCCGAAAAACCGAATTCGAATGACAGTATTCTCAGAAATTTGTCCGCGTATTCATCTTTTATTTCCAGTCCCTCAAACGGCAGGGCTGCGTCATCGGGCAGTTTGTATTCCATTATGTCCCGGGCCGATATGAATATCATATACGGCACATCATCGCCGGAGGAGAGATTCTCTATGCAATCATAATCCTTGACAAACACGACGCGCGGCAGATTCGCGAGAAAGGATGAAAGGGCTTCGCCCCATTTCCCGGCGCCTGCCAGAGCGCTTTCCAGATCGCCGAAAATACCCTGATCTTTATGCGCGGCTACGAATTTCTCATACGCGGTTTTGCGCATGGCCGCCTGATCTCTGGCGGCTTCCAGACGGTATATCTCCTGACGGACTTTATCCGCGGCAGATCTCAATTCCTGCTCTTTTTTGCGCGCCGCGTCCATCGCCTCAGCGGCGGCTTTGGCGGCATGCTCAAGTTCCTTTATCTTCGTTTCCGTGCCAGCGTTTGTTTTCCTATCGTCGTCAATTTCTCCGCGTAGCGCAAGGACATTTTTCTCCAGCTCGGCTATCTCCGTGGCCAGCCTGGCTGTGTGCCTGTTTATCTTTTCTATCTCGTCTTCAGAAGAGCGTATGCCGTTGCTGACAGCGGACGATTCCCTGAGAGTCTCAAAGAGCGCGTTCTTCGCGGTCTGGAGTTTTTCGTCAAAAGAAGACGCTTCCGCCTCCATCATGGCTTTTATTGATTCAAAGGCCTTCTGCATCTCGTCTTTTCTGCCCCGCAGACTCTCGTACTCCGGCTTTTTCGCCGCGAGCTGACGGCTCGTTTCTTTCAGATTGTCTTGCGCTTCCTTTACGCCGCCGGGCAGTTCTTTGAGTTTTTCAGACGCGGCTGAAAGCCTTTCCTCTATCACTTTCAGTGACGAAAAGATATCCGTTGACGAGGAACGCTCGCTGTAAAGCGTTTCCTCTATCATATCAAGGTCTATGCGTTTTTTATCCGCCAGCGCGATGGCGGTGGCCAAAGCCGAGCGCTTCTGCGTGAGAATGTCCGAAGAGGCGTCAAGCTCTTTGCCCATGGTTTTCTGCTTTTCATAGAAATCCCTGTAATCCAGCAGTATGTTGCTGATTATGCCCTCGTCCAGTTTTATTTTCAGGGCCTCAAATCGCTTGGCTTTCCGCGCCTGGGCGTCCAGCAGTTTAATCTCGTTTTCCAGTTCGCTTATTATGTCCCGCACCCTCTTCAGATCGTCCTGTGTCCTTGTTATACGCCTCTGCGCTTCATCCCTGTGCACGCGGTATTTTGTCACGCCCGCGGCCTCGTCAAAGAGCGCCCTCAGGTCTTCGGGAGATGATTCAAGTATTGCCCTGACCTCGCGCAGCTCAAGTGTTGAATATGTGTTGGACACCACGCCGGTGTTCATAAAGAGTTCTTTTATGTCTTTGAGCCGCACCCTTTCCTTGTTTATGAAATAGCCCGATTCGCCGCTGGCGTAGAGTTTTCTCGTCACCAGCACTTCCGCCATATCAAGATTCAGCCATGAGTCCGAGTTGTCCAGCATGAGATTCACCTGGGCGAAGCCCACCTGCTGGCGGGAGGCTGAACCGTGGAATATGACATCCTTTTCCCTGAGACAGCGCACCCGGCGGGGATTTGTCTCGCAGAGAACCCAGCGCAGAGCGTCAACGATGTTGCTCTTTCCGCAGCCGTTCGGGCCCACAACAGCGGTCACGCCGCTTTACGCCGCTTTCAAAGTTGATTCTGACCTTGTCCGCAAATGACTTAAAGCCCTGAATTTCAAGATATTTCAAACGCATAATCGCAGAATACTATAAAATCCGCCGATGTAAATCAAGCAGGGAAAAAAGGGGGAAAAAGGGGACGTCCTTAATAAATTATGCCGCTTGGGAAAAAGGGGACGTCCTTAATAAATTATGCCGCTTGATAAATCAGGAAATTTCAAATGGTGAGCGGAGTCGAACCAAATAAGTATCGAAAGTCAACCCCTGGCACCAAATTTGGCACCAAATTAGCCTTGCAAATTCCCGGCGCAGAAGCTACAATAAATGCTATATTTGAAAAGGATGGTATGAATAAAATGAGCAAATCAAGAACGATAGAGAAAATGGTGGATAAGTGCGGCAGGGTCGTGACTTTCAAGCAGTCAAAGATAGTCAATTCCATTATCCTGACCATCATAGATGTGGAGAGCGCCAACCGCTGGATAGCTGAAAGAAGAGCCCTGAAATACGCGGATGTGATACAGGCTAGAATCTACGACACCTTCTATAACTTTGACTGGCTGATAAATGATTTCCTGAAAAAATACATCAGTTTCAATCCTGAGGAAAGACTGAAGCGCATTGATCACGCTTTCGTCACCGAGAGACTGTCTATAGCCGCGCTTGAAAAATTCAGAGAGGAATCGGGCAAAGCCGCGAAAACTGACAGCGAAAAAGAGCTGGCAAAATTCATAGACGAAGAGCTCAAAAAATCAATCCCTCATAAAAAATACGACGGCGGGCTCTTCCCCGGACTCTGCGACGCGGAAAATAAAGAAATAGCAGGGTTTCTCCTGGGCAAGCTGAAGCATTATGCGGGGGTTAAACTCTCCGGCGCCCAGATCTATCCCGGGCGGGAATACATAATGGACATGATAGAAAAAACTCTCAAAGAGATCGGCGAGACCGAAATCGCGGAAAGTTTCATGATATTCCGCGAGGGAAAGAACAAAATAAAAAACGGCGAGATATCCGGCATACAGTTTACGAACAACGGCATACCCTACGATGTGTGCCGGAAAACTCTGGAATGGAACATCGCTCATGACTGCGAGAGTCTGTTCAACCTGAACGGCTGGGTACTCGGCCGAGGCGACAAGGACATCAGAGAACTCATAGACCTGGCTGAAAAAAGATTCCGCGGCGATGTGGACGAGGTCGTGGATAAGATAATGGCCCGTAAAAACGAGATAAAGATGATAATAATCGCGGGCCCGTCCTGTTCCAACAAAACCACGACAACCGTCATAACGGGCCGGGAGCTGAGCAAGGTAGGCCTCAAACTGAAACAGCTGAATGTTGACGACTATTTCAAGAACCTGGAAGAGCAGCCCAAAGACGAGTTCGGCGATTATGACTTCGAGATGCCCGAAGCGATAGATATAGAGCTCCTGAACGAGCATTTCGGGGCGCTGCTATCAGGAAAGAGCATACAGAAACCCAGCTACAATTTTAAGACGGGGAAAAGGGATTCCACCAGCGAATTTCATCTCTCTGACGACGAGATACTTCTCATAGACTGTCTGCACGGGCTCTACAGGAGTCTCACCCGTTCGGTATCGGCCTCCAACAAATTCCGCATCTACATAGAATCAATGAACATACTCAGGAACATAGACGGCGCCTACACCCGCTGGGCGGACATACGGATGATGAAAAGAATGGTGCGGGATTTTCAGCACAGGGGATACAGCCCCCAACAGACACTCGCGCACTGGCCTTATGTGCGCAAAGGCGAACTCAAGCACATCATACCTTACATTTTCTCGACGGACGCTGTGATAAACGCGGGGATGCCCTATGAACTGCCGATGCTGAAAAAGGTGCTGAAACCGATATTGCCGGACCGGGCTTTTATCAAACAGCTCCGCAACGACGGCAGACTTGACCCTTACATCAGAGGGATGCGGACGCTGGCTCTTGTTGACGCCGTGGCCGAGATGACCGATCTCAGTGTCATACCTCTCACATCGCCCTCAAGAGAGTTCATCGGCGGCAGCGAATACGAGATACCTCACAACGACTAAATCAGTCTGAAGTTTTTCCCGCGGATGATAACTGATTGTAAAAATTATTGAAGCGCTTTGTATTCAGCCTGACGCGCTTTGAACTTCGCCTCTTCCACGGCGCCGTCCCTCAAAAGAAAACACGCCTCGTCCATAATGGCTTTCAATTCCGCTGTCTTTGCCGGCTTCGCCGAGGCCAGCGCTTTTTCCGCGTATTCAAAAGCGTTCATCAAAGGCTCACCAAAGGCCCGGAAAGCGTCGGCGGCCGGAAGCAGCTCTCCCTCTGACGAGAAAAGCGCCGAATTCCCGGTGCCGCCCGTGTAGTCTTCAGGCAGAGTGTAAATAAAACCTTTTACGGCTGGACTGTTATAACAGGCCGCGAGCATATCTATGAGCCAGTCCCTCTGCCCCGCTCCCGTCAGCGGATAGAGAGGATCCGGCGACCTGCCCCCGTCGGAAGAATTGGGATAGGACGCCCCTGACGCGATGACGGGAAGTCCGCTCATACCGGAGATTGTTTCAGCATTCCTGATAAAAGCTTTGATTGAAGGTGTGCTCACCCCCCCCTCATAGGAGCTTTGCGGATAAAACGAGAGTCCCGCGTAATCGGCATTTATACCGTATTTCATCGCCGCCGAAAAGAAATCCACAGCCGCTTCCACATCCCACCAGCGTCCGAGACTGATCATTATCTTAGCGCGCGAATCATTTTTCCTGACAGCATCAGCGGCAGCTTTTATTATCTCAAAAGCTTTTGCCCTGTCATCTCTCATAGAAACGCCGCAGATAGCCAGGTCAGTTTCATGACCTATGGAATATAACCTGAAGCGCAGACCGGCAGATTTAAAGTCACGCGCAATGTTTTCAGCGAAACCGCTTGCGGCGAAGGCCTTTTCACTACCTGGATAGGTGCTCCACAAGAGAGGCGACCCCTGAATGTCAACAGAGCATGCCTGATCGCTCAGATAAAGAAAAGCCCCGGGGATAAGGCCGCTTTTTGCCATGCGCAGTGAATTTTTGAGAACATAGTCAAAGCCGTATTCTCCCAGCGGAGAGACCGTTATGCCTGAAATAAAATGGGTGAGGCCTTTTTCACGGAGAATATCCATGGCTTCTTTCGGCCGGCCATCGGCGTCAAACCACTTCATTCCTCTGTCATACATTGCCCCCGCATTGTCCGCCCGCGCGCCCAGGATGAAGCCCTCGGGCCTGCCCCGGGAGATCAGCAGAAGGTAGAGGATGACAATCAGCCCCGCCGACGCGGCAAAGATTATTTTTTTCTTGTTTATCGTCTGTCCCTCAGCTTGGCGAGCATCCTCAATATCTCTATGTAAAGCCACACGAGAGTGACCATAAGGCCGAAAGCGGCATACCATTCCATGTATTTGGGAGCCCCCTGCGCAGCGCCCTGCTCTATAAAATCAAAATCCATTACAAGATTCATAGAGGCCACGACCACCACGAAAAGGCTGAATCCTATCCCCACAAGGCCGCTTGAATGTATGTAAGGTATGCCGACGCCGAACATACCGAGTATGAATGTCAGAAAATATATCAGAGCTATGCCTCCCGTGGCCGCCACCACGCCCAGTCTGAAGTTGTCAGTCACCTTAATCATGCCTGATGTGTAAACCAGAAGAAGACATGCCGCCACGGCAAAGGTGAGCGCCGCCGCCTGTATCACTATTCCGTGATAACGGCCTTCCAGGATTGCCGAAAAACCCCCGAGGAAAAAGCCTTGCAGGACAGCGTAAAGCGGAGCCGTAAAAGGCGCCGCCTTCTTCACAAAAACCGTTATCATGCCGACGATAAAACCACCTATGGCTCCTGTAAGCATGAGCGGCATCACCGAGGCCGCGGCCGTTTCAGGATTGAAATATCCTCTCCACACCCATGAAGCCGCCAGGGACAAAAGAAAAAGAAGAATCCCCGATTTGTTGACTGTGCCCTGCAGAGTCATCTTCGCCGCCGTCGAATAAGCGCCCGCCGTTTCAAAAACCTTTGAGTTCAAAGCCGGATTGGCTGTTCTCATAAATTACCTCCCATCATTTACACAAATCTGACAAAACGGCTCGCGATGAGCCGGACGCAAAGTTTATAAATATGCTGGACAAAAATCAAACTTGGGCCAATTTAGGACAAATATCACATTGACATAAAAGTCGGGTGTTTATATTATTCAGGATATGGATTTGGCTGTGATTCACAAGGAGTTGTTTTTATGAATAAGATTGTTTTTTTCATCGGCGTAATTTTTACCCTGACCTTTTTTGCCGCGAATTCAATATCGGCAAAAACGGACCCTGCCGTAACAATTGAGGCCTCGCCTTTCATGTTCTCTCCCAACGGCGACGGTGATCTCGACACCTGCGATCTGCAAATAAGATTAAGCGCCGGCGACAAACTCCGCGCATGGCAGATATACATTCAAAACGCCTCTGGCGAAACGGTGAGGGAAATGAGCTGGCCCGACGAAACGCCCGCGTCGGTCAAATGGGACGGGAAAGGCAGTGAAGAAAAAAAACTGCCGGACGGACTTTACACGGCTTTCATAGACGCCCATTTCAGCAAGAAACTCGTCATAACCAGTTCCGCGGCGGTGATTATAGATCGTGCCGGGCCGGAAGTTTCGATTGAAGTATCTCCGGCAATCATTTCGCCGAATGACGACGGCAAAGACGACGAAGCCGTATTCAGCGCGGGAGCGCATGACCTGACTTTCGTGGAGAGATGGGCGCTGGAGATATCCGACGAAAAAAACACGCCCGTCAAACTCTTTGAGGGCCGCGGCGCCGCGCCCGCGAGCATCACATGGAACGGAAAAGATGATTATTACGGCAGAGTCGTGCCCAACGGCATTTACAGCGCCGAGCTGACAGCATCCGATGCTCTCAGGAACAAAAGCGCTCCCGTAACGGTGAAATTAAGAGTGCATGTGCCGCCGAAGGTCGTGACCAAGGAGATCAAGATACAGGAGGATGTGCGGGGACTGAAGGTCAACCTTTCCTCCAACATACTTTTCGGCAGCGGAAAAGCGAAGCTCCAGAGCTCCGCCAACAAGTCGCTGGACGAGGTGGCCGCGCTCGGCAAAGCCTATCCCGAAAACAAGATCAGCGTGGAAGGCCACACCGACTCGGTCGGCAGCGACGCATACAATAAACGGCTCTCGCTGGAAAGAGCCCAGTCGGTGCGGGACTATCTTATATCAAAGGGCCTGCCCAAAGAAAGATTCACGGTCAGCGGCTACGGAAAAGAAAATCCCATCGCCTCAAACCGCACCCGCGCCGGACAGGCGCAGAACAGGCGTGTTGAAATAATAATCCTTAAATCGGAAAAGGAGTAAAGCGGCCATGAAATTCCATAATTACCTGATTGTGATACTGATTTCCTCACTGATATCATTTGCGTCCTATGTGTTGCTCGACGAGGGATATGTGCGCGCTCCGGAAATGCTGAGAAAATCCGCGCCTGTGCCTAACCTCTCCGGGCAGAGCCCGGAACTGGCCGGACTCATAGTGGCTTCCGGAAAATTCCGTCTCAATGTGGCGGGACAGGAATTCACCAGCGTCGGTGAAAAAGGCAAAATATTCCGTCAGAGCCCCGCGCCCGGTTTTCTTCTGAAATCAGGCAGAACCATAGATGCGTGGGTATCCGCCGGAGCGTTCAGCATAGCCGTTCCTGACCTGAAAGGACTCAGCTCCGGGGAAGCAAAAGACGCTTTGCGGAAAGTGTCGCTGAATTTCGGAACGCCACAGAAGGAAAGCTCAGGCGATATCGCGGAAAACAAAGTCATACGGACCATCCCAGGCGCGGGTGCCTGGTGCGAACGCGGCGCCGAGGTCACACTGGTGCTGAGCTCAGGCGCCGAGCTGACGACGGTGCCGAATCTGAAAGGAAAAACTCTGGCCGCGACAAGAAATATTCTTAAAGCAAAAAATCTGACGCTGGGAATGGTTAAAAAAGAAACAAACATCAATCAGCGCTTTGACATAATCCTGAGACAGTATCCCAATCCCGGAACCAGGGTAAAAGAAGGGACGGCGGTAACGGTCGTCCTGAATGTTGAGGACGAGTGATCAGAACAGTATCTTCCAGCCTGCTGAAAACGAGTAACTCACACCGCCTATAACGACGCCGTCGCGGAAAGTCTTTCCTCCCAGATCATAGTCCTGAAAAAGGAAATCCGTTTTTTTCAGTCCCGCCGCGGAAAAGCTCAGCCTCAGGCCGGAATGCTCCGATATCTTAAAATGAGTTGACAGCGAAAATTTCACGGCGGGTATTATCTTACTTTCACTGCGCCAGTAGCTGTATTCGGCCACGGTTCCGGCACCATGTGTCTTGCCGTTGGAATCCGTGTAATCCGCATAAAATCTTTCTCCCGAGACAGACTCTATCTGGAGATGGGTGATGTACACTCCCGCTCCCAGCGACGCATTCAAAAAGCCCGGTGGGTCCCATGCCAGCACAGCCATGACAGGAAGAATCAGCAGTTTCCTTTTGTCACTGTTGTAGATAGCCGAACATGTGCTTGGTTCGGTCTCATAATTATAGGTTGTTGAATGAGTGCTGGAAGCGGAAAGAAACGGAAGATTCCATTCGTCACGGGAGGAGGAAAGAGGCGCATAAAAACCCGTCTCAAAACCCGCCGAAAACGACGGGGACAGGGCCTTTGTCCTGGCGAAGCCCGCGAACAGAAAAGGAAATGATTTGTCATCGCGAAGCTGTGAAGTGTCGTATGCTCCGCTCAGATCCCATTGATCTGAAACGGAGTTCCACGACCACGAAGCCCGTGAAAACGGTGTGTGATATTCCGCGGGGACGCGTTCATAGCCGATGCTGAACTCAGGCCCCTTCCCGCGCTCACCGTAGCCGAACTCATTCGTCAGCGGCGCTGCTTCTTCCGTCAGATAGAGGATATCGCTGTCAGGCGCGGGCAAGGCATAGCGCGCCGAAGCGCGAACATCGCCGCAAAAAAACAGCGCCGTCAGCAACAATATTTTTAAAATCACTTTGCGCCGATTTTCCATATTCCTTTTTCACGAAACGCCGGAATCGTCTGACGACGGGCCGCGTTGGTAACCGCAGACGCCTTCAGCTTGTGTTTTTTAATAAACTCCGACAAACTTATAATAACATCCCCTTTCAAATAGGAAATCCGCTTATGCAGCGACTCTATAACAGCCAGCGCCAGTATTTTTTCCATTGTTTTTGTGTCTTTTCTTTCTTCGTAATTTCTAAACGCCTGATAGTAAATGCCCTTCTCCTTATTGCGGATGATAACACGCGGAAACCCGAGAGCCAAAAATTGATAATTGATAATGACCCGCCCCAAACGGCCGTTCCCGTCGCAAAAAGGATGTATGTTTTCAAAATCCAAATGAAACCTTGCTATTTTATCTAAAAAATAAGAGCCCATATCGCTTTTGTATTCAGACAAAATATCCTCAATCATCCGTTCCACATGTTCGGGCGCGGGGGCTATATGAGAGGCAACGCGCACAAATTCTCCCTTCTTGCGGAAGCGCCCTGAAATCCCGTCATCAATCCCGCCGAGGAGCATTTGGTGCAAAAGCAGTATTCTGTCTTTTGTTAATTCTTCATTGTGTAATTTATCGCGCTTGTAGTTAATGACTCTTGCGAGGTTTTTCGCCTCAAAAACCTCGCGAAGAGATATGTTGCGTGACAGTTCCTGTTCCAGCAAAATTTTTTCTGTTTCTTTCAGAGTAAGAGTTGAATTTTCTATGGCGTTTGAGTTATAAACATTCTCCGGGACCTCCACCTCATCAATCATCGCCAAAAGCCCTTCTTTCCCTGTTTTCAGGCGCTCGTATTCCGATTTCAAATCTTGAATACGCTGTTTAAACGGTTGTGTAATAGGCATACGAATATTGTAGATAATTCACGTCATTTTGTCAATATAACGTGAATTTAAGTGAAAAACAAGGCAAATTCACTATATACTGGCAATGGGGACGGTTCCTATTCTTTTAATGAACCTAATAATAACCGTCACCATTGCACAACTTTGCCAGTGCGGCGTTTAACTCCGCCGCAGTAGAATATCTTTTCTCTTTTTCCGGCTGAAGGCATCGGTCTATTATTTCTTCTATTGACACGGAAATTTCGGGAATAACTTCGCGGATTTTTCTGTAAATCATTTCTCTTTTCTGGGCGAGAAAGTTCGGGCCTTTGAAAGGCGTTTCTCCCGTCAGCATCTCATACAGGCACACGCCCACTGAGAAGATATCCGACTGCTCGCTGTAACTTCCCAGCTCCTGCTCCGGGGCCATATATGCGAGCGTTCCCGAAGTGTCTCTGCCGGACATTCTGGAATATGTGTCCTTCGCTTCTCTGGCTATGCCGAAATCCATAACTTTTACCAATCCCCCTGAAAAGGAGGTTCTCCCCTTTGAAAAAGGGGAGTCAGAGGGGATTTCTAAGGATAAGGGGGATTTTGAAACAATTATATTTGATGTTTTGATGTCTCTGTGAATGATCTTCATACCGTGCGCATACTTTAATGCCTCGCAAACCTGCATTGCTATTTTCAGCGCTTCTTTGACTTCAAACTTTTTGCCGGAATTCAACATCTGTTCAAGTGTTCTGCCCTCAACATACTCAAACACAAGATAAATATTTCCTTCATCTGAAAAAGGCGTGTGCGGTCGTTCATCCTCAATGATGTCATAAATATCAACGATGTTATGATGATGCAACGATGAAACTTTTCGAGCTTCGTTCAGGAACTTATCTTTCTCCCTCGGATTGACGGCAAGCTCCGGCTTCATCTTTTTCAGAGCGATTTTCTTGCCTATTTTCTTATTCACTGCTTCATAGACAATTCCCATTCCTCCCCGCCCGATCTCGCGGATGATTTCGTATTTGTCCTGTATAACCGTGGCCGCGGTTGGCCGTGTTGATATCATCGTATCAGATGATTTACCTTTTACTTCCGGTTCTTGATATTTCTTGGCGGCGTTATCACTCAATAAATTAATAAGGCGAATTATCTTCGTAAGAAAATAAGTCCCCCATAGAACAGCCAAGAAAATAATAAGTCGACCGCCCTGAAGAGAATAAAAATGCTTCCTACCCCCGAGCACCTCGTCCTGCTCTAAAGCAGGAAAAAATGGGTCCAAAATGTCGCCATTTGTTCCAAAAATAACAATGCCAGCTATAATTGATAACACCGCCAAAGGTATAACACTGTTTCGCCTAATCACAGCAAATCTTATTAGCAAATACACAAGATAAAGCGCCCAGAAGGCCGGAACCACTATTACCGCGCCGCCCAAGAGGATTCCCCAGTTTTGATATAGTAATGCTAAAATTAGAGAGCACGGAAGCGCTAACAGCGATAAAGCAATTGTTAAATTTAAAACGCCTTTATGTCCGCCTTTTTTAAATCCTTTTTTAACAAATAGCCATACTTGGGAAAAAACATGTATAGCCACTGTTATAACCAACACCCCTATAAGCAAACCGGTAAGAAAACCGGTTAATTCTATACGTTCTATCACCATTTTTTAATTTCGTCCTCGAGCAGAGCGGCGAGCTGTCTGCTGATTTTACCGAGGCCGTTTGATGAGGCCTCCGATTTTGAATAGCCCGTTCCCCCGGCGGAAGGCCCCGCGGCAGAAGTCAGAAGCCGGTTTTCATTCAAATCAAATACCATGATTTTGCTTCCGACTTCGGCGCGGTACATATCATAGTCCGCCACCTGTTTTGCGGCGGATGTCACGATGGCGACAAAAATGTAATAATCCGCATTGGTCTGCGCCGCTTCCGCGATGTCGCCCGGCAAAGGTTCAGATTTATTTACCCTGAGTTTCTGCATATCGTAACCGTAGCGGGAGAGTAAAGTTTTAATGGAGTTTTCCACAGAAACGGGACTGGAATATTTTCCGCCGCTTATAAAAACAGCCGAATACACCGCCGCCTTTCTTTTGTTCAGATTTATGCGGTGAAACGGAACAGACAATCCTGAAATTTTTAAATCGGGTTCTATCTGTATTGAGGAATCCCCCATTTCGGCGTTCACATATTCCACCGGGATAAACACGCCCCCAGATTCATCCGTCGCTAACTTAATATCCGCGAGGCGGCCTTCACCCAGAACGAATTTAGCTTTAACGGCTAAGTGCGAAAGCGGTATTTCTCTGCCATTGTCTTTGTAATAAACAAAGACCTGCGGTTTTTCAACCATTTGACCGTTCAAACCGTAGGTGTATCTCTTTTCTTTTTGACGGAACTCCATACTTTTTAGTATTGAGGACAGATACACTTCAATCAGCGCGCCCAGCTCTTCCATTTTGCCGTCTTTATCAATGTCCATATTGAGCGGCGCTCTGTGGAAATATTCTTCATACCAGTCTTTCGCCTGAATGAAATTATCCAGCGCCTGAGAAATAAGCTGAGCTTTCAACGCTTTCAGCGCCGCCCTGAGATGGGTGACAATTTTGGCTTTTTTGGTTTCCATATCATTTAAGACGGTCTGTTTATATTTTTCTTTTGACACAAAAGCCATAACCGTCACCAATCCTTTTTTAGGATAGTCAGAATAATCCCTGTATTGGATTTCCTCTAACACTTTGTCGGCGTAAAGCTCGGTAATATCATCAATTTCCTGTTTATAACCGCCCTTGCCGACGCTCAGCACCTGTCTCAGCGAAGAATCCACCCTGATTTTTATGTATTCGTTCAACTGCTGTCTGGCTCTTCTTCTCGCCCCTTCGGTGGTTTTCCACAAATCTCCGTTAAATTTTTTCACTTCCGCAAACGCTTCGCCAAAGTATATGTCCGCGTTTTTCCTGCTTCCCGTTATTTCCCGCTTTATTTCCGCAAGACGGGCTTTTTCTTCGGGGGATTCTTTTTTGGAAAAAAGAAAAGCATCTGCGTTTGAATTGAAGATAAGCAACGCGATTAAAAGCAGCCTACCGGACATCATAAGATATGCCCTTAACTTCTATTTTGTCACCCAATAAAATGGGCTCAACTTTTAATCTGCCTGTGAGAAAAAATATTCCATCTGAAAATTCTATCTTATACTGCCCCGAAAGGTCAAAAACCATTCCTATAACTTTTATATCCACGGGAATTGCTCTTTTTACAATCAAAATGTCCTTACTGTCGCCTTCAATATATATTCCGCTGTTTTCCGAGCTCTCGTCCGCGACAGGGACAGGGCATTGCGACTGACGCAATGTCATCCGCGTA
>Ga0210017_1002410_pt1 | contig 15981 bp, 17 predicted proteins | sample CryGeyCG2014_020_FD_183966 | JGI IMG/M metagenome (GOLD analysis project Ga0210017, IMG submission 183966) | Groundwater microbial communities from aquifer - Crystal Geyser CG08_land_8/20/14_0.20 (SPAdes) (version 2) | ecosystem: Environmental > Aquatic > Deep subsurface > Groundwater | place... | reverse complement strand
AACCGGCGAAACCCTGCTCAAGATGCTTGAGCTGAGGTTGGACAATATCGTCCGAAGAATAGGCTTTTCGGATTCCATAAAGATGGCCAGGCAGCTCGTGAGCCACGGCCACATAAAGGTCAACAGCAGGACCGTCAATATCCCGTCCTACATAGTCAGTCAGGACGAGGAGATCTCGATAGACCCGAAGATGGTGGAAAAGGTCACGATAAAACAAAGCCTTGAAAGCGCCGAAAAGTCTTCGGCGCGGCCCAGTTTCATCTCCTATAATCCCGGGACCTTTACGGGCAAACTCGTGAGAGCGCCGGAAAGAAGCGAGCTTTCCACCAAGGTGGACGAGCAGCTTATAGTCGAATATTATTCCAAGTAGATGTAAGGCGGAAGGCGGAAGGTAATAATAAGTGGCAAAGGAGCATAGGCACAGAGGCACAAAGTGAAATATGATAGTCCTTATAACACTTTGTCACTTCGGCTCTTTGTGACTTTTCCACTCCCTAAGGGCCTTCAGCCCGCCGCCTGATTATAAGGAGGAGTTAAATGACTCAGACTTTTTTAAAAGAAATAGTGGTCCCCAAAGAAATAATGATGGACGAGAAAGTCAGCAACGGGGAATACGGGAAATTCGTCGCTGAACCCTACGAAAAAGGCTACGGCCATACGATAGGCAATTCTTTCAGAAGGATACTGCTCTCCAGCATAGAGGGAGCGGCCGTGGTAGCCGTCAGGATAAAGGGAACCGCCCATGAATATTCGACCATAGACGGGGTTAAAGAGGATGTGCTGAATATCATCCTTAATCTCAAGAAACTTCGCCTTAAGCTTCACGGCGAAGAAAGAGTGACCCTCCTGATCTCCGAGAAGGGAAAAAAGGGGGTCAAGGCCTCCGATATAAAGGCCAACGCGGCCGTGGAGATCTCCAATAAAGACCTGGAAATAGCCACCGTGGAAGCCGGCGCCCGGTTCGAAGCCGAACTGGAAGTATCCAAGGGCGTGGGTTATATGACCAGCGATGAAATAAGGAAGTCCATAACCCTTCCCCCGGATTATATCCCGGTCGACGCGCTGTTCTCGCCAATAAAAAAAGTCCACTATATGGTGGAAAACGCCAGGGTCGGACAGAAAACCGACTATGACAAGCTCATCCTGGAGCTCTGGACCGACGGCACCGTTACCCCCAAAGAAGCCGTGGACAAGACCGCCAGCCTGCTGAGTTTTTCCATAACCCCTTTCGTGGGAGAAAAGAAAGCGGCAAAAGCGGAAGCCTCCGAGACGGCTTCGGCGCAGGGTTCCGGGGACGACGAGATGAAAGAGCTTCTCAGTCAGAGCGTCGAAATGATAGAGCTTTCTTCCAGAGCCGCCAACTGTCTCAAGGTCGCCAATATCCAGACCATAGGCGAGCTGGTAGCCAAGACGGAAGAGGACCTTCTTTCGGTAAAGAATTTCGGGCAGAAATCCCTCGACGAGATAAAAGAAAAGCTCGAAGAGATGGGCCTGGCTCTCGGCATGAAGTGACCCGGTCTCCCGCTTGCGAACCGCAAGGTCCGCCTTCGGGCGAATAAGCGGGTGAAAGGGTGATATTTCCCGGGTTGAGGTGAAAATATGATAAAAAGCCATGGAGCAAAAAAACTTTCGAAGACGGGGTCTCACCGGAGAGCGATGTTCGCGAACATGCTTTCCAGCCTCATGATGAACGAAAAGATCGTGACCACTTTTCCGAAAGCTAAAGAGTTGAGGCGTTTCGCGGACAACGTGATCTGCGACGCCAAAAAAGAAAAATACGACAACGTTAGAAGCACCGTCAGAAGCAAGCAGGCGTTCAAGAAAATAGTGGAAGTCATAGCGCCCAGATACAAGGCAAGGACCAGCGGTTTTACCAGCGTTATGAAGATCGGCAACAGACGGGGCGACGCCACCCTTATGGCGATGATTAAACTGGTGGACTAGATGTTCGATTATTTTTTCAGCCTGTTTTCAAACGACATAGGAATGGACCTGGGAACCGCCAATACCCTCGTTTACGTAAAGAACAAGGGCATAGTTCTCCGGGAACCTTCCGTGGTCGCGATAGACAAGAACAGGCGGAAAGTCCTGGCCGTCGGGACCGAAGCCAAGCAGATGCTGGGCAGAACCCCGAGCAACATAGTGGCGGTAAGGCCTCTCAGGAACGGCGTAATAGCCGACTTCGAAGTTACCCAGGAGATGATAAAATATTTCATCCAGAAAGTGCATAACAGGCGCAGCCTTCTGCACCCGAGGATAGTGATAGGGATCCCTTCGGGCATAACGGAAGTGGAGAAGAGGGCCGTGCAGGAATCGGCTCAGCAGGCGGGCGCCAGGGAAGTTTACCTTATAGAGGAGCCCATGGCTGCGGCCATAGGTTCGGATCTGCCCGTTTCAGAGCCTCACGCTTCTATGATCTGCGACATAGGCGGGGGCACCACGGAAGTCGCCGTGGTATCGCTTGGAGGCATGGTGGTCACCAAATCGGTGGACGTGGCCGGCGACGAAATGGACGACTGCATAGTTCAGTACTTCAGAAGAAAGCATAATTTGATAATTGGAGAATCTACCGCGGAAGAGGTTAAGATTCAGATCGGATCGGTTTTTCCCTTAAAAGAAGAAAAGACAATAGAAGTAAAAGGCCGTGATCAGGCTAAAGGTTTGCCAAAAACCATTTTAGTCACATCTGAAGAGATCAGGCAGGCTCTCATGGAGCCGGTGCAGCTGATAATAGATGTGGTAAAGCAAGTTCTTGAGGAGACCCCGCCGGAATTGTCATCGGACCTCGTTGACCGGGGGATGGTGCTCGCCGGAGGCGGTTCTCTCTTGAGAGGTTTCCCGGAGCTGTTAAGGCAGGAAACCGAATTGCCTGTTCATAGGGCGGCCGACCCGCTGAGTTGCGTGGCTCTTGGTTGCGGTAAGTATCTTGAGGAACTGGACAAGATACGCCAGACGCCGGCATTCTTTAAATCTTTCTCCGAGTAAGATTTAAACCCGCAAGCGGGGTAACGCTATGAACAGACAGAGAAGTTTGGTAAATTATTTTTTCATTTCCCTCGCCCTTTTCTCCCTGCTGCTTCTCATATTCCCGACTACAAAGCTGGTCCATTCCGCGAAGCTCTTTTCCGGTTACGTGCTGAAGCCGGAATTCAATTACCTTTCCAGATACGAGAACGTCCTTAAAAAAATCCCCTCGCGCGTCAAAAATCTGGTCGAATCGGACATAAGGAACCGGGAACTCGGGGAAAAGATAAAAAAGCTGGAAATAGACCTGATACATCTCAAATCCCTCGAGGGGGAGAACGAGCGCCTGAAGAACGCGCTCGCCCTGTCGAAGCGCCTGTATTACAAGGGCGTCTTCGCCAGGATAATCTCCAGGAATCCGGCCAACGCTTATAACTCCTTTTTCATAGACAAGGGGGCCAGGCATTTCATCAGGGAAGGCTACCCGGTAATAGGCTTTTCCGGCGAAAGCTACGCGCTCATAGGCAGGATTTTCGACGTTTACGACGAATATTCCAAAGTGATACTGGTAAATAATCCGCAATTTTCCTTCATCGGCTCTATAGGCGGCCAGGGCATAGACGTCCTTGTGAAAGGCAATAACTCCGGCCGGCTTTCCGTGGATTATATAAATTCCAGGTACGAAGTCAGGATAGGCGATCAGCTGCGCACTTCGCCTTCTTCCATAACCTTTCCGCCCTGGCTTCCGATCGGGAAAATAGGGGACATTTACAAGGGTAAATCCTCCATGAATTTTTACGGGGCGGGGGCCGATCAGGCGGTAAAGCTGGAAAGCGTGAAAGAGGTTTACGTCATGGAATACGACCCGCCGATAAAAATAGAGGAGGAGGGAGTTCAATTATGATCCAGACACCCGCCTATCCGGACACCCGCTTGACCGCTGAAAGCGGGCATTTGGCCCGAAGCGGGTGTCTGGATATAAAAATAAAAACCGCCCCGATTTATCGGGGCAGGCAGGTGTCTGGATGAGAATAGGCGACATATTTTTTTACTTTCTGGCTTGTACGCTCTACTGGTGGTGGTCCGCCAATTTTTCCTTTTTCGGGATCTCTCCGGATTTCGTTTTTATAGCCGCTTTTTCAGCCAGCGTCATAGCGGGCCCCTTCAAGGGCCTGCTGATGTCTTTCCTGCTGGGCCTTTTTATGGACGCCTATTCCTGGGGAGCTTTCGGCCTTTACGCCTTTTTCTACTCTCTTCTTTCCTACGGCGTTTACCGGTTGAAATTCAAGATAGACCTGACCTCCTCCTTTTCGCGCGTAATTTCCTGTCTGATACTGAATTATATTTTCCTGGCCGCCTACCAGTTCGTTTCTTTCATGATATTCAAGAATTCGGTGGTTTTATACAAGATCATGCTTTTTCAGCCCGTTTTTACCGCGGTTTTTCTGGAACTGACTTTCGGTTTCGTTTACAGGATAAAGGAAAGGAACAGATTCTGGCTATGATCCCGACACCCGCCTATCCGGACACCCGCTTGACCGCTGAAAGCGGGCATTTGGCCCGAAGCGGGTGTCCGGATAGGCGGGTGTCCGGATGATTGAAAGCGGAGACGATTTTAACAGATTCGATTTTTTATGGCTGGCCGTGTATTTCATTATTTTCGTCTTTCTGATAAAAATAATAAATATGCAGGTGATCAAGTACTCCTATTACAGGGAGATGTCCGACAAGAACAGGACGCAGATAATCAACCAGACGGCCCCCAGGGGGAAGATAATAACCCGGGACGGGGTGACGATGGCTTCCAATAAGCCCTCTTTCAGCCTTATCTATTTCCCCAACCCGCAGAATTCCCAGCAGACCATCCGGAAAGTGGCCCATTTGATAGCCAAATATTCCGATTCCGACGGGAAAAAGATCTACGCCTCTATCCTGAAATCCCAGGGCGCCATGAAACCGGTGAAAATAGCGGACCGGCTCGGCGCTTCCTCCATCATGAACCTGTCGGAGCTTAAAAATTTTTACCAGGGTCTGGAACTTATCTCCGAGGCCAACAGGTTTTATCCCTACGACAACTATCTCAGCCACGTGATAGGCTATGTCGGGAAGATAGACTCTAACGATTGGAAAATTTATTCGAGCGACCTCAATTATTCCATGGATACTTTCGTCGGCAAGACCGGCCTGGAAAAGCTTTATGAGGGGAAATTCAAGGGAAAAGACGGCGGCCTGTATATGGAAGTGGATCACCGCGGCCGGCTTATGAGAATAATGGATTCCAGGCAGGGCGTTCCCGGCTGCGACGTCCATTTGACGGTGGATTTTAAGATGCAGGACGCCGCCGAGAAGGCGCTGGCCTCTCTCCCTTACAAGCGCGGCTGCGCCATAGCCCTGGAACCGGCCACGGGCAGGATACTCGCCTACGCGGTAAAACCCGGCTTTGATCCCAATATGTTCGTGAATTACAAGGAAGACAAAAAAGAGTTCGACGTCAAATTCGACGAATTCAATATCGGAGTGCAGGGGACCTACCCGCCGGCTTCCGTGTTCAAGATGCTTTCAACGATAGCGATACTCGAATCCGGCAAGGTGCGTCCCGACGAGACTTTTTACTGCCCGGGATTTTACGACGCCGGGGACAGGATATTCAAGTGCTGGGAAAAAAAGGGGCACAAGGAAGTGGACCTGCTAAAAGGCCTGGCCCATTCCTGCGACGTGTATTACTACAACGCGGCTTATAAAATGGGACCCCTCGCAATAGAGACTGCCGCGAGGAAGTTCAGAATAGGACTGAAGACCGGCGTGGATCTGCCCGGAGAGAAAAGCGGGAACCTTTTCGGTCCCACGGTAAGGGCCTCCCAAAAAAGCTACTGGTTCATAGGAGACACGCTGAATCTGGCCATAGGGCAGGGGGAAACGCTGGTGACTCCTATGCAGATGGCGGTAATAACGGCCGCCATAGCCGGCCGCGGCGCGATCTACAGGCCTTACTATGTGGAGAAAATCGTTTCCCGGGACGGGGAGCTGGTAACGGGCGGCAAGCCGGAAAAACTGTCGCAGGTGGAACTTAAAGAAGAGACCTGGGACCTGCTTTATAAGGCTTTGAAATCGGTGGTGGACGAAGGGACCGGCCGGCAGGCCTGGATAAAAGACCTGGAAGTATACGGAAAAACCGGCACCGCCCAGAATCCGCACGGGAAAGACCATGCCTGGTTCGTGGCCTTCGCCAGGCGCGTAAACGAGGCCCCGGGCGTAGCCGTAGCCGTTCTGATAGAGCACGGGGAACACGGTTCTTCCGCGGCGGCTCCCGTGGCCAGAAGCGTGATAAAAGCTTTTTATGAAGATAAAATAACGCCGGCGCCGGAAAAAGAAGAAGAAGCCGGGGAAGCGGTAATAGTGGAATAGGTTAGAAGGTTAGAGGTTTGGAAGGTTAGAAGGTTAGCTTTTAATTAAGGGAATTCCTTTTTAAGCCAAACCTCCAAACATCTAAACATCCAACCTTCAACATTTTAACTTTGGGAAATTAATTTATGTACGATCTGGGAGTAAGAATAAAAAAAAGCAGGTTCGACTGGGTCCTGATGTTCGCCGTCATAGCGTTGATGGTGATAGGGACCGTGGCCGTGCTTTCTTCCACGGTCTCGCTTAATTCACAGTCGAGGCTGATAAGGACCCAGTTCTTCGCCATCGGCATAGGCCTGTTTTTTATGCTGGTGGTCTGGACCCTTAATTACCAGATTTTCCAGGATCAGTGGAAATACGTTTACGCCCTGGCGATACTTATCCTCCTGGGGGTCCTTTTTTTCGGGGTGGTGGACAAGGGGTCCAGGTCATGGTACAGGCTTCCTTTTTTTTCCATACAGCCCAGCGAGTTCTCAAGGATAGGCCTCGTACTTGTAATAGCTAATTACCTGGATAAAAAAGGTCCCAGGATAAGGGAGTTTTCCGGCATCATCGTTCCCATACTTTTTTCCCTGCCGATACTTTTCGCGCTGCTTAAACAGCCGGATTTTTCCGGAATACTCACCACGGTGCCCGTGATAATGATAATGCTTTATTGCGCCGGAGCCAATATTTTCCATATATACGTAATACTTTCCTACGTCCTGCTCAGCGCCCTGTTCCCGCTCCTTTGGACGCTGATAGCGCTTAATCCCGACCTTACCGACAACGGGCTTGTAAACCTGTTTTTTGACCTGGCCAGTTTCGGCTGGAACACTCTTATTTTCGTCGTTTCGGTAATAGCCCTGTCTTATCTGCTCTGGCGCGTTTTTTTGAAATTCAAGCCTTTTATAAGCGGGATCTATTTCGCCGGTATAGCCGTGGTTTTGATAAGCGGTTTTCTTTCCGGGATCTTTATAAAAAAGCAGATAAAGGAATATCAGTACAAAAGAGTGGAAGTTTTTATTTCCCCGGAAAAAGATCCGCGCGGAGCCGGGTACAACCTGCTCCAGGCGAAGATCGCGATAGGTTCCGGCGGCTTTTTCGGCAAGGGCGTTTTTTCCGGCAGTCAGGCCAGGCTGGGTTTCGTCCCGGAGAAGCATACCGATTTTATACTTTCCGTGATAGGCGAGGAGATGGGCTTTATAGGAGTCAGCCTGGTAATGTTCCTGTACGCGGTTATAATGTACAGGATAAAAAAAATAGCCTCGTTCGCCAGGGACAGGTTCGGTTACTTCGCCGCTTGCGGGATATTCGGGCTTTTTCTCACTTATTTCGTCATAAATTTCGGCATGATACTGGGTTTCATCCCCGTGGCCGGTGTGCCGCTGCCCCTGCTTTCCTACGGAGGGTCCAATATGGTGGCCACTCTTTCGGCGATAGGGGTAATCCAGTCCATTTATTCGAGGAGATACTCGATAACGTGAAAATGAGGGTAACGAGTAATTAGTAATCAGTAATTAGCAGTAGAGGAATTCCTCGATTTACAATTTACTAATTACTATTTACTAATCACTGATTTATGAACGTATACAGGTACAGGCTGGTTTTTAAAAGGACCGCGCAGGCCAGGCAAATGACGCAGCGGGACCAGATGAATTTCTTCAGGGAATTGTTCTCCGGTGTTCTGCCCCTGGCGTTTTTTGAAAAAAAAGCGAAACTGGCTTTCGGGCCGGCGATTTCGGTAGGACACGAAAGCCTTTGCGAATACGTGGATGTCTGTCTGGAGAAAAGGATGGGAATGAAAGAGATGGAAGAGGCCCTGGCCGCGTCGGCGGCTTCCGGCTTCGAGCTTTCCGCCGCCAAAAGCATCCCTCTTTTTTTCCCGTCCATAGAAAAATCGGTGGCCGTTACGGAGTATGAGCTTTTTCCGGGTTCCGAGGACGCGGAGCTTGAAACCAGAATGGCCGAAAATATGGAAAAAGACGAGATTATTTACAGAAAGGAAAAGGCGAGCGGAGAGATAAAGACTACTGACCTGAAAAAATTCGTTTTCAGCTGGAAGGTGACCCGGCCCGTTTTTTTCGTCACGCTCCTCCTGCGGCATATCCAGGGGGTTTCCGTAAAACCGGAAGCCGTGCTGGCCGCGGCGGGGGGATATGAAGGTAAGGTTGAAAGGATATTGAGAAAAAGAATGTACTGGATCGATTCCCGCGGGGAATTGGTCGTTTTATAAGCCCCGTTAGAAATTTCCCGGCGGGAAAAGCCGCCGTTTTAAAAAAGAACAGGCTATGACGCCGCAATCTTGAATTTCTGACGGGGCAAGGCTTAGCCCCTCTTTATGGGGTAAAGGAGAAAAAATGGAAAAAAAAGAAACTAAAAGAGAAATATTTGCCAATACTTCGTTCGAAGAAACAAGGATAGCGGTGCTGGATGACGGGACGCTTTCGGAGCTTTTCTGGGAGAGGCGCTCCAGCGCGAATATAGTGGGGGATATCTACAAGGGGCTGGTGGAAAACGTACTGCCCGGAATTTCGAGCGCCTTCATAAACATAGGGCTCGATAAAAACGCCTATATCTACATTTCGGACGTTCTGGGGAACACGCGGGACGGGATAGACAAGGTGCTCAAGAGGGACAGGGAGGTCATGGTGCAGGTTACCAAAGACGCGATAAGCACCAAGGGGATGAAGGTCACCATGGACGTCTCCCTTCCGGGAAGGTACCTGGTACTGACCCCCTATCAGGAATTCGTCGGCGTCTCCAAGAACATAGAGAACGAGGAGGAGCGGAGAAGACTTTCCGATATAATCAAAAAAGCGGCCGAAGCCAACAACATGGAAAAGAAAGGTTGTATAGTGAGGACCGAGGCCGAAGGGGCTACGGAAGACGAACTCGAGAGAGAGCTTAAATACCTGATAAGGCTCTGGGAATCGATCCTCAAGAAATTTGAAACCTCGAGGCCGCCGCGTCTCCTGCATAAAGACATGAACGTAACCATGCAGGTGGCCAGGGACATCCTTTCCAAGGACGTGGAGATCTATATGATCGACAACAAGGACGATTACGGCAGCGTCGTGGAGTTTGTTTCCAAGATCTCCCCGGAACTCAGGGACCGGGTGAAATATTACGACGGCAAAACCCCCATTTTCAAGGCTTTTAACATAGAAGGCGAAATAGACGAGTTGAGAAAAATAAAGGTGGACCTGCCCAACGGGGGCAGCATCATAATCCAGGAAGCGGAGTCCCTCTGCGCCATAGACGTCAACACCGGCAGATATACGGGTTCCAAGTCCCAGGAAGAGACGGTGACGCAGACGAACATGGAGGCCGCTTACGAGGTCGCCAGGCAGCTGCGTCTCAGGAACATCGGCGGGATAATCGTAATAGATTTTATAGACATGAGGAGGGCTTCCAACAGGCACAAGGTCGTGCGGGCGCTGGAAGAATCGGTCGGGAAAGACAGGGCTAAAATAAGGATACTCCCGATAACGCGGCTGGGACTGGTGGAAATGACCAGGGAAAGGAAGAGGGAAAGCACTTTCAGCATGCTTACGGAAGAATGTCCGCAATGCCACGGTTCCGGCAGGGTCCTTTCCAGCGAAAGCATCAGGCTCAAGATACAGCGCGACATCCAGAACCTGACGCTCGGACGTCCCGGGGGGAACCTGCGTATAGTCCTTCATCCTCTGCTTATGGAGGTCCTGAAAGACAAGCAGAATCTGATAGAAAAGAACGTGCACCGGAGCGTCAAGATTTATTCGGATCCCCAGCTGGTCTGGGAGGATTACAGGATAATACTGGAGTAAAAAGCAGGACGAGCAAGAGAGCCGGAAAGCGAAACAAGCTCTGCGGCCGCGTTACGCGCTCCGCCATAACTTTATATAATTTAATTATCGGGAGAATCTATGATAAAAAGAATTTCTTTGTTTCTGTTCCTTTTAGGCTTCAGTTCCTTCGCGGGCGCGGAGATTTCGGAAGTGAAGCTTTATAAGAACGAGCATTACGTCACCAAGATAAAAACCTATCTTTTCGGAGAGCAGACCTATTTCGATTCCGGAGAAATAATAAAAAAATTCGGCGGGAAAACGCAATGGTATTCGGTTTCAGGAAAATTGATCATACAGATGAAATCCCACAAAATACAGGTGAACAAGGGTTCCGACCTGGTAAAATTCGACGAGGATTCTTCCGAGAGCGTCGCGAACGTCCTGCTCGTCCGCGCCGGCCGCATCTTTCTTTCTAAAGATTTTTTTACCTCCTCCCAGTTTTCCAGGACTATGGGGTTCAGGGTGGAATACGACGAGAAGGCCAAAACTCTGAAGATCTTTGAGAACATAAACATAAGCTCCATAAGGTATTTCTCCTACAGCGACAAGACCAGGGTGGTGGTCTATCTTTACGAAAAGCTGGAATTCAAGACCAGCAGGATGGAGAGGAAAAACTTCATTCTTTCCGTGCTCAACGGGTCTTATCCGGCTCAGAATGAAAAGCTCGAGGTCAACGACGGCGTGGTGAAAGGGATAGAATTCAACCAGGAGGAGAAATCGGCCAGGTTCGCCGTAAGCCTCGACGAGAATTTCGGCGACGTGGAAACCTTCACCCTCCCGGACCCGGACAGGATAGTGATGGATTTCAAGGCCGACGAAGGCCGGGTCCGGAACAAGATAGGCCTCGGCAAGGAAGAGGAAGTTAAAGTCATAATCCCCGAATCCTCCACGGCCGCGATTTCAGCTTCCACCATATCCGCCATTCTGCCGGATAAAATGACGGTGGATAAAAAAGGCGTGAAAAAGGTGGTTATAGACCCGGGCCACGGCGGCAAAGATCCCGGCGGGAAAAGATATTTCGGCCTGAAGGAAAAGGAGCTTAATCTCCTTGTCGCCAAAGAGCTTTACGCCCTGCTCAAGGGGGAAAAGAGTTTCGACGTCCTCCTGACCAGAAATTCCGACGTTTTCATCCCGCTGAACGAAAGGTCCAGGATGGCCAACGATTTCGGCGCGGATATCTTCATCTCCATACACGCCAACGCTTCCAGGAGCCGCAAGGAAAAAGGTTTCGAGATCTATTTCCTTTCCGAGAAGGCCTCGGACCCCTGGTCGGCCGAAGTCGCCGATTATGAAAACTCCGTGGTCAGTTTCGAGAGCGAAACTTCCAGCTACGACCCCGCCGCCCTGGTGCTGCATTCTCTGGCCAAGAACGAGTATATAAACGAAGGCAGCCAGCTCGCCGCGCATATATCAAAAGAATGCGAAAAGGGAACTCCTTTCAACAACAGGGGAATAAAACAGGCGGCTTTTTACGTCCTGAGAGGAGTCTATTCCCCCGGCGTGCTGGTGGAAATGGGCTTTATGACCAATTCCACCGACCAGAACAGGATGAACGACGCGAAGGTCAGGAAAAAACTGGCCAAGGCCGTATACAACGGGGTAATGAAATATGCCCAAAGCAAAGGCTGGTAAGAGCGGCCCCGCTTCACCCATAGGGATCTTCGATTCCGGCATAGGCGGCCTGACCGTATTCAGGGAAATAAGAAAAAAACTTCCGCGCGAGAAGCTCGTCTATTTCGGGGACACCGCCAGGGTCCCTTACGGAACTAAATCCAAAGAAACCATAATAAAATTCGCCGGTGAAATAGCCCTTTTCCTCAAAAGCCTGAAAGTCAAGATGATAGTGATAGCCTGCAACACGGTTTCCTCCTTCGCCCTCGAGGAGGTTAAAAGGATATCCGGCGTGCCGGTGGCCGGCGTGATAGAACCGGGCGCCGGCGCGGCTGTCGAAGCCAGCGAAAACGGGAAAATAATAGTCATAGGCACCTCAGCCACGATCTCGAGCCATTCCTATAAAAAAACCATAAAAAAAGCCGCTCCGGGCAGCGAGGTTTTTGAAAAAGCCTGTCCTCTTTTCGTGCCGCTGGTGGAAGAGGGCTGGTGTTCCAGGCATCCTTCCAGGCTAATCGTGAGGGAATATCTGAGCGGGTTCAAAGGCAAAAAATACGACACCATAATCCTCGGCTGCACCCATTACCCGCTTTTAAAAAAACTCATAAGACGGGAGCTTCCCGGCTTGAAAATAATAGACTCAGCCAGGGCTACAGCGGAAGAAGTGGCTTCCATGCTTTCCAAAACCGGCATGCTCAATAAGAAAGGGAAGGGCGGAGCGGCCTTTATCGTAAGCGACGCGCCCGGCAAATTCAGGAAACTGGGCCGGGAACTTTTGGGCTTAAAAATAAGTAAAATAGATGTTAAGAGGTTTTAAAACTAGAAGGGTTTAAGGGGTTGAGGGTTTAAGGGCGCGATTAGCGGGAGGAGTAATGAAAAAAATTTCGATATTTTTGTTTTTGAGCCTTAGCCTGGGCGTTTTTTCTTACGCGCAGAAATACGCGAAGAAGACCGAGGTTAAACCCGATCAGAAAAAAACCGCTGCCGGGGTGGAGCTTTCCACTGCCACCGTGTCTGTTCCGGCGAAGCCCTCCGCCAAAGAGGGAAAGTCCCAGGAGAAAAAGAGCGTTAAGACCGCCAGGGAGCCGGCGGAAGAAGAGGAGTATTCCGAGGTTATGGTGGACACCTCCGAGCCCGACGCCTACAGGTCCGCGTATTTTAAGGAAGAAAAAAACGCGGTCGAAAAAGAGGACGCGGCGGCCATCCCCTACGTGTACGGTTCCCTCAGGGGAAGTTTTAACGAAGGCGCTAAAAACATAATGGTTTTTGAGAATGAAGAGGGAGTCATAACTTTTATACAGGTTTTTTTGGAGAAGAACTCTGTTTCCTGGAAATTTTTGAGCCAGATAAACAGGAATTAGAGATAGAGGTTAGGGATAAAACGTAACAGGGATAAGGGATAAAAAAGGAAGTTTCTTGTTTTCTTAATTCTAATCCCTGTTCTCTAATCTCTCTTGTTAACGGAGGTTTTTATGAAAAGAAAAGATTTGATAAGGCATTTGACCAAGGAAGGCTGCGTCCTGGTCAGAGAGGGCGGTAAATATTCGGTTTTTTTAAATCCCAAGACCAATAAGGAAATTCCGGTCACAAGACATAACGAAATAGCCGGTTTCGCCGTTAAAAAAATATGCAAGGAGCTGGGCATAGAAATGCCGTAAGGGCAGAGAATAGAGATTAGGGGTTAGAGCCCTGGACCCGGCCGCGGGATACTCTTGGCGCGAAAGGGACAAAGTTTTATAGGCGCAGAGAATGAGAGCGTGAAGAGAATGTTTTTTGAAAAAGAAAACCGGAACACATCCGCTTTCGGGAAAGGGAAAAAACACCGGATGTTTTTTCTTTTTCGCTTTGTGCCTTTGTGCCTCTGCGCCTTTGCTCCTTTGTTCCCCCTCTCCTCCTGCCATTCCGCCAAAATAGACGTCATACAGACCGGCCCGTGGTTCCCCGCCAAAAAGACCGCGGAAGTGGAAGTTTTCTCCGGCCGGGACCAGGTGAAAAAGCCTTTCGGCGGCATAGCGATCCTTCATAGCGGGCGTTTCGTTTTTTCCGGGAAAGCTGTGGCCGCCAGCCTCTCCAAGGCCAGGAAAGAGGCGGCCGCGATGGGAGCCGACGCCGTAATTTATTCCGTGGATTATTACGACAAGAATATAGTCTACGGGGAAAGGGCGGAATGCTGCCTGTCTTCCCTCGCGATAAAATACGTGGAATCCCAAAAAGAGAATAGAGAATAGAGGATAGGGAATAGGGGAATAAAAAAACGGAAAATAGAAAGATAAGAATAGCCTGCGACGCCGACGAAGCGCGCAAATCCCGCGGGATAAACCTGGTGGTGGACCTTTTCCGGTTTTCCTGCACCGTGGCCTGCCTTCTTGAAAGCGGCAAAAAAAATATTGAAATTTTTTCAAATCCCGACCTGGCCGCGGCCCGCTACAGGACGCTTAAAAACGCGGAGCTCTTTTCCGAAATGGCCCTGCCCGTTTCCGGGCAATTCGACAATTCCCCCTATAAAGTCATGACCGCCTCCGATCCCGCCAAAACGGCCGTGGTGGTGACCTGCTCCGGGGCCAAAGCCGTCATGAATTCCGTCAACGCCGGGGAGATAGTGATAGGAGGTTTCCATAATCTGAATTACGTCGTCGAATATCTTAAAAAAAGGGAGGAGGAGATCCTGCTGGTCCCGGCTTGCGTTTTCTACGACCGGAAGCATGTGGAGGATTTCATAGCCTGCGAGGCTTTTTATTCGGTCCTTACCCAGCCACCTGAACGCCTGCCGGGGGCAGGCATAAAATTATTACCCCGCTTTGCGGGGTGTTCGGGTGGCTGGGTTACCGGCTGGGGTAAGCCTGAAGACTTCATGCTTAAAATACACGATACTCCCCGCATATTGGAGCTCATGGGCGTAAAGCCGGAAACGGCGAAGGACGACCTGGAGCTGATAATGAAGATCGGGAATATAGGGGCTGTTCCGAGGGCCGTAATACGCGGGGTGTACGCTTCAGTGGAGAACGCTTTATGAAGAAGAAAAAAGCGGTAGTCCTTTTCTCCGGGGGCCTGGATTCCACTACCTGCCTGGCCTGGGCGCTTGGTAAAGGTTACGACTGCCGGGCGCTCAGTTTCAATTACGGTCAGAGGCATGACAGGGAAAACGGGGCGGCCCGTAAAATAGCGCGGCTCCTGAAAACGCCTTTATACGGGATAAAACTGGATTTCCCCTGGCTTAAGTCCAGTTCGCTGGTGGATGAAAAAAAGAAGCTTCCCGACCTGGCGTATCCGGAGATAGTTTCCGGGAACGTTCCGTCCACTTATGTGCCGGGAAGGAACCTTGTTTTCGTTTCCATAGGCGTTTCTTTCGCCGATTCGATGGGCGCGGAGGCCGTCATACTCGGGCCTAACGCGGTCGATTATTCGGGGTATCCCGACTGCCGTCCCGCTTTCTACGAAGCTCTTGAAAAAGCGGTCAATCTGGGGACCCAAACCCCTTCGGCCGGGAAAAAGATAAGGCTTTTGACCCCTATAATGAAGATGAGCAAATCCCGCATAATAAGACTGGCTTTAAAGCTGGGCGCTCCGCTCGAACATACCTGGTCCTGCTACGCCGGCGGCGATAAACCCTGCGGGAAATGCGATTCCTGCAAGCTCAGGGCGAAGGGCTTCGAGGAAGCGGGAGTTCCCGACCCGGCATTAAGATAGAGGATTGGAGGATTAGAGGAATGGAAGCATTGGAAGGCGCAGGGAATAAGGGAATCCCATATTTGCCTCTAAGCCTTCTATCTCGTCTAATGCTTCTAACCCTTCTAAATTTATTATGAAAACACGTCTTTCAAAAGAAAAGAGTAAACTGATGGCGCCGGTTTATGAAATTTTCTCCTCCTGGCAGGGGGAAGGCCTTTTTGCCGGTAGAAAGCAGATATTCGTCAGATTTTCCGGCTGCAATCTGGATTGTTCCTATTGCGACGAACCCGCTTCCGTTCAAAAGGCGGCCAGCCTGACTCCGCTAAGCGCGGTTGAAAAGATAAAAAAACTTTCGAAGGAGGAGGGAACCCGGTTCGTCTCCTTTACCGGCGGAGAGCCACTGCTTTACGCGGATTTCATTAAAGCGGTTATTCCCGGGCTCGGCCCGGGTTTTTCCTTTTTTCTCGAAACCAACGGCTCGCTTCCCGGGGAACTTAAAAAGGTGATCTCCGGTATCGGCGTGGTG
>Ga0210017_1002409_pt1 | contig 15990 bp, 14 predicted proteins | sample CryGeyCG2014_020_FD_183966 | JGI IMG/M metagenome (GOLD analysis project Ga0210017, IMG submission 183966) | Groundwater microbial communities from aquifer - Crystal Geyser CG08_land_8/20/14_0.20 (SPAdes) (version 2) | ecosystem: Environmental > Aquatic > Deep subsurface > Groundwater | place... | reverse complement strand
GAAAGCCATGATTGTCTGGAGACCCCGCTCACCCTGTATGCGGGTACGAACACCACAGTGGCGCAGTCCTTTGCCACGCTGGTGCTGTGGTACGGCAGTAGCGCGGGCAATTTAAGCCCGCTGCAGGAGCATATCGCGGAACGTTTGTTTGCCGCCTTGGGCAGTGGCGCCGCCATTTCGCGTTCATATGATGGGGCGGGCTTGTTTGCTTTCGATCTGGCACAACCGACGCCGCCCATGCGCGCCACTGCCGGGGCGACCGTCCATCCCGCTTTGCGTTTTGTTGCGGCGGATGGCCAGCGCCAGCGGCTGGCTGATTTGTTGAAGAATCTGGACAAGGGCATCCTGCCCGAGGGGCTGAATTTTTACGGTGCGAAATATGAGGTGGAGCAGGTGCGGGAGGTCGCGCAACGCCTGTGGCAAAGCCTCACCCTGCCGCCCCCGACCCGGCGCACGCCGCGGCGCAAAATCAAGGTCAACCTGAAAGTGGCCAACGGTTTCAGCAAAATGCTGGAACGCTCCGATGTCGGGCTCAGCTTCGGGGCGGAGGAGAGCGAGGTGTGGGAGATCGAAGACATCAGCGCCACCGGTTTCCGCAGCGTGATCCCGATGGGGCGCGCCAACGGTATTCGCATCGCTTCACTGCTCGGCAGCCAGCCCGATGGAGTCTCGCACTGGGGGGCGGGGGTGGTGCGGCGTTTGAGCCGCGATCTCGACGGCAATCTGCATATCGGGATCGAGTTGTTGAGTCCGCGCATCGTCGGCGTGCCGTTGCTCGATTATGCCAACCCGGACGAGAGCGGCGTGCAGATCGGCATGTATCTTAATCGTCCGAATGACAACAGCGGCGAGGCGTGGCTGTTGATGAAGCAGGATGCGTTCGTGGCCAACCGCAGTCTGAAAATGGAGCTGGGTGACAAGGAATATCTTCTGTTGCCGCTGGCGCTGGTCGAGCAGGGCGAAGATTACGACCTGGCGCGCTATCGCATGATGGAACAGGACGCGGGCAGCGAAGATTAGCGCAGGATTGTGCGGGTTCTTCCCGGCAGATCGGGTTTCAACCCGACGATTTTTCGGAATGTTCAACAGCTGCCATCTGCTGCGCCAGCCAGCGCTTGATATCCCGGATTTCTTCCATGCACACGCTGTGCGGCATCGCGTATTCATGCCAACTTACGGTACAACCCAATTGCTGTAGATAAGCTGCGGACTGCCTGCCCAAGGTGTAGGGCACAACCGGGTCCTGCAGGCCATGCGCCATGAAAATCGGCGTATCCCGCGAGTGGCCGATGTCTGCGGCACGGGTGGTATCCGCCAGCGGCAAATAGGTGGACAGCGCCAGAATTCCGCCCAATCTCGCGGGCGCATGCAAGCCGGTGTGCAGCGCGACGGCGCCTCCCTGCGAAAATCCCGCCACCAAGATGCGTGCCGGCACGATGCCGCGTGCGATTTCGTGCGCGATCAGCTTTTCGATTTCATGGCGGGATGCGGCGATCCCCGCGGCATCCTGTGCCGCATCGATCTCGCTGCTGACGATGTCGTACCAGGCCGGCATCACGTAGCCGCCGTTGAGCGTGACCGGGCGCGCCGGCGCGTGCGGAAAGATGAAGCGCACCGCCCGCGGCAAATGCAACTCCTGCGCCACCGGTACGAAATCCTCGCCGCTGGCACCCAGCCCGTGCAGCCAGATGACGCTGTAGCGGGGCTCGGGCCCGCTGTCGAGGGTAATGTGGGGGAGGAGTTCGCTCATGTTCGATTTTGTAGTCAGTTTTGCTCAAAAAACTTGATCACGCGGAGACGCGGAGAACGCGGAGTAAACCAGCGTGCTTTGCCAAAAGGCAAGAGGTTCGTTTCAATTTTTGTTGTTGAATTTCTCCGCGTTCTCCGCGTCTCCGCGTGAGGTGGTTTTGATTTATGGCGCCGGAATAATCTCGCGCAGCAACTGAAAGATTTCACGATAGGATTTGGGCGGCTTCGCCAGTTCTTTTTCCTTTATGTTCGATTTTGTAGTCAGTTTTGCTCAAAAAACTTGATCGCGCGGAGACGCGGAAAACTCGGAGTAAACCAGCGTGCTTTGCCAAAAGGCAAGAGGTTCGTTTCAATTTTTGTTGTTGAATTTCTCCGCGTTCTCCGCGTCTCCGCGTGAGGTGGTTTTGATTTATGGCGCCGGAATAATCTCGCGCAACAACTGAAAAATTTCGCGGTAGCTTTTTGGGGGTTTCTCCAGCTCTTTTTCCTTCAATGCGTTGCGGATCAGCGCGCGCAAGCGTTGCGCATCGGCCAGCGGATAATTGGCCAGCAGTTCGGTCAGCGCATCACCGTCTTCCAGCAGGCGGTCGCGCCACTGCTCGACCTGATGCAGCCAGGCGGTATGTTCGCGCGAGGTGCCGTTCCAGGCATCCAGCTTGGCCAGAATCGGGGCGGTCTCGACTTCGCGCATCAGTTTGCCGATGTATTGCAACTGGCGTTTCTGCGCGCCGAACTTGGTAATGCGTTTGTACTCCGCCAGCGCTTCCAGCAGATTTTCCGGCAGACCGAGTGCGCGCCATTTGTCCTTGGGCAATTCGGTCAGTTGCTTGCCCAGGTCGCGCAGGTCATGCATCTGCTTCTTGACCTTGGTCTTGCTCGGAGGCAACTCCTGTTCCAGGTCTTCGCTTGTTTCCGGTTTGTTCATCATGGTTGTCGGTGGTTATCGCGATGTTGGTATGATAGCGCCCCTGCCGTATTGGCCCGACTGAAAATTTATGCCTACCCCCGTGAAAAATACCCCGACCTCGCCGGATTCCTTGCGCCAACTGGCGGCCGACATCATCGCTTACGCGCGCAAGCAGGGCGCTTCGGCCAGCGTCGCCGAAGTGTCGGCCGGACTCGGGCAATCGGTCAATGTGCGCCAGGGAGAGATCGAAACGATCGAATACAACCGCGACAAAGGGCTCGGGGTCAGCGTCTATCTCGGGCAGCGCCGCGGCCATGCCAGCACTTCGGATTTTTCGCGCCAGGCGATGCAGGACACGGTGCAGGCGGCGCTGAACATCGCGCGCTTCACGGCGGAAGATGATTGCGCCGGTCTGCCGGAGGAAGCGCTGTTGGCGCACGACTGGCCGGATCTGGATTTGTATCATCCGTGGCCGCTCGATGTGGCACAGGCGGTCGAGCTGGCGCGCGACTGCGAGCGCGCCGCGTTCGCGGCTGACCGCCGCATCGTCAATTCCGAAGGCGCCAGTGTCAACGTCAACAGCGGCAGTTTCGTGCTGGCGAACAGTCTCGGCTTCAATGGCGGTTATACGTCCTCGCGCCACAGCGTCAGTTGCGCGGTGATCGCCGGCACGGGCAAGACCATGCAGCGCGACTACTGGTACGGCACGGCACGCCATCCGGCCGACATACTCAAAGTGGAAGAGATCGGGCGCATCGCCGCCGAGCGCACCGTGCGCCGCCTGAAGGCGCGCAAGTTGCCGACCCTGCAGTGCCCGGTGCTGTTCGAGGCGCCGGTGGCGGCCAGTCTGTTCGGACATTTTGTGGGCGCAGTCAGCGGCAGCAGCCTGTATCGCAAATCTTCATTCCTGCTCGACCATCTGGAGCAGCAAGTGTTTTCCGACATCGTTCATATCGATGATGTGCCGGACCTTGCGCGCGGTCTGGGCAGCAGTCCGTTCGATAACGAAGGCGTGCGCACGCAGCGCCGCGCCATCGTCGCGGAGGGTGTGCTGCGCGGGTATTTCCTGGGTACCTACAGCGCGCGCAAGCTGGGAATGCACAGCACCGGCAACGCCGGCGGCACGCACAATCTGCTGATCCGTCCCGGCACACAAGATTTCGCCGGACTGGTGCGCCAGATGGGACGCGGACTGATCGTCACCGAACTGCTCGGGCACGGGGTGAATGCGGTGACAGGCGATTACTCGCGCGGCGCGGCCGGCTTCTGGGTTGAGCACGGCGAGATCCAGTATCCGGTGGAGGAAATTACTATCGCCGGCAATCTGAAAGAGATGTACCGTGGCATCGTCGCGCTCGGCAACGACGTGATGGTGCAGGGCGCGCGCCGCTGCGGCTCGGTGCTGATCGAGCGCATGGCAATCGCGGGACAATCATAAAAACCAAGGAGGGGTTGGAGCATGAAGGCGTTACTGGGGATGTTGGTTTTTTGCATGGCGCAGCTTTCTTGGGCGGTGGAGCCTGAAGCCGAGGCGGCGGATGTCAGCTACACGGTGCAGCAGGGTGACACCCTGGGGTCGCTGGCGCGGGGCAAACTGGATGTGCCGGGACGCTGGCGCGATGTGGCGCATTACAACCAGCTGCCCGATCCCGATCGAATCAAGCCGGGCCAGGTGCTCCGCATCAAACCGCTGTGGCTGAAGGCCGAGTCCGGCGTGCTCAAGGTGGAGGCAGTGACTGGCCAAGCCAGCGCCCAAGGCCGCGCGCTGAAGGTGGGTGACACCGTGGCGGTTGGGGCCGAAGTGCAAACCGAGATGGGTTCTGCCTTGCGCTTGCGCGCTCCTGACGGTTCGCAGGTCGATCTGCAAGAAGCGAGTCAAATCCAGGTCGAAAAACTGGAGCAACGCGAAGGTGGCGTGTTTGTCAGTGTGTTGCGCCTGCTCGCCGGTCAGCTCGAGGCATTCAAGGTAAAGCGCGCGACAGGCATGGCCGACATGGCGGTCAATGCGCGCAATGCCACACTGGGCGTGCGCGGCACGCATTTTCGGATGCGGCAGGAGGGCATGAATACTTACGCCGAAATCGAGGATGGGCACGTCGCGTTCGAGGCGGCGAAGACGCCGCAGGTGCTCGCGCTGGCCGGTGGCGAAGGCTCGGTGGCGGATGGGGTCAAGCCGGCACAGGTGATTCCGTTGCTGCCTGCGCCAACCTATCCTGCTTTGCCGCAGGTCTTCGATACACCTTACGTCGAGTGGACAATGCCTGAACTGGCTGGGGCGCAAGGGTATGTCGGCGAACTGGCGCGCGATGCATCGTTTGCCGATCATCTGGTGTCGGTGCGCAGCGTGGGCAGGCTTATTCGCTTTCGCGAGTTGCCCAACGGACACTACTGGCTCAAGTTGCGTGCGGTGGATGCGCAGGGTTTGCAAGGCAAAGAGGGCAAGGTTGATTTCGAGCTGGCGGTACCGCCGCGCAAGTTCGTGATGACCAAGGTCTATATCAGTGGCGACAAACTGCAACTGATCTGGGTGGGGCGGCGCGAGAACCTGCGCTATCAGGTGCAGGTTGCGGTCGATCAGAGCTTCGCCCGCGTCATGCTGGATACGCAGACCGCCGATAACTGGATCGATATGGCGCGCCCGCAACCGGGTCGTTATTTCATGCGTGTGCGTCAACTCTTCGAGGATGGGCGCAACGGTGGATGGGACGTGCCGATGGCGTTCGACGCCCCCTGACGCGTGTACTGCAGGCAATCGCGCGCCGCCCATCCGGGCGGCGTTTTGTTTGGTGCGGGCGTGATAAAATGCGCGCCTTTTCCGTTCACCCTTAATTTTGGAAGGCCGCCCATGTTCTCGCGCAAAAACACCCTCGCCGTTGTCGATCCCGATCTGTGGGATGCGATTCAGAAAGAAAATGCCCGCCAGGAAGATCATATCGAACTGATCGCCTCGGAAAACTACACCAGCCCGGCGGTGATGGAGGCGCAGGGCAGCCAGCTCACCAACAAGTATGCCGAGGGTTATCCCGGCAAGCGCTATTACGGCGGCTGCGAGTATGTCGATATCGCCGAACAGCTGGCGATCGATCGCGCCAAGGCGCTGTTCGGCGCGGAGTATGTCAACGTGCAACCGCACTCCGGTTCGCAGGCGAATCAGGGCGTTTATGTCTCCGTGCTGAAACCCGGCGACACCATTCTCGGCATGAGCCTGGCGCACGGCGGCCATTTGACCCACGGGGCATCGGTGAATATCAGCGGCAAGCTGTACCACGCCGTGCAGTACGGCCTGAATGACAAGGAAGAGATCGACTACGACCAGGTGCAGGCGCTGGCCAACGAACACAAGCCGAAGATGATCGTGGCGGGGGCTTCCGCGTATTCGCTGGTGATCGACTGGAAGCGTTTCCGCGCCATCGCCGACAGCGTCGGCGCGTATCTGTTCGTGGACATGGCGCACTACGCCGGACTGGTGGCGGCTGGCGTGTACCCGAGCCCGGTCGGCATCGCCGATTTCGTCACCACCACGACCCACAAGACCCTGCGCGGTCCGCGCGGGGGCATCATCATGGCCAAGGCGGAACATGAAAAGGCGCTGAATTCGGCGATCTTCCCCGGCATCCAGGGCGGCCCGCTGATGCACGTCATCGCCGCCAAGGCGGTGGCGTTCAAGGAGGCGGCGAGCAAAGAATTCAAGGATTGCCAGAAGCAGGTGGTAGACAACGCGCGGGTGATGGCCAAAGTGTTGCAGGAACGCGGCCTGCGCATCGTCTCGGGCCGCACCGACAGCCACGTGTTTCTGGTCGATCTGCAAGCCAAGCACATCACCGGCAAGGAGGCCGAGGCGGCGCTGGGTCGAGCCCATATCACCGTCAACAAGAACGCCATCCCGAACGATCCGCAAAAACCGTTCGTCACCAGCGGTATCCGCATCGGCACGCCGGCGATGACCACGCGCGGCTTCAAGGAGCTGGAAGCCGAGAAGCTGGCCCATCTGGTGGCCGATGTGCTGGATGCGCCGAATGACGACGCGGTGATCGCGCGCGTGGCGGGCGAAGTGAAGAAGCTGACCACGCAGTTTCCGGTGTATGGGGTGTAATCAGGATTCGGGATCAAGGATTCAGGATTCAGCGGGCGTGGCGGTTGCCCTGAATCCAGCATCCCGGATCCCGATGCCGCGAACCTATGAAATGTCCCTTCTGCAAAGGTAACGACACCCAGGTGATCGACACGCGCGAGAGCGACGAGGGCGACAGCATCCGCCGCCGCCGCCGCTGTGTGTCGTGCGACAAACGCTTCACCACTTACGAGACGGTGGAGTTGCGCATGCCGCAGGTGGTCAAGCAGAACGGCATGCGCAGCGAGTTCGACGCGGACAAGTTGCGCACCAGTTTCAATCGCGCCCTGCACAAGCGTCCGGTGTCCACCGAGATGGTGGACGCGGCCATCGACCACGTCACGCAAAAGGTGTTCGCGTTCGGCGAGCGCGAGATTGGTTCGCGCCAGATTGGCGAGCTGGTGATGAAAGAGCTGCTGAAGCTGGACAAGGTCGCCTACATCCGCTTCGCCTCGGTGTATAAAAGTTTTCAGGATGTGGACGACTTCACCGATGCGGTGGATGCGGTGCGCAAAACGCCCGCGCGTCGGCGCAAGAGCGTTTGACTTCGATACGGCAGTTGATCACGCGGAGGCGCGGAGTGCGCGGAGAAGTTCGGAGAGAATATGAGCGATACGCCTTATCCGGACTGTTTCGCCGTGACATTGAATTTACTCCGCGTGCTCCGCGCCTCCGCGTGAGGCTGATTTTGGGGAGTTGAGCATGTTTGTTGCTGCCGACAGTGAGTGGATGGCGCATGCGCTGCAACTGGCGCAGCGCGGCCTGTTGACCACTACGCCCAATCCGCGCGTCGGCTGCGTGCTGGTCAAGGGCGGAAAGAATATTGGCGAGGGCTGGCACGTGCGCGCCGGCGAGCCGCATGCCGAGGTGCATGCGTTGCGCGCGGCGGGCGCGGCAGCGCAAGGCGCGACCGTTTATGTCACGCTGGAGCCGTGCAGCCACCACGGGCGCACACCACCCTGTGCGGAGGCGCTGATCGGTGCGCGGGTGGCGCGGGTGGTGTGCGCGATGCAGGACCCGAATCCGCAGGTTGCCGGACAAGGCATTGCCAAATTGCGCGCCGCCGGAATGGCCGTTGAGGCCGGATTGATGGAAGCCGCCGCGCGCGAACTGAATATCGGTTTCGTGTCGCGCATGACGCGCGGCCTGCCTTTCGTGCGCAGCAAGATCGCGGCCAGCCTGGACGGCCGCACCGCGCTGGCGAACGGAGTGAGCCAATGGATCACCGGCGCGGCGGCGCGGCAGGATGTGCAGCATTGGCGCGCGCGTTCCTGCGCGGTGCTGACCGGTATCGGCACGGTGCTGGCGGACGATCCGCAATTGAATGTGCGCGAGATCGCAGTCGAGCGGCAACCGTTGCGCGTGGTGCTGGACAGCACGCTGCGCATATCGCCCTCGGCGCGTATTCTGCAAGGCGGCGGGACACTGATCTATACGGTCTCCGCCGCTGCGCAGAAACACGATGCACTGACCGCACGCGGTGCCGAAGTGATCGTGATGCCGTCCGCCGCCGCGCAGCTTGATCTCACTGCGGTGCTGCGCGATCTGGCGCGGCGCGGCATAAATGAAGTGCTGGTGGAGGCGGGCAAGACGCTGAACGGTGCGCTGCTGCGCGCCGGACTGGTGGATGAATTGGTGCTGTATCTGGCGCCGCAATTGCTGGGTGATGCGGCGCGCGGTATCGCCGATCTGGGCGAGCTGCTGCGGCTGGAACAAAAAGTGGAGTTGGCCTGGCGCGACGTGCGCCGGGTGGGCGGGGATTTGCGCATTACGGCGGAGATAAAACATGTTTAGTGGAATCATTGCGGACGCCGGTCTGATCAAGAAAGCGGAGGATCGCGAAGGCGGCCTGCGCCTGACGGTGGCGACCGAAGTATTGGGCATGGACGATGTCGTCTTGGGCGACAGCATCGCGGTGAACGGCGTGTGTCTTACCGTGATCAAGGTCGATGGCAACGATTTTGTGGTGGACGTTTCGCGCGAGACGATGGATTGCACCGCCGGCCTGGACCGGCAGGGCGCGCACGTCAATCTGGAAAAGGCGATGCGGCTGTCCGACCGCATCGGCGGGCATCTGGTGAGCGGCCATGTGGACGGCGTGGGCGAAGTGGTCGCATTCAACGACATCGGCGAGAGCTGGCGCCTGATCGTGCGCGCGCCGCAGGCGCTGGCGAAGTACATCGCAGTGAAAGGCTCCATCACCATCAACGGCGTGAGCCTGACGGTGAACCGCGTGGGAGGCAACGAGTTCGAGGTGAACCTGATCCCGCACACGCTGGAAGTGACGACATTGAACGAGCTGGAAAAAGGGGCGCGCGTGAATCTGGAGATTGATCTCATCGCGCGCTATGTGGAACGCATGATGCAGGCAGAGAAAGAGCAGAACCCATGACAGACGTAGCACCGATCACAGAGATCATCGAAGAGATACGCGCCGGCCGCATGGTCGTGCTGGTGGACGAGGAAGACCGCGAAAACGAGGGCGACCTGGTCTTTGCGGCCGAATTTGCCACGCCGGAAATGGTCAATTTCATGGCGCGGTACGGGCGCGGCCTGGTCTGCCTGACGCTGACCCAGGCGCATTGCAAGCAGCTCGACCTGCCGCTGATGGTGCGCGAGAACGGCCTGCCGCTGGCGACCAATTTCACCCTCAGCATCGAAGCGGCGAGCGGGGTCACCACCGGCATTTCGGCAGCCGACCGCGCGCGCACCATTCTGGCGGCGGCGAACAAGGATGCCAGGCCGGGCGACATCGTGCAGCCCGGTCACATCTTTCCGCTGATGGCGCAGAACGGCGGGGTGCTGGTGCGCGCCGGCCATACCGAAGCGGGCTGCGACCTGGCGCAACTGGCGGGTGTGACGCCGGCTGCTGTCATCTGCGAGATATTGAAGGAGGACGGCGAGATGGCGCGCCTGCCTGACCTGATCCCGTTTGCCAAACAGCATGGTTTGAAGATCGGCACCATTGCCGACCTGATCGAATACCGTTCACATCACGAAACGCTGGTCGAGCGCGTCGGCCAGCGCACGCTGCAAACCGCATACGGTGAATTCGAGTTGTTCGTTTATACCGACAAGAGCACGCAGCGCACCCATCTGGCGCTGGTGCATGGCGAGGTGCGACCGGAATTCGAAACGCTGGTGCGGGTGCACGAGCCGCTGTCGGTGCTGGATTTCATGGAGCAGGTCAGCTTCGGCCAGAGCACCAGCGTGCACGAGGCGATGCAGAAGATCAGTGCGGCATCCGGCGGGGTGCTGGTGCTGATGCATCAGGACGAGACCGCCGAGACCCTGCGCGCACGCGCTCTGGATAATCAGGCCGACCATCACGTGAATAAATGGGACCCCAAGAGTTACGGCATCGGCGCGCAGATCCTGCGCGATGTCGGCGTGGGCAAGATGTGTCTGATCGCCACCCCGCGCAAGATGCCGAGCATGACCGGCTTCGGGCTGGAGATCACCGGATATTGTTCCGCCAAGGAAAAAATTTCTATTAAGGATAAAAAATGAGAGAGATTGAAAAGAACCTGAATGGCGCGGGCATGCGCATCGGCATCGTGCAAAGCCGCTTCAACCCGGTCGTGTGCGAAGGATTGTTGGCGGCCTGCCACGCGCAACTGTTGCAGAGCGGCGTGGCGGACGAGGACATTGTGCTGGCCACCGTGCCCGGCGCGCTGGAGATTCCGCTGGTGCTGTGGGAGATGGCGGAGAGCCACGACTACGATGCGCTGATCGCGCTGGGCGCGGTGATCCGCGGCGACACCTATCATTTCGAGATCGTCTCCAACGAATCCGCGCGCGGCGTGGGCGAGGTGCAACTGGCGACCGGCCTTCCCATCGCCAACGCGATCCTGACCACCGACACCGACGAACAGGCCGAGTCGCGCATGAGCGTGAAGGGCGCAGAAGCGGCGCTGGTCGCCATCGAGATGGTCAATCTGGCGCGGGAACTGGCATGACCGCAACGAAGAAAGCCGCAGCCAGCCCGCGCCACCGCGCGCGCGAGCTGGCCTTGCAGGGCATCTACGAGTGGCGTCTGTCCGGCAGCAGCGCGACCCAGATCGGCCGCAGCACCGGCGACGACAAAAGCCTGGGGCGCTACGACAGCGAGCTGTACCAGCAATTGCTGCGCGGCACCATCGCGCAACAGGAGGCGCTGGGCGAACTGATCAAGCCGCATCTGGATCGCGCGCTGGACGAATTGAGTCCGGTCGAATTCTCGGTGCTGTTGCTCGGTGCTTACGAGCTGGCGCAGCAACCGGAAGTGCCGTATCGCGTGGTGATCAACGAGGCGGTGGAACTGGCCAAGACCTTCGGCGGCAGCGACGGGCACAAGTTCGTCAACGGCGTGCTGGATAAATTGGCGGCGCAGGTGCGCGCGGTGGAAATCAAAGCGAAGTAAAAACCTTGCACCACAGAGGCACAGAGACACAAAGAAAAGAAAAGCAAACCGGCCTCGAATCGGGTTGAAGGGTTTGCTCTGTGTTTCTGTGGTGGGTGGTTTAGCCCGATCTTTGCACAATGTTCAAAGCGCGAGATCGTCGCGCCCGAGGCAAGTGCCGCATCTGCATCGAAAGGCTTGCGCCCCGCGCCCAAACGAAACATCGGATCATGACGCAGTGTCTGGCAGTCATTACCGTCCTCGTAGCCCGAGGCGATCTGGAACAGGCGTTGCGTGAGGACTTCGCGGGAAGAATGTATGACATAGCTTGGGTGGCGATCAACCAGTGCCGCAACCAGCCGTGCAGTCAGTCCGATTTGCCGATCCACACCCCGCAGCAGCAACGGCCCCAGGTCGGAAGACAATCCTCCGCCGGCGAAATCGGCGCGGATGGAAAAGCCTGCGGATGGAGAAAAACGGAGTTGGGCTGGGGTAGAATTCGGCATGGGCAGAAGGCTGTTTGGGTTGTACGAGCTGTTGGTCTGGTAACCGCAACTCTATCAAATACTTGCAGTCCTTCGCGCCCTCTTTATGCACAATTCAGGCTAAAGCATTCCAATGTGCAAGGCAGGGGAGACGTAATGCGGATAACGCAGCAATATGCATCGATAGCGCTCTTGCTCAGCCTGGCCCTGTTCCTGGCCACTCCGGCTATCGCAGCCACTCCAGCAAAGAACTGTCCGCCAAGCCTGACTGTTGAGGCGAAGCAGCGTCTGGCCCAGCTGGAAAGCACGCGGCAACACATCGGCGATCTCATGTCCGGTGAAATGATCGCGGCAACGCCGCTCGCCGCGCTGTTCGAGGTCGATCTGAATAACGAAGGTGCGGTCGCGAACCGTGTCAGTGAGCTGCAGGCGCTGAAAGCGGCAGGCCGTGCCGCGGCCGACCCCGCCGCCGCTTATCGCGATTGTGCCAAGGCGGGCTCCTCGCTGGCGAAACTGCTGGAACAGATGAAGGACCGGCAACTGATGCTGGATCGGCAACGTCTCGAGTTCCTCGCGCTGTCGCAGGATGCACGCAACGGTTTGATTAACGCGCTGACTGTGCGCAAGCAGCAGGCGATGGCGATCGCCGGACTGGCCGAGGAGCGAAGTGCCGCCGACAAGTTGCAGAATGAAGCCGCCCTTTCCGGTGCCACAGCGGAACAGCGCGCGAAGAGCGCGGCCAGCCTGGATCTGCGCGAGATCGCGGCACAACGGGCGCTGCTGGAAAAGACACGCGAGACGCTGGGGCGCTTGCAGGCGGAGATGGTCACCGAGCTGCAGGAGCGCATCCAGTTCTATCAGCGCACTTCCGACAAGCTGGCCACGTTGGCCGCTGAGACGTTGCAGGGCGCTGCGGGCAAGCCCCTGCTGGACGCCTATCGTGAATCCGTCGTCATCTGGCGCGAACTGGTGGATCGCATCTTCAAGCGGATCGCAGTGCCCGAGAAGCACGTGGCCGTGCCGGACATGCCACAGCTGCCGGGTGACCTGCTGGCAAGACTTAAAGGGACGGCGGAGGCGGAGCAATATCAGAATGCCTATCTCGAAACCGGGAAACTCAAGTCAGAACTTGAGGTCTCGCGATTGCAGCGTTTCGAGCAGGGCAGGAACGATCTCTACCGCCTGCTACAGACTGCGGGGCAGTTGCGCTCTTCATTGCTGAAGCAGAATCTGCAGGCCGGCAACGACGAGATACTGAATCTCTCATCGGAATATTTTCAGGATATCGGGCGCGAGATTCGCATCGTGCCCTATCAGGTGTTGGCGATCTTTTATTCCAAAGCCGTTGATTTCCGCCACAAGGCCAGTTCCGGCATCGACGGTTGGCTGGCCATCTCCAAGCAGTCGTTCATCTTCCTGCTGTTCGTGGCCCTGTTATCTGCCGCTTACGCCGGCTTGCACCGTGTAAGCGCCGCGCTGAATCGATTCCGCAACCATCTGGTGCGGGAAAAATACAATTACGCCTATGCCCGCACATTGGCGCTCTGGATACGGCGGGGCAATGCCTATGTGCCCTGGGTGATCATGCTGTTCGCCGTGTATATCGCCGAGGATCTGCTGGCCGGGACGGACATCACACAGATCGGGCTGATCCTGCCCTACATCGCGTTCTACATGTGGTACCGGATATCGCTGAATCTGGCCGTGTCCATCATGGGGCTGGTGGCTCTCTCTGGCGCGGCCCAGTCGAGCATGGCCGAGATGCAGCGGTTGCTGCGGACGGTACGTTTTGTGGGCATCTTCTTCTTCGTATTGCTGGCTATTCTGCATGCCACGCAGGATGCGGTCGGCGAGGCGCTGGTCTACCGCTTGGTTCACAGCTTTGTGGTGTATGTGGGTCTGGTGGTGTGCGCCTATGCGGCCCGCGAATGGCGCCATGAGATCGCAGTGGCGGCAAATGAATGGTTGCCGGAACGCATCCACCTAACCATAAGCAGGATGGGCAATAGTCGCATGGGTGCATGGTTCTCCAGCTTGCCCGCGCTTTTGCTGGTGATCGCCGCCAGACTGTTGATCCGTATCAAGGCGAAGGCCGGTGAGTTCGACTTCTTCAAGCGCATCAGCGCGGCACTGTTCTTGCGCCAGATCGAACAGGCCAACAAGTCCGAAAGCCAAACCGAAGCCACCAATCGTCAACCACCGCAATTGTCACAGGATTATCTGCACTGGTTCAAGCTCGAGAATGTGGAAGACAAGACACTGTTGGTCGAGCTCGAAAGTGCGCTCCCTGCCGAGATCGAGTCTATCCTCAGCGCATGGTCGGACAACAGTTCTCTCGATCACTCTCTCGCGCTGTATGGCGAGAAAGGCAGCGGCAAATCAAGCCTGCTGGACATGATCGAGATGCGTTACAAGAAATGCGCGGTGCGGCGCATTGACATACCGCCCAAGCTGGTCTCACGAGAAGCGGTGCTGGGCTTTTTCGGCAAGGAGCTGGGAGTGGATCTGTCGCAGGGTGCCGAGTCGCTGCTCAAGGCCGATGAGGGCAAGGAAGATGCCGTGCTGCTCATCGACAATGCACAGAACCTTTTCCTCGGCGAGCTGGGCGGGTTCGAGGGTTATCGCGCCTTTGCCGAATTGATGAACAGCGGCACCGAACATCTGTTCTGGTGCGTGACGTTCAATCTGCGCTCGTGGTATTACCTGCGTGCGGTGTTCGGCGGCATGCCTTTGTTCCGGCGCGCGATCAAGATCGGGGATTTCTCCGAGAAAGACATCATGCATCTGATTGTGGCGCGGCATCAACGCACCGACGCCCATCTGTCTTACGACGACATCATCCGCGCGACGCAGAGCGAGGACGACATCGTGGGCGAGCATCAGGTGGAAAAGCAGTTCTTCCGTCTGTTGTGGGGGCAGTCGAACGGCAACCCGCGCGCGGCGCTTATGTTGTGGATGGCCTCGCTCACCCCGTTGAACGGTGATCGCATGAAGGTCGGTTTGCCCAAATATCCCAAGGTCATCATTAATGAGGAATGGGGTGATGATGCGATGTTCGTCTATGCCGCGATCATGCGTCACGAGAACCTGACGCAGGATGAGGTCGTGGCTGTCACCAACCTGCCGGTGAATATCGTGACCAATACGCTGGGCACCGGATACGATAGGCATCTTCTGGACTGCGGTCGCGACGGGCGCTACCGCATCACGGCGATCGCCCAAGCCAGTTTGACGCGCCTCCTGTTAGGAAAGAATTTCATCTATGAATGAAACTGACCTGAATAAAATCACCGAGATGGCGACCCTGTTCAGGCTGGATCGGGTCTTCCTGCTGTTGCTGGCGTTGCTGCTGCTGGTGCTGTTCGTCAAGGTCATCACCCATGTGGGCGATCTGCTGTACCAGCGTGTGCCGCGGCGACGCATCCTCATCTCGCAGGTCGCCACCACGCTGAACTTCTCCATCTACATCTTCGGCGGGTCATACCTTTTCTACGCCATCCTGCAGCCGCCGCGCGAAGTCATGCTGGCGGCGACCGGCAGTATCGCCGTCGCGCTCGGTCTTTCGCTGAAGGATCTGGTGGCCTCGGTCATCGCGGGTTTCATCCTGTTGTTCGACCGCCCCTTCCAGGTTGGTGACCGTGTCGCTTTCGGCGATGTGTATGGCGAGATCGAGAGCATAGGCCTGCGTTCGGTGCGGCTGGTCACGCTGGACGACAATCTGGTCACCATCCCCAACAACCGTTTCATGTCCGATGTCGTCTCATCCGGCAATGCCGGTGCGCTGGACATGATGCTGGTGTTCGACTTTTACATCGCACTCGATGCCGATATCCGCCTGGCGCGCGACCTGCTCTATGAGGTGGTCGTCACCAGTCGCTATGCCTATCTGAAGAAACCGGTATCCATCGTGATGACCGAGATGCCCATCGCCGAGCGCATCGCGTTGCAGCTCAGGGCGAAAGCCTATGTGATCGACGTGCGCTTCGAGAAGGCCTTCCAGACAGATGTGGTGCTGCGCGCGACCGAGGCGTTCAATCGCCACAACATCAAGCGTCCGCCTGCGGGGGTAGGGCATTAGCCCGATCTTTGCACAAACCAAGTTACAGCAGAGGAACGATTGAATTCAGCACGTAACCGAAACGCAGCGCAAAGCCCCCAACCCCAACTCGTTGGGTGGCGCGAGGAATCGGGTAGAAAACCAGCGGTTGTTGTCCATATGCCTGATCTTTTGAGTGATCGAGATCGAGCACCAGCGCTTTGGGAGGCGTGGCGAAACCGGCGATGTACTGCGCCACCAAGGCGCGGCTGGCGCGGTACACATCGCCGCGGGTGGCGGCATGTTCAAAGCGCGAGATCG
>Ga0210017_1002408_pt1 | contig 15994 bp, 16 predicted proteins | sample CryGeyCG2014_020_FD_183966 | JGI IMG/M metagenome (GOLD analysis project Ga0210017, IMG submission 183966) | Groundwater microbial communities from aquifer - Crystal Geyser CG08_land_8/20/14_0.20 (SPAdes) (version 2) | ecosystem: Environmental > Aquatic > Deep subsurface > Groundwater | place... | reverse complement strand
CCCTATTTTATAGTCATCCTCTCCGTGACCGGGAGCGCTATGGACACAACCGGTTCCCTCGGTGGAAGAAACAAAATCGGCTAAGATGATTTGAAATTTCTTTTTCCCCTCACTTTTATCCTCCCCCTCAAGGGGGGAGGAAATAGGTGGGGGTGTAAAAGGATGTGTGTATTTCAATCCTTCAAGTTTTTTCCCCGAAATCTTCCCCAAGATTTCGTAGTTGGAAACCTTCACTCTTTCCATTACTTCTTTGACCAAAATTTTTGCTAAAATTAAGACTTCATCAGCTACTTTCACCAAAGCATATTCAAGATCCGGATGGACTGCAATCGCGGTGTTTGCCGGAAGGGTCCAGGGAGTAGTGGTCCAGATGAGAAAGAAAGTTGAAAGTTGAAAGTTGAAAGTTGAAAGTTTCGAGAGTTGAGAAAGAGATTCTGGACTAATAGGGAATTTTACGTAGATAGAAGGGGAGGAATCATCCTGATATTCTATCTCGGCTTCCGCCAAAGCAGTCTCGCATTGGATGCACCAGTAAATGGGTTTGAATCCTTGATAGATATAACCTGCGGTAGCAAGTTTGCCGAAAGTATTAATAATCTCGGCTTCATATTCTTTCTTCAGGGTGAGATAAGGGTTTTCCCAATCTGCTGCCACTCCCAATCTTTTAAACTCCTCTTTTTGTATCTCGACAAACTTTAAGGCAAAAGCCGCTGCCTTTTTTCGAAAATCAACCTGATTAACCTCATCTTGGGAAATCTTTAATTCCTGGAAGAGTTGGTGTTCAATCGGCATTCCATGACAGTCCCAGCCCGGAATAAAAGGAGCGTAAAACTCTTTTCTGCTCTTGTATCTGATGACAACATCCTTTAAAATCTTGTTTAAGGCGGTCCCCAGATGAATGTGGCCGTTGGCGTAGGGAGGGCCATCGTGGAGAATATATTTTTTTCTTCTCTTCAAATTTTTCTGTAATGTCTCATAGACCTTTTTCTCTTCCCAGAAATCTAAAATTCCCGGCTCTTTCTGCGCCAAGTTTGCCTTCATCGGAAAGGAGGTTTGGGGGAGAAGAATTGTCTTTTTATAGTCCATTTTCTAGATCTTTATTCGCTTAAAGGTCGGTAGAGAATCTTTATTTACTTTAAAAAGCTCCTGGACCATTTTCTTTATCTCTGCCAAAGAAAGCACGCTTGCGGGAAGTGGGTCATAGCAAATTGCCTGATAGATAAGATGCGCATCTCCGGTAAGAGCGCCTTCAACCGCCATTTCCTCTACGGCAATACTTAAATTATTGAGGGCGGCGCACTGGGGCGGCAAAGGACCCACGTACATTGGGTTGAATCCTCTCTTGTCGGCAAGAACAGGAATTTCTACGCAGGCATTTTGCGGCAGGTTAGGGATAAGACGATTATTGGGAACATTGCCATTGAAGATAAAGGGTTTTCCCCCCAAATAGGAATTAATAATTGAAGAGGCATATTCTTTTCCTCGTTTCAGATTAAGAGGTTTCTTATCATTAAGCCATTTTTTAATCTCATCTTTCCAGGTATCTTCCTGTTTCAGATATTCATCCAGGATGTAGCGGTGCTTCCCGGGATTCCATCCGGTGCCATAAGTACAATATTTTTCGATTAACTCCGGTCGTTTGCGGAACCACCACACGTATTCGGAATTATGTCCGCTGGATTCGGTAAGATAGTAATCAAAAGCGAAAAACATCTCATTGCGGACCTGTTCTTCATTGTAAATTTCTTTTTTCTGGAGGGCTTTTCTAATCAGCGGATAAGCGTCCTTTCCGTCTTTTTTATATTCAAGATACCAGGATTGGTGATTAATGCCGGCACAGAGATAGGTAATCTGGCTCATTTTCGCGCCAATCCAGCGCGCCAGCATAGCGGCAGTTCCCTGAACGCTGTGGCACAAGCCACTTACCTTAATCTGAGATTTCCTCTGCATCGCCCGGCAAAGCATTGCCATCGGATTGGTATAATTAAGCAAAATGGCATCGGGACAGAGACGCTCCATATCTCGGCAAATACTTAGCATTACCGGAATTGTGCGCAGCGCGCGGAAGATTCCTGAAACTCCCCGGCTATCCCCGATGTTGATATCAACTCCGTATTTCATCGGGATTTCTATATCATATCTCCAGACATCAATGCTTCCCGCCAGAATAGTGCAAACCACCGCATCGGCTCCCTTCAGAGCTTTTTTTCTATCCATCGTGGCTTCAAGATGGGCAGGATATTTCCCTTCATTAATAATACGCTGCAACGCTTTTTGCGAGAATTCAAGGCGTTCTTTATTTACATCCATCAAAACAATATTCGCATCCTTAAGCAGGGGGAAAGTAAGAAGGTCTTTTACCAGTCCACGGGTAAAACCAAAACTTCCTGCCCCGATAAATACAATTCGCGCCATCGCAATTCTCCTTTTAAATCTTGGTTACCTTACTTGAAGAACTTAGCCCCCTCACCTCCATCCTCTCCCCTTGGGGGAGAGGAAACATAGATGAGGGGGAACTTTGAAATTCCATACAATAAATTAGCCACGAATACACACGAATAAGAACTATAGATATTTTAGTTAATTCTTAAATAATTGTTTTCTTGGTGTTCATTCGTGTTAATTCGTGGATGAAAGTTAAAAAAATTCATTTGGCATTAAGACCATTGTATTCCTTTGAACAAAGCCTGATAAATCAGGCCTGCCTGTCGGCAGACAGGCAACTACATCTTCGTAACTTATTGTAGTTGCTCAATTTATTGAGCTAAATGTTTTATACTTTGAAAAAGCATTTTAACATAAAGAAAATTTCTAATCAAAGTATTTTACATCCATCTTAGGGGTTGCTAAACAATAAAGTTGGTTATTTCTCATCTCCCACCACAATGCTGATGCCTTTTTGATTGGAGAGGGCAATAACCTTTTCCCGATCAAGAAGGAGGGTTTTCTCCGGGTCAAGAGCCAGAACTTTTGCTTTTGTCTTGACCATTGTCTTAATGGTTCTAATCCCTATAACCGGGAGATCAAAGCGAAGGTCCTGATTCGGTTTCGCCTTCTTCACCACAATAATACCTCTGGTAAATCGGGAAGCCCTCCGGATTGTTTTATCCGTTCCCTCAATAGCCTCAATAGCCAGAACCACTCCGTTTTTGACGCAGACGGTTTGCCCAATATCAAGACCGGTAATCTCCGCGGCAATTTTCCGGCCAAATTTAATATCTTTCCAGTCATCCTCAGTAGGTTTCCTCCGGGTTAAGATTCCTTCTTCGGCAAGAAGATGGGAAAGAAAAATGTGGGAAGGTAAAAGTTCAATCCTTGCTTCCTTTAATTTTTCGGCAATCGCCCTCAGCAGGGAATCGGTGCGCTTATCCGGAAGAGTTTTAAGGAGAGATTTCAGTTCCTCATCCGGCAATTTTTCTTTAAAAAGACGGTCATGATGGATTTGACCGGCCATTACCACTTGCTTAATTTTTTCCTGGCCAAGGAGAGAAAAACATTTCGTCAATTCCCCGGGTTTCAACCAGAAGATTTTATCGGCTATTCTCTTGAGATAAGGGGAAGTTTCACCATGGAAGGCAATTCCTACTAAGAAATACCCTCTTTTCTTGGCTTCTTTCCCGAAAAGAAGGGGAAAATTGCCATTGCCGGCAATTAACCCAATCCGTTTCATAATAATCCTTAACCACGAATTACGCGAATTTATCTAATTAAGAATTTTAAGAATCTAAAATATTTATTTTATTACTTTTACTAATTCGTGAAATTCGATAAATTCGTGGTTATATTTTGTTGTTTCAATTTCATAATAATCCTTAACCACGAATTACGCGAATTTATCTAATTAAGAATTTTAAGAATCTAAAATATTTATTTTATTACTTTTACTAATTCGTGAAATTCGATAAATTCGTGGTTATATTTTGTTGTTTCAATTTCATAATAATCCTTAACCACGAATTACGCGAATTTATCTAATTAAGAATTTTAAGAATCTAAAATATTTATTTTATTACTTTTACTAATTCGTGAAATTCGATAAATTCGTGGTTATATTTTGTTGTTTCAATTTATTTAGCAATGCCTCTTTCGGCAGAAGAGATGAAGTTAAGGAGGTATTCAATTTCAGAAGTAGCCGGAAGGGTCTCTTTGATTTTTTTGATGGCCTGGGAGGTATTCAATTTTGCGCCAAGGAGATAGAAAAAGGCTTTATTCAGCGTTCTGATGCTCTCGGGAGAAAAATTATGCCTTTTTAGTCCAAGTTTATTGATTCCATAAGGTCTGGCGGGATGGCCGTCAGTAAGGGAGAAGGGAAGAATATCCTGGGTAACCTTGGAGCAACCGCCAATAATGGCATACCTACCGACCCTGCAGAATTGATGGATTGCCACCAACCCACCGATAATGCAGGCTTTCTCTAAATGCACGTAACCGGCCAGGGTGGTACAGTTAGCCGTAATAATCTCATCTTCCAAGAGACAGTTGTGGGCAATATGGCTATAAGCCATAATGAAATTATTGTTGCCAATTTTGGTTTCTTTCTCTTCGTCGGTTGCCGGGTTAATGGTGCTATATTCCCTGATGGTATTGTTATCCCCGATTCTAACGTAACTTTTCTTCTTTTTATACTTTAAATCCTGCGGAGGGCTGCCGATAACCGCTCCGGTAAAAATCTGGCAGTCCTTTCCAATAGAGGTATAACCGTTAATAAGGACCCTAATACCAATCTTTGTCCCCCGGCCAATTTTGACATTTTCTCCGATGACGCTATAGGCTCCGACTTCAACCCCGGATCCCAATTCAGCCTTGGGAGAAACAATAGCGGTAGAATGAATCATTTCAAGCATTTACTAATGCAAACATCAAATCTGCTTCGGCGGCAACCTTGCCGTCAACCAATGCCCTGGTATGAACTTGGCCAACCCTTTTCCTTAACTTTATTACATCTACCTCCATCTTCAGGGTATCTCCGGGCATTACTGCTCTTCTGAATTTAACCTTGTCGATAGACATAAAATAAGCTAATTTTCCCTGGTTTTCTTTCTTTTTTAGCATCAAGACTCCGGCAACCTGGGCCATTGCCTCTACAATAAGGACTCCGGGCATTACGGGATGCCCGGGAAAATGACCCTTAAAATAAAATTCATCAGGCTCAACCTTCTTAAGGCCTACCGCTCTTTCGTCCTCCTTCCATTCAATAATTTTATCTATAAAAAGGAAGGGGGGGCGATGGGGGAGGATAGCAAGAATATCCTCCTTTTCCAGTACCGATTTTTTAATCTCGGTCCACGCCGGAGAGCCGACACCACTGTTCTTTTCCCTCTCTAACTTTTCCTGCATCCGTTTTACCAATTTAACATTAATAAGATGGCCGCTCTTGATGGCAATGATGTGTCCCTTAATGGGAAGACCAAGAAGCGCAAGGTCGCCAATTAAATCTAATATTTTGTGGCATACCGGTTCATTCTCCAATCTTAAGCGGTTGTTAATAATCCCTTCTTCCCCAATGACCACGGTATTCTCATAGTTGGAACCCTTCCCCAGCCCAATTTGCTGCAACTTTCCTATTTCCTCCTCCAGGCAAAACGTTCTTGCGGAAGCAATCTCTTTTTCAAAAACCTCTTTAGTAATCGTATAGGAAGCATATTGGGGTGGAAAGAAAGAACGCTGGTAATCAAGGGTATAAGAAATTCTAAAGTCCCTGGAAGGAATGGCAAGAAGGGAATTTTCATTTTCACAAATATAAAGCGGTTCTTTCACGGAAAAGTAGTTTCTGGGAACCGTGGAAAGCAGATAACCTGCTTGATTAAATAGATTAACAAAAAGGGCCGAACTGCCATCTCCTCCGGGGAATTCATTGTTGTTAATTTCAACGATTAAATTATCAATTCCTAAGCCAAAAATTGCGGAAAGAATATGTTCAACCGTATGAATTTCTATCTCACCTTGGCCGATTGAGGTTCGCCTGAGTCTTCTTTCTTCGGAAAGTAAATGGGAGATGTCGGCTTTGATAAAAAGAGTATTGGGAAGGTCAACTCGCCGAAAGAGAATGCCGGTATTGGGCTGGGCAGGTTTGAAAAGGACGTTGCTTTTATTACCGGTGTGCAAACCCACTCCAGAGAAACTAATCTCTTTTTTAATTGTTCTTTGATATTCCATAATTAAATACAGGGAGTAGGGAGTAGTTAAAATCCACTCCCCACTCCCTAATATCCACTCCCTTTCTTTTCCTCTTCTAATTTTTTGATTTTTTCCTCTAAAAGCGCAATCTTCTTGAGAAGTTTTGGAAATCTTGAGATGTAAGCATAAGTCTTCATATCTCTTCCCTTCTCCCGCGCCGGAAAACCGGAGATATGAAGATTATCCGGGATATCCTTGGTTACCCCGCTTTTTCCGGCAATAACCACGTTATCTCCAATGACGATGTGCCCAATAAGACCGGCCTGACCGGCGATAATGACATTCTTGCCGATGGTAGTGCTTCCTGATATTCCCACCTGAGCCACAATGATGGAATTTTCTCCGATAATAACGTTGTGAGCAATTTGAACCAGATTGTCAATCTTTACCCCTTTCTTAATCCAGGTCTTATCAAAACGGGCGCGGTCAATGGTAACATTCGCTCCGATTTCCACGTCATCTTCAATCACCACGGTTCCAATCTGAGGAATTTTATGGTGCACCCCTCTTAACGTGGCAAAACCGAATCCATCGCTTCCGATGACAGTTCCGGAATGGATAATTACCCGATTGCCAATGATAATTCTTTCCCGAATTGAGACGTGGGGATAGATAAGGCAATCGGAACCAACCTGGGTGTAATGCCCAATATAGACTCCGCTGCAGAGAGTACTGCGGTCTCCAATTTTGCTATTATCCTCAATCACTACGTAGGATTGGATGGAAACGTTTTTTCCCAATTCTACGTTTTCTCCAATGACCGCGGTAGGATGGATACCCGGAGAAAATTGGATTGGTTGAGGGCCGGTTGAGGAGATAATTTTAGAGAAAGCCAGGGAAGGATTTTCAACCTGGATTAGGGGATGAGAAGAGTTGGTAATATCAGGGGAGACAATGATTGCCGATGCTTTAGTCTTTTCTGCCAGAGAGAAATATTTGCGATTAGCTACAAAAGTAATGTCTCCCTTTTTTGCTTCTTTGATTCCGGAGATTCCGGTAATTATGGTCTCTCCATCCCCGATTACCTTACCCCCTACAGTTTCCGCAATCTCCTTTAATCTTTTTCGCATTATTTTTTATCTTTAACCACGAATTACGCGAATTTCTCTAATTAAGAACTTTTATTTTATCACTTTTTAATTCGTATAATTCGATAAATTCGTGGTTATGTCTTTTTTATTTCTTATTTATAAACTTAATAAATTCCTCAGTAAAATCCGTTCCCCCGTAAAGAACACTTTTTTCTTCTAATATTATACTAGATTTTTTTTTCTTGGCAAAATTTTCAATCGCTTTTTTGAGCTCATCAAACCGTTTTTTTATCAACTGCGTATTCTTTTCGCTTAATTCGGTATTTGCTTCTCTGATAAATTGAGAAAGTTTAGCGGTCTTTTCCTCTATTTCCTCATTCCTTTTCTCGATTTCTTCTTTTTTTAAGACTCCCTTCTTTTTTTCTAACTCTGTTCTTAATGAATTTATTTTTTCCTCCTGTTTTTTAATCTCATCCACTTTCTTTTCCTTTTCTGCCTGGAATTCCTTTTCGCTCTCCTGGGTCTTGTGATACTTTTCAAATGCTTCGGCAAGATCAATATAGCCAATCTCTAATGTTGCCGCTTTAGTTTGCGGTACCTTTGCCATTAACCCCAAAATCCCCAGAATCCCCAAACCCAATAAAATCTTTTTATAAAACATCTTCCCTCCTCTATTTTTTTCTCCCCCTTAACAAGGAGATGACGGGGGTTTGTGAGCGAGTTGGCGGTTATGCCGCAGGCACGATAGTGCCGAGGAATAAGGAAGCCCGAGTGAGCAAAGTCCCGTCATCTCTAAAATCCCCACTGCATCGTAAAATGAACTCTTCCTTCTTTCTTTTCCCCAGACACGGTGTCTAAAGGATAACCGTAATCTATCCTGATTGGAATTTGAAAGAAAGGAACCTTGATGCGGATGCCCGCACCAACTCCTTTTTTAAGTTCGCCTAAATCAAAATTTTTAATCTCATCCCAGACGTTTCCGGCGTCAAAGAAGACCGCCCAATAAAGAATATCCTTATAAAGAGGGTGGCTGATTTCCAGATTTTCCAAAAGAATGCTTTTGCCTCCAACGGCATTGGAAAGCGCGTCCTGCGGCCCAACCGAAAGCTCCTGATACCCCCGGATAGTCTCAGCTCCTCCGGCGTAGAATTTCTCGTAAATAGGAATGTTACCATAAGCAATGCCAAACTGTAAATGTTGGGAAAGAATAAAATTTTTCGGTAAAGGAAAATAGAAGGTAGAATCTAAAATCTCCTTGGTAAATTCTTTATCCCCTCCTAAACCGGCATATTCGACGGTAACGCTATTCCTGGAGCCAGAGGTGGGTTTAATCTTTGAATCCCGGCTGTCCCGGGTAAGGCCAACGGTGATACTGTTAATCCGGTTTTTCCCCTCCTCTTTTTTCAGGTCCGCAGAAGTGCCTGCTTCAAGGTCTGAAATCTCAATCTCTTCACTTTTTACCATTGTGGAAAGGATATAAAGTTCATCAAGAAAACGTCTCTCTAATCTGATATCCCCTCCTATCCTTTTTTCGGTATATTCATTCCATTCTTTTTTGGTAGAGTAAGCGTCAAACCCAAATGAAATTGGCTTATCAAAAATCCAGGGATTGGTAAAAGAAAGAAAAAAGTTTCTTCTTTTCGCCCCGAAATCTGCCCTTAACTTAATGCTTTGCCCGCCGCCGACAAAATGCGGCCAGTCCTTCCAGTCAAAATTCCGCTGCTCTACCCCTGCAAAACCAATAAACTTGTCAATACTGCTGTAACCGCCTCCGAAAGAGAAAAGCCCGGTTTTTTCCATCTCATCTACTTTTAGAATTAGGTCTCTTTTGTCGGCTTGGCTGCCGGGTTCGGTGTCCACGTCAATGTCGTTAAAGTAGCCAAGGTCAGAGAGATTTACGATACTCTTCCTTAGTTTCTTCCCGGAAAAGACCTCTCCTGGTTTAATTTTTAGTTCCCGCCGAATGACATTGTCTTTGGTAATGTTATTCCCTTTTATTTTTATCTCTTCAATAGAAATGAGATTTCCCGGCTCAATCTTATAGGTAACGTCAATCCTGCCACTGGCAGAATTAAATACCGGGGAAGGCTCTATTCTCGCTAAAAGAAAACCCTGATCCAGATAATAAGCGCGCAAAGACTCTTTTTCGCGATTAATATCTTCTTCAACATAAGGACTGCCGGCTTTGAGAAAAAGTTTTTCTTTTAATTCGTCCGGAGGAAAAATTATGCTGCCCTCAATTTTCCTTTCTCCCAAATAGAATCTTGCTCCCTCATCAATAACAATTATAACGGCAATCTTTCTTTTTTCCTTGTCCGGGACAACCTTGACCTCATTGATTTGAGCGTTGGGGAATCCTTCTTCTTTATAGAAAACAACGATTTTCTTTTCGTCCTCTTTTAATGCTTCTTTCTTAAAGGTGCCAAGCCTGAAAAATCCGCGCTCTTTTATTTTCATTAACCTTTTGAGTTTTTTATCGGAAAACGTCTTATTTCCTTCAATCTGAATCTCCGTGATTCTTCCCGCTTTCCCTTCCTTAAGATAAAACAAAATAGTTGCTTTCTTCTCTATTATCTTTACCTCCGGCTTTACCTCGGTAAAGAAAATGCCCTTTTTCTCGTAAAGGTCATTGATGGCAATCATTGCATCCTTTAATTTTTTCTCGCTATAAAGATCCCCTACCTTAAAGGGAACTGCTTTTCCGATCTCGCTCTTTCTAAAAATTCGGTTATCTCTGATAGAAATATTGACAATAATCGGGTTTTCCTCTACCTTAATGAGGATGACAATCCCTTCTTTTTCTTCCTGCTCCACTACTTTAACATCAGAGAAATAGCCGCTTTTATAAAGTCGCTTTACGTCCTCATTTATGGTAATTTCGGAAAAAGACTCGCCAACTTTGGTCTGCAGAAGAGAAAAAATTCGCTCCGAACTCACCAGTTCATTCCCTTCTGCTTTAATTGAAATAACTTTTCTATCTTGGGCAAATCCTGTTTCACCGATTAAAAAAAACAAAAAAAGAATAAAGAAAAAAGTTTTTTTCATAATTTTTTCATTTTGCCCAGTCTTCTCTTTTAACTCCCGCCTGTCTCAAGATTCTAATAAGAAGGTCAGTACTTATCTCTTTCTTATGTGGATTCGGGAGAGTTATCCTTTCATTCCCTTTAATCATGAATAGATGTTTTCCTCCAGGATATGGTCCTTCAAAATCAAATTCTTTCAATTTAGATACCAACTCCCTAAACGAGATTGGCTTTAATTTAGACACTTACCTTTTCCTCAACTCTGATTGACTCTTTTCCTAAATTAGGGATAGGTAAATCTTTTTTTACACTTAATATAATCCAATCTTCCACTGTCTCCTTTAAGTTTTTTCTACATTCTTCTAATGTTTTTCCTGTAGCCCAAACTCCAGAAAGTTCAGGAATTTTTCCATAATAAGGCTCCTCGTCTTTTATAATTTCATATTTTGCTTTTTTCATCGCTTCTTCTATATACTCTGTTAACATTTTCCCCCCTAATTATTTTTTGACTCTTTTCTTAACAACCTCTCTTTCCAAAGTTGACAGCTAATCTCTCTATCTTTTCTAAATCTTTTTTTAACCATAAACCAGGACAACCTCGCCAAATTTATAGTTTATCGTAGATGGCATCATTGATATCGTAGAATTTCAAAAAATGCTCTTTTGCAGCCTTTCGCCACAGGCGGTTTTCTTCGTCCTTACTTGGAATAAAAATCTGGATAGATTCTCCTGGATGTTTAGAAATTGGCCGTATTAACTCTAAATGTCTCTTATCCAAAACTTTTGCACTGACAACTTTCATAATCTTATCTCCTCGTTTTTATTAAACCTTCTCTTTTAACCATAGACGTCATTGCGAGCGTCCTGAGTGAAACGAAGGAACAGCGTGGCAATCTCAATAATATTACCACGAATTATTATTTATGGTAATCCTTCAATTGCTATTTTAGCACCTTCTGGAGGCTGAGATTCGCCAACTTCACTCACCATTGTGTCTTCCCCAAGTTTTCTATAATTTTCATCCAAATACACAATTTTAATCTTCCTTACCACCAGTCCATACCCGTAGTCTTTATTGTCAAATTTTCCTTTCCAGATTTCTGGGAAAACTATAATTGTATTCTCAAATTCCTCCTCTTTTGCACCAGCAAATCCCTGCTTGTGAAGTTCCTCTGTATTTGCTGACAGAATCCGCAACTTTCTTGAGTCCCCAAGCTGTCCAAAGATTCTTCTTCCAACCGTTAGCATAAAGTTTCTCGAGCGGCTCTTTTTCAAAAATTATAATTATAAAGACCCCCCTCTTTTACATCCTCTCTGTATCCTCAAACATCACCTCTTGGTATTCCCGGAACTTCACCGCGGTCTTGTTGCCCAAAGACGAAATACGATATTTCCTTAACCTTGAGAGTTCCAAGGTGGCAATTCCCAATGTTCCTCTCTAAATTTTTTTAACAAATTCCCTTCATATTGATGAGAGGAGTATCCATCGGGGGGTTGTTCGCAAAGACGTAAAGAAACAGAATCCCCCCGCTCCACCAACCGTCGGGCATATTCCCTAATGCGAAAATCGTTCCCGTTCCCCTCTGTTGCATATCTATAATTCCATAGGCGACCGTTCTCTCCTCCCAAATTTTCTGTGTAGCCAATATACAAAATATCTGAGGAACCGTTAAGCCGCGGAATAGAATGATTCAGAACAACAAAGTATGTAACCGGGCTATTCTCATATTGTCTCCAACTTTCAATAACTTGGAGAAAATTTCCTATTTCTCCGAAATTCTCACAATCACTTGCATTCATAATTCATTCTCGTTTTCATCTACTTCCCAACTTGTCCAATTCTTCTGCTGCTTTATCAACCTCTGAGTACTTATTACTCCAACCATTATGAATTATTTCCTCAAATTGCTCTCTGGCCATTTCCCTCCTTCCCATTTCTAGATAAAGGAGTCCTAATTTATATCTTGCTTCTAGAAGATGTTTCATTTTTTCGCTAGCGTTATTACTATATTCGTCAGCGCTATCAAGCATTTTTTCAAGAAATTCTTTATTCCCTTCAATGTTATAAATGGAAACGGGGTAATTGTGCACAAAAGACATATTCGACTCCATCATTTCCTTCCAAGATGAAAATTCCTCTTTGCATGTCCTTATTTGCTCTTGATAAAGATTATAGCGACGACGAAATTGTTGGGGAATAGCTTCGTCTTGTTGCTCATCATTTCTTACGCTCTTGGTACTTATGTTTGGTTGATGCCAACCTCCAGTTTCGGTGGTTTCTTGTTCCTTAACTTTCCGTAAATACTTCTCTATCTCTCCAATCTGCTCTTTTGCTAATTTTCCTGCTTGGCTTTCAGGAGCTAATTTCACCGCTTTTTTAAGATGTTTGAGAGCCTCTTCATACTTCCCTAAATTGCAATAGGTTGTCCCAAGATTGTAGTGATAATCGGCATTATCCGGATTCAATTCTACCGCTTTCTCAAATGCTTTTGCGGCTCCACTGTAATTCTTCTCCTCATAATAATTACATCCTTGCCGATAATACTCATCAGCAGTAGTGGCAGCAAAACTACTTATTGGAATTAAACTAAAAAACAAAGTAACTACTGATAGAATACGGGTTAATTTTGAGTGCATAGGTTATCCTTGTTTTTCCGTAGCGGTGCGATTTATCGCACAATGATATAAAATATGAGATTGCCACGTCTTCGACTTCTATCGCAATCTGTTAAATGGTAAGCGAATCTTTAGCCGAGCAAGCTCGGCTACTACGATCCCTTTCTCTTTTCTACCAAATTTCCTAAACCACAGGTTCTAACTGTTTCTCATTTTGAATCACTACCGTAGGATTTTGATTTTCTTTAGGTATAGGAAGTCCCTTTTCTTTCAAAAGCTTAATATGTTCTACCATTCCCCACTTAGCATTGTAAAGGGAATCTTCTACTGAATGTCCAATCCCAGTAAACCCCTCTAATTCCGGAGAATAGAAGCCAAAGAAATTTGGATCCTCAGTAGCCTCTATAACCAGAGAATACTTTAATTCAATCATTCCTTTACCACCTCCTTTCTTTCAAACCAGCAGCTTTCAAAATGGCATAACAAGTGCCTGTTGGCACTTCCTTTGAACTATGATAATCTACTCTAATCAATCTATCCCAGCCAGATTTACCATAATACCTGATTGACCCCTTTTCCTTAATAAGTTCAAATCCATTCTGTTTCAGAATTCTGACTAATTCACTAAATTTCATTTATTATTTATTCCCTTTTATTTAAAGATCAATTTTTCCCCATCCGCGGTAACCTTGATTTTTGCCCCTTTTTTGTAAGTGCCTTTGAGGACATCCTCGCTGAGTTTATCCTCAACGTAATGGCTGATTACTCTACGTAGCGGCCGGGCGCCGAGTTTTTCGTCATATCCTTTGCGGATTAAGAAATCCTTGGCTTTTTTGTCCATTTCTATGGAAATATCCTGCTCGGCCAGTCTTTCCCTAACCTTTTCAATTTCCAGATCGGTAATCTTTAAAAGTTCCTCTTTAGTCAAGGTCCGGAAAACAATAACCTCATCAAGCCGGTTAAGGAACTCCGGCCGGAATGTATGTTTAGCCTCCTCCAGTAATTTACTCTTCATCGCTTCGTAACCGGTTTCCTCGTCCTGCTTGCTAAAACCAAGAACTCCCTGCTTCTTCAAAGTTTCCGTTCCTATATTTGAGGTCATAATAAGGATGCAATTGCGAAAATCAACGGTTCTTCCCAAAGAATCAGTGAGCCTTCCATCCTCCAGAATTTGCAAAAGGATGTTAAAGACATCCGGATGCGCCTTTTCAATTTCATCTAAAAGAATTATTGAATAAGGTTTTCTCCTGATTTTTTCCGTGAGTTGCCCTCCCTCCTCATAACCGACATAACCCGGAGGAGCACCCACCAGCCGGCTTACCGCAAATTTCTCCATATATTCGGACATATCAATCTGAATTAAAGCATCCTCAGAGCCGAAGAGGAATTCTGCTAATGCGCGCGCCAATAAGGTTTTTCCGACCCCGGTGGGGCCTAAAAAGATAAAGGAACCAATCGGGCGCTTGGCATCTTTGAGCCCGGCTCTGGACCTTCTGATTGCCCGGGATAAAGCGATTATTGCTTCATCTTGTCCGATTACCGTCTGATGAAGTCCTTTCTCCATCTCCAATAATCTTTGGCTTTCTTTTTTCTGAAGTTGGATTACGGGAATACCGGTCCAGTTAGCCACAATGTTGGCAATATCCTCTTCGCCCACCTCATTTTTCCTCTTTGGTCCGGTGGCTTGCCATTTCTTTTTCATTTCCTCAAATTTGCTCTTAAGTTCTTTTTCTTTATCACGCAATTTCGCCGCTTTTTCAAAATCCTGATGGGAACTGGCCTCTTCCTTCTCCTCGTTTACCCTGGCAATTTTCTTCTCTTCCTCCTTTAAATCTCCGGGAAGAATGGAAAGATTTAGCCGGAGCCGGGAAGCCGCTTCATCAACTAAATCAATCGCCTTATCCGGCAAGAACCTTCCGGAAATGTAGCGATCGGAAAGCCTGGCCGCGGATTCTAATGCAGCATCGGTAATCTTTAATTTGTGATGAGTTTCGTATTTTTCGCGTAGTCCCTTTAAAATTTCAATGGTCTCTTCCGCTGTAGGAGGATTTACAATGACCGTCTGAAATCTCCTCTCTAAAGCAGCGTCTTTTTCAATATATTTGCGGTATTCATTAAGGGTGGTGGCGCCAATACACTGTATTTCTCCCCGGGATAAAGCAGGTTTTAAAATATTGGAAGCATCAATTGCCCCTTCGGCTCCGCCTGCTCCTACCAGAGTGTGGAGTTCATCAATGAAAACGATAATATTCTTTGAATTGACAATTTCATTCATCACTGCTTTTATTCTCTGCTCAAACTCTCCGCGGTATTTTGTTCCCGCTACCATTGAGGTGAGGTCAAGCATCACTACTCGTTTATTCTTTAAAATTTCAGGGGCATTTCCCAAAGCGATAATTTGCGCAAACCCCTCCACGATGGCGGTTTTCCCCACTCCAGCCTCTCCCAGGAGAACCGGGTTATTTTTCTTTCTCCGGCAAAGAATTTGGGTGATTCTTTCAATCTCTTTTTCCCGGCCGATAACCGGGTCAAGTTTTCCTTCTTTTGCTAATTTTGTTAAGTCTCCTCCAAAAGCGTCAAGCGCCGGAGTTTTTGTCCGCGTTTTGTGGGAAGGTTCGCCTTTCATTTTTGGCGCATTTGCTTCTCCACCCAAAAGTTGCATAATTACTTCCTTGGTTTTCTCCAGGACAATTCCTAATTGATCAAGAACTTGAGCGGCAACACCATTTCCTTCCCTGATTAAACCAAGAAGTAAGTGCTCGGTCCCGATATAGTTATGACCAAAACCCCTGGCTTCTTCCACCGCGAGTTCCAGAGATTTTTTCCCCTGGCGGCTTAAGGGAACGTCTCCAATCACTAAAAGGGGAATGCCGACTCTAATTAGCTTTTCCACCTCCAACTTTACCTGCTCCAAATCCAGGCCCATCATCTGCAGGGCGGCGACTGCTACTCCCTGACCCTCGCGAATTAAGGCAAGGAGTAAGTGCTCGGTCCGAATCTCATTGTGTCCCAAACGCAGCGCCTGCTCCTTAGCTAAATCCAAAACCTTCTTTACCCGATTGGTAAACCTTTCAAACATTTTTTACTCCTTTTAAGTAATAGGTTAGTTTCTCTAAAACTATTATGGCTAAGCCATCCCTTTGGGAC